>WNFV01000832.1_pt1 | contig 41999 bp, 39 predicted proteins | sample 5400101 | NCBI WGS metagenome assembly WNFV01 (sample SAMN13153361, study PRJNA577476) | soil metagenome | isolation source: 115 cm soil or saprolite under grassland replicate 1 | place: USA:California | collected 2016-06-15 | reverse complement strand
GCGAGATAGGCCTCCAGCATGCGGCCCATCTCGTCGACGTCCTTCTTCATCGCCTCGACCTCGGGGCTGTCGCCGATCAAGGCGAGCTCGAGCTTGAAGCGCGTGAGGATGGTTCGCAGGTCGTGCGAGACGCCGGCCAGCATCGCGGTACGCTGCTCGATGGCGCGTTCGATGCGGCTCTTCATCTCGATGAAGGCCTGCGCCGCGCGCCGCACCTCGCGCGCGCCGCGCGGGCGGAAGTTCGGGACTTCTCGCCCCTTGCCAAAGCTCTCGGCGGCGTCCGCCAGCCGCAAGATCGGGCGGATCTGGTTGCGCAGGAACAGCACCGCGACGGTGATCAGCACCAGCGAGGTCCCGACCATCCAGATCAGGACGATTTCGGAATTCGAGGCATAGGCGGCGCTGCGGCGCGCGAACACCCGCATGACGTTGTTGTTGTCGAGCTTGATGCGGATCTCGACCAGCGCCGAGCGTCCGACCGTGTCGATCCAGAACGGCCGGCCGATCTGCTTCCTGAGCTCTTCCGAGATCGCCTGATCGACCAGGGAGAAGAATGGCTTCGGGACCGGCTGCGGCAGGTCGTTGGCGGAGAGGAAGTCGACCGCGAGACCGAGCTTGTCCTGGGCGATGCGCCGGATCTGGGTCTCGGCGTCCTGCGGATAGACCTTGTAGACCTCGATCAAGGCCGCGATGTCCTGCACCACGCCGGCGGAGAGCCGCTGCGTGACCCGGTTCCAATGCCGCTCCATGAACACGTAGGCGACGACCGATTGCAGCACCACCATCGGCGCGATGATGATCAGCAGCGCGCGCGCGTAGAGCCCCTTCGGCATCACGCTCTTGAGCAAGACGCTGAAGCGGTCATAGAAATCGTAGGCGCGGCCGGCGGCCGAGCGCAGCGCAGCGATGCCGACGTCGAGCGTGGTCATGGCGTGGTCACCAGCCGGTATCCGATCCCGCGCACGGTCTGCACCAAGAGCGGATTGGCGGGATCATGCTCGATCTTACGGCGCAACCGATTGACCTGCACGTCGACCGCGCGTTCGCCGGTCGAGCCGCCGTTGCCGGCGAGCGCGAGCCGCGGCACGGTCTCGCCGGGCGTCGCCGCCAGCAGGCGCAGCATGTCGCGCTCGCGGTCGGTGAGGCGGATGATCTCGTCGCCGCGTTTGAGCTCGCCGCGCGCGATGTGGAAGCGGAAGTCGCCGAAACACACCGATTCGACCGGCGCCGCCGTGGCCGGGCTCGCGCGCTTGAGGATGTTGGCGATGCGCAGCGACAGTTCTCGCGGCTCGAACGGCTTGCCGACGTAGTCGTCGGCGCCGATCGTGAGCCCCTCGATGCGGCTCGCCGCCTCGTCGCGCGCAGTCAGCATGACGATCGGCACGTTGGAGGACGACCGCAGATCCTTGGCGAGCTCGAAGCCGGTCTCGCCCGGCATCATCACGTCCAGAATGAGCAGATCGAAGCGCAGTCCGGCGAGCTTGGCGCGGGCGTCGGCGGCGGTGTCGGCGGTGGTGACCCGGTAGCCCTCGCCGAGCAAAAAGCGCGAGAGCAGATCGCGGATACGGCGGTCGTCGTCGACCACGAGCAGGTGGGGCGCGTCGTCGGCGAGCGCGGCGGATACAGTCTTCATCGCCCGCATCCTTGCGAAGGGCTCAGCCGCGCGACCGTCGCGCGCGGTCGGCCCTCGCGATGAAACGCAGCACGCTGTCGCGGTGGTCGGCATTGATCATGGCGATCAGGAAGCGGCAGGCCGCGTCATGGGAGTTCGGCCCGAGCTCGGAGAGAGCGCGGGCGATCCGCGCGGTCTGCAGCCCGACCAGCTTCATGGCCAGCGCCTCGCCCTTCGGCGTAACGTAGAGCAGGCGCTGGCGGCGATCGTTCGCCCCCTCCTTCTGCAGCACGTAGCCCTGGTCGATGAGCTGCTTGAGCACGCGCCCGAGCGACTGCTTGGTGATCTTCAGAATGTCGAGCAGCTCGGCGACTTTCATGCCCGGGTTCCGGTTGACGAAATGCAGCACGCGGTGATGCGCGCGGCCGAAGCCGAACTTCGCCAGCACGTCATCGGGATCGCTGATGAAATCCCGATAGGCGAAGAACAGAAGCTCGATGACGTCCCAACTGGGCTCGCTGCCCCGTGGCGCGCGTTCCCCGCTGGCGGACGGCCGATTGGCTGCGACTGGGACAGTTAGGTCAGCCATATTGACATATTTCGATCAGATTGTTATCCAATCACCGGCCGGGACGAAAGGATCGTACCCCCGGCCCTGCCCCCGAACGCACGTTGCGCCCGACGCGCAAGCACGCTCTCATGGGGGTAGCCGAAAACATACCGGGTGTTGGCCCGGGACGCAAAAGCGCCGAGGCGCCGGTCAAGGACACCAAGCCCGTCCGGCGCCCGAAGCGACCGAGCTCCGAGGAGGAAGCGCCATGGCGGAAAAACCGTACGACCGGCTCGACGGCGTCATCTGGTACGACGGCCGCCTGGTGCCCTGGGGGGACGCCACCCTGCATGTGCTGTCCCATGGCCTGCATTATGCGAGCGCGGTGTTCGAGGGCGAGCGCGCCTATGGCGGCGAAATCTTCAGGTGCACGGAGCATTCGGAACGGCTCAAGCGCTCGGCCCAGGTGCTCGACTTCGACATCCCCTACTCGGTTGCCGAGATCGATGCGGCCAAGCGTCTGGTTCTGGAGAAGAATGGGCAGAAGGACGCCTATGTGCGGCCGGTCGCCTGGCGCGGCTCCGAGATGATGGGCGTCTCGGCGCAGAACAACAAAATCCACCTCGCCATCGCCACCTGGCAGTGGCCGAGCTACTTCGATCCGGTGCAGCGGCAAAAGGGCATCCGGCTCGACCTCGCCGACTATCGCCGGCCCGATCCGGCGACCGCGCCGGCGCTCGCCAAGGCGGCCGGCCTCTACATGATCTGCACCATCTCCAAGCACAAGGCCGAGCGCAAAGGCTATGCCGACGCCATGATGCTCGACTGGCAGGGCCGCGTCGCCGAATGCACCGGCGCCAACATCTTCTTCATCAAGGACGGCAAGATCCACACCCCGATCGCCGACTGCTTCCTCGACGGCATCACCCGGCGCACGGCGATCGACCTCGCCAAGAAACGCGGCATCGAGGTGATCGAGCGGCGCATCATGCCCGACGAGCTGACCCAGTTCTCGGAGTGCTTCATCACCGGCAGCGCCGCCGAGGTGACGGCGGTGTCGGAGATTGTGCAGTGGCGGTTCACCCCCGGCAACATCACCAACCAGCTGATGAACGACTACACCGCCGAGGTGCAGCCCAAGGGCAAGGCCGCGGCGGCGTAGTTCTCCGATCTCTATCTAGCGACCGCGCTGCAACCGCGCTGGTGCTTACGCCTTCGCCGCGTGCGCCGCGATCATCGCCTCGCCCATGCGCACGAGGCGGGCGCCGAGCCCGTTGGCGCCGACGCTCTGCGCGGTGACGCGCGCGCCCTCCAGCAGGAGGTGCAATTCGTCGGCGAGCATGTCCGGCTCCTGAAGCCCGGCCGCGCCGCATAGCCGAATAAGCCTTGTCCGCTGCGCGGTCTTGTACTCCTCGATGACGCGCCGGGCGGGGTGATCTTTTTCCGGCAGCTCGACCGCGGCATTGGCCAGCGCGCAGCCGCGCTCGTCGGTGTTGGCGACGTGCTCCGCCACCTCCTCGAGCCAGGCGCGAAGCTGCGCCAGCGCATCACCGGGATGCGCCTGCGCGAACCTGTCCCAGCAGGTGTCGGCGAGCTTCGCGGATTGGCGCAGATATTCCGCCACCAATTCGTCCTTGGAGGCGAAATGGCGGTAGAGCGTCATCTTGTTGGTGCCGGCCGCCTCGGCGATGGCCTCGACCCCCACCGCCCTGATTCCATGCCGGTAGAATAAATCGCCGGCGACCGCGAGAATCCGGGCTCGCGGTGGAATTCGTTCGTCTTTGTCGTGGCTTACGGCTGATTTGATCGCCATGCGGAGACGCCCTCTTGACACAGGTGTTACCGGTCAGTACCTACTATGTAGTGTTACCGGTCAGTACCACAAGGCGGGGCAATAGTCATCCGGTTTCTCGGCCGCCGTCCCCATCAGTCAGGAGCGAAGTCATGAGCACTCAAGCGATCGCGTTGCGCACCCCTACCCTCCCGCGACAAGCCGGCCTGGAGCCGAAGACGTTGTTCTCGCCCTACCGTTTGGGCGATCTCGAGCTCGAGAACCGCCTGGTGATGTCGCCGATGACGCGCAGTCGTGCGGTCGACGGCAACGTGCCGAATTCGCTCGCCGCCACCTACTACGCCCAGCGCGCCTCCGCCGGCCTGATCATTACCGAAGCGACGCAGGTGAGCCCGCAAGGCGTCGGCTACATCCGCACGCCGGGAATTCACTCGGCAGAGCAAGTCGCGGGCTGGAAGACCATCACCGACGCCGTTCATCGCGCGGGCGGAAAAATCTTCTCCCAGCTCTGGCATGTCGGACGCGTGTCGCATCCCGATTTCCACGGCGGCGCTCTTCCCGTCGCCCCGTCGGCGCTGCCGGTGGAGGGCGAAGCGTTCACCACGCGTGGACCGACCAAATTGGTGACCCCGCGCGCGCTCGAGATCAACGAGCTTCCGGGCATCGTCGCGCAATTCCGCACGGCGGCCCAGAACGCCAAGGCGGCGGGCTTCGATGGCGTGGAGCTGCACGGCGCCAACGGCTATCTGCTCGACCAGTTCCTGCGCGACGGCGCCAACCGGCGGACCGACGGCTATGGCGGCAGCATCCGGAATCGCGCCCGGCTTCCGCTCGAGGTCACCGACGCGGTGACCGGCGTCTGGGGTCCGCAGCGGGTCGGATACAAGCTCTCGCCCTACTTCTCCGGGTATTCGATGTCGGATTCCAATCCGATCGAGACCTTCTCGTTCATCGGCTCGGAACTGAACAAGCGTGGGCTGCTCTACCTGCATGTGACCGAGCCCGTTGCGGGTCCCGCGGCCGCACCCGCCGGTACCGTGCGCGTGACACCGATCTTGCGCGACACATTCGACGGCGCCCTGATCGTCAACGGCGGTTACGACGCCCGCTCCGGCAGCGCGGCGATCGCACGCGGCGATGCCGATCTGGTCGCGTTCGGTGTCCCGTTTCTCGCCAATCCGGATCTGCCGGCCCGCTATCGGAGAAACGCCGACCTCAATTCGCCGGACCAGGCCACGTTCTATGCCGGCGAAGAGAAGGGCTACATCGATTATCCGACATTAGGATAGCGGCACTCCCTCAGGCGTCAAAAACGAAGGCCGCCTCTCGGGCGGCCTTCGCGCGTTCGTGGCGTCAGCTCGATCTCAATAGCGCGCTTCGAAGGTGGTCATCTTGGTCATGTCGGGATAGAGCACGCCGACCGCACCCTTGAGCGCCGAGCGCGGGTTGTACCAGATCGCACCCTCGCGGGTGATCTCGATCTTCGGGAGATCGCCGCGCTGCACCGCCGGGTAGAAGGTGAACTTCTCGGTCTTCGGATCGAACTTGATGATCGCCCCGCCCATGGCGCCGTCGGCGATCCACATGTTGTTGTCCTTGTCGGGCCAGATGTCGTAGGGCTCGGCGAAGACCACCGGCATCTTGTACTCGACCATCTTGCCGGTGGCCGGATCGAGCTTGCCGATCTTGCCGTTGCTGAACACGCCGTACCAGACCATGCCGTTCTTATCGACGCTGCCGCGGCGGATCAGGCAGAACGAATCCTCGTAGGCGGTGAGCACCGGATATTCTGTGAACACCTCCTCCTTGGGGTCGAACTTGGCCATCCGGCATTGCGTGAATTGCGACATCCAGATGTTGCCCTGCTTGTCCTTATCGACGCCGTAGGGATACGAGTTCGGCGTCGGCGGCTCGTAAAGCGAGATCTTCTGGGTCTTGGCGTCGAATTTGGCGAGCCGATTGCCGTTGATCACGGCCAGCCAGATATTGTCCTCGGCGTCGACGATCGGGTCGTGGCCGCGGCCTTTCAGATAGCCGCGCGCATCGATCGGATAGCGGTCCATCTTTCCGGTCTTGGGATCGAGCCGGCCGAACTTGAAGCCGACGGTCTCGCCCCACCACACGATGCCCTTGGAATCGACGGTGATGCCGTGCGGGATGCCGCGCTCGGGTAACAGGTAGGTCTCGAACTTTACCGTGCGCGGATCGAGCTTGACGATCCCGTTCGGCGTGCCGCGGTCGGTCATCCACACGTTGCCGTCGTTATCGAAATACGGATTCTGTCCGATCGGCCGCGCGTTCGGCACATTGGCCTTGGGCATGTCGTACTCGATGTACATCGCCTTGGCCAAGGCGGCCTCGTCGAGCGGCATGTCGGTGTCGATGGCGAGCGCCCGCTTTTTCCCGGTCGGATTGAGGTTAGTCGCCAGATAATCGAGCAGAAGCTGCCGCTCCTTGACCGACATCTTGCCGGGCGGCACCGAGGTATCCCGGCCGTCCACCCGCTTGCTCATCATGTTGATGGCGGCATCCCAGCCGGCGCGATCGAGTTGCCGCACCGCTAAGAAGTTCACCCCGTGGCACGACATGCACACCCGCTCGAGCACGGCGCGGCCGGGTCCCGGCGGATAGACCTTGTCGTAGTCGGTGAAGAACTCGACGTCCTTGTCGGTGATGGTCGCGCGGCCGGGATAGGCGACGACGGTCGAGGGACCGTTGACGCCGGCCTTGGGAGCGGGATCGGCAACCTTCAGGACGAAGTCGGCGGTGGTCGTCGCGCCGGGTTTCACGGTGATCTTCTGCGGATCGGACGCGAAGCCGCGGCGCGCGATCGTCACCTCATAGTCGCCCGGCAGCACGTTGATCGCCTGATACTTGCCGCCGCTGGTATAGACCATGAAGGTGACGGGCTTTTCGGCATGGCGCAGATAGACCTGCGCCGCCGTGAACGGCTTCGATGCCGTCACCGCTCCGCTGACCGCGCCGGTTCCGGCAATCGTCGACTCGGCGGCGACGCTCGCCGCGGACGCCACGCAGCAACACAACGCCAACGCCAACAACCTCACGATATTGAGTTGCAGTCGGTCGAGCATGGCACGATCCTCCCGAGATGCACGGTTTTGGTTGCGAAGCTTCGGATGACCGCGATCGACCGGGCCACCGAAGCAACCGCCGCGAATTTTTCCGCTGTTACTGCCGCCATGAATGGCAGTGCGAGTTTGCGCCTTTTCGAATCCTGCCGCAACGGCATTGCGCGAGGTACCGCGGCGGTCCGGATAACGCAGGCTGAGGGTGCGCGGATACGTGACGAAATCGAAAAGCAGCCGCTGCCGCGCGCTTCAATCCCTCACCACGACCAGGCGGTCGGTGCCGGATTCGCCGCCCCAGGCCTCGCCCGGCCGCCCAAGCATCTGGCGCACGTTGGCGTTCTTCTTGTCGCTCGGAAAGGTCGCGTAGGTTTCGGTCTTGGGATCGAAGCGTTGAATCGCGTTGGCGGTCCAATCGGTGGCCCATACCCGATCCTTGTCGTCGACATAGATCGAATAGGTGCCGGACTTGCTCTGCGGCATCGGGTAACTGGCCCAGGTCTTGGTCGCCGGGTCGTAGCGCCCGATCGCGCCGGCATGCCAGAAGCTCACCCACAGCACGCCCTTGGAATCCGACCAGACGCGGCGCGGCCCGACGCCCGGCTTCGGCGGCTCGATCACCGTCACCGCACCGGTCGTGGTGTCGACCTTGGCGACGTGGTCGCCGGCAAGCGACGCGTACCAGACGTCGCCCGACGGGGTGGTGGCCATGCCATAGGGTCCACGGCCCTTCGGCGACGCCCAGGCATCGACCTTGCCGGTCTTGGGGTCGACGCGGCCATAGACGCCGCTCTGGCCGGTGAACCAGACGACGCCGTTGTTGTCGATCGTCGGCGTGTTGAGGTTGGCGCGCGCAAACTCCCTCGGCAGCGGGAACAGCTTGACCTCCCTGGTCGTGGCATCGACCCGTGCGATCGCATTCTGCCCGCCCTCCGTCACCCATGCCGCGCCGTCGGGCGCGACGACCACGCCGTGCGGCGCGGCGCCTGGACCGAGCGGAATCTTGTCGAGCTTGCCGGTCTTGGGATCGAAGCGGCCCATGAATCCTTGCTGCTGGCCGGTGAACCAGACGGTGCCGTCGGGCGCAGGCGCGACGTCGTGCGGAAAGGCGCCCGGCGGAAGCTGGTAGAACATCATCTGCGCCGCCTGCGCGGTCAGGACGGCAAGGACCAGCACCGCGGACGCGATCAACATACGGATCATGATGTTTTTCTCCGTCTGCGTGCCCGTAGCTTGGGTCGAGCCGGTAGATCCTACGGGGACTACGCGCCGATCATTCCGCCGCCTCGCGCCGGCCCGGCGGCCTGGCCCAGCGATCGGCCGAGGCGTCATCGGACTGCTTGGCGTCGACCCAAATCTTTTCGGCCGTCTCGTTGCCGGTCTTGCCGGGCGCGTATTCGACCTGCTTCCAGAACGGCGCGCGGGTCTTGAGGTAGTCCATCAAAAATTCGGCGGCCGCGAAGGCATCCTGCCGGTGCGAGGCGGCGGCGATCACCAGCACGATGTCCTCCCCCGGCGTGAGGCGACCGAAGCGGTGGATCACGGTGACGCCGAGCAGCGGCCAGCGCCGCTGCGCCGCCTCGACGTGGCGCACGATCTCCGCCTCGGCCATGTCCGGATAATGCTCGAGCGTCATCGCCGTGAGCGGCCGGCCGTTCTCGTCGCCACGGCAGATGCCGGTGAAGGTGACGAGCGCGCCGATATCGGTGCGGCCGCGCGTGAGCTTCACCGCCTCGGTCGCGGCGTCGAACGGCTCGCGCTGCAGACGGATGGTGGCGCTCATCGTAATCTACTCCACCTTCACTTCCCCGCTTGCGGCGGCAAGTTTATCCACCGGTCATTGGCGGGAAGAAGGCGATCTCGCGGGCGCTCCCGATCGCCGTGTCGGACCTGACATGGGCGCGGTCGATCGCCGCGCGGATCACCTTCGGGTTCTCGAACGCATGGGCGTATTCCTCGCCGCGGCCGGCGAGCCACTGCATCAGATCGGCCACGGTCGCAATCCCGACCGGCAGCTCGATCTCCTCCTCCGGCTTGCCGATGCGCTCGCGCACCCAGGCGAAATAGCGAAGCTTCAATGCTCAGTCCTCGATCAGATGCCGTACGCCGGCACGGAAATAGTCCCAGCCAGTGTACAGCGTCAGCAAGGCCGACAGCCAGAGCAGGGTGAGCCCGATCGGCGTCACCACCGGCACCACCGCATCGCCCGCCTTGCCCGCTATGAGAAAGCCAACGGCGACCAGCTGCAGCGTCGTCTTCCACTTGGCGAGCTGGGTCACCGGCACGCTCACGCGCAGCTCGGCGAGATATTCGCGTAGCCCCGAGACCAGGATCTCGCGGCACAGGATGACGATCGCCGCCAGCAGCGACCAGCCGCGGATGGTGCCGTCGGCGGCGAGCATGAGCAGGCACGACGCCACCAGGAGCTTGTCGGCGATCGGGTCGAGCATGCGGCCGAAGGTCGATTGCTCGCCCCATTTGCGCGCGAAATAGCCGTCGAGAACGTCGGTCACCCCGGCGGCGACGAAGATGGCGAGCGCCACCCAGCGCAGCCACAAGCCGCCCTGCAGGATGTCCTGCCAGTAGAGGCAGGCCACTACCACCGGGACGGCGGCGATGCGCGCATAGGTCAGCAGGTTCGGGAGCGCGAGCGGGCGCGCCGTCACCAAGGGCCTCGATGCGACGGCTTTCATGACGCGAAACAATACCCTTCCTGTCCCGGCACCGAAAGGGAACGCCGTGACGCATTCCACATCAACTTTCGCCCACCATCTCCGACCCACGACATAAGCACAAGTTACAACCGTGCGAGCGGTTTCCGTTCCTCGGAACCGGAAACCGCTCCAGCCCCTTGTGTTGACGCGTTTTCTACGGCGAGCCGGATTCCCCGGATCAAGTTCGGGGGCAAGCTTTCGCCGGAAAACGCTTCGGTTCCCCTCTCCGCAATCTCCGCAACGGAGTACCGCGCATGCGTTACGCGCATACGACATCACACCGCCCGCTCGTGGAAGAAGTCGTAAATCTTGCGCGCGGTCTCGGCGCTGATGCCCGGCACCCTGGCCAAATCCGCAAGGGCGGCGCGCTCGATCGCCTTGAGCGTACCGAAATGGTGAAGCAGCGCGCGCTTGCGCGTGGGGCCCACGCCGGGGATCTCTTGCAGTCCGGCCTCGCGGATATCGCGCCGCCGCCGGATACGGTGGGAGCCGACCGCGAAGCGATGCGCCTCGTCGCGCAGCCGCTGGATGAAATAGAGCAGCGGATCGCGCGGCTTGAGCTTGAACGGGTCCCGCCCGGGCATGAAGAAGGTCTCCTGCCCGGCGTCGCGGTCCGGCCCCTTGGCGATAGCGCCCAGCGGCACGTCGGTGATGCCGAGCGCGGTGAGCGTCTCGTGCGCGGCGGTGAGCTGGCCGCGACCGCCGTCGATCAGCACGAGGTCGGGCCAGGGTGACGCGTCCTCGTCGTCGCCCGCGGCGCCGGCGATGTCGATCGGCGCTCCGTCCGGTTGCGGCGTCATGCCGAGTGCCGCCTCGATCGATGCCGGCAATTCGATCGCCGGCCGCGGTGCCTCGTCGATCAGCCGCTTGAAGCGGCGGCTCAAGACTTCTCGCATCATCCCGAAGTCGTCGCCGGGCACCAGATCGGCGGAGCGGATATTGAACTTGCGATACTGATTTTTCCGGAAGCCGTCCGGGCCCGCGACGATCATGGCGCCGACCGCGTTGCTGCCCTGGATGTGGCTGTTGTCGTAAACCTCGATGCGCCGCGGCATCCGCGGCAGCCCGAAGCATTCGGCCAAAGCCCCCAGCAGCTTGCGCTGCGAGGAGGTGTCCGCAAGCTTGCGGCCGAGCGCTTCGCGGGCGTTGGCGAGCGCATGGTCGACGAGGTCCTTCTTCTCGCCGCGCCGGGGGATGCCGACCTCGACCTTGTAGCCGCTCTTGGTGCTCAAGGCCTCCGCCAACAGCGCGCGCTCCTCGATCTCGTGCGAGATGAAGATGCAGCGCGGGCACGGCTTGTCGTCATAGAACTGGGCGAGGAACGCGCCCAGCACCTCGCCCGGCGTGAGCGAGCGGTCGGCCTTCGGGAAATAGGCGCGATTGCCCCAGTTCTGGCCGGTGCGGAAGAAGAACACCTCGACGCAGTTGAAACCACCCTCCTGGTGGACGGCGAAGACGTCGGCCTCCTCCACGCCGCGTGGGTTGATGCCCTGATGCGATTGCACCGCCGAGAGCGCGGCGAGGCGGTCGCGATAGAGCGCGGCGCGCTCGAAATCGAGCGCGGCGGAGGCTTTTTCCATCTCGCCGGCGAGCTCGTTCTTCACCAGCTGGCTCTTGCCCGACAGGAACGCGTTGGCTTCGCGCACCAGCTCGCCATATTCGGCGAAATCAATCTCGCGCGTGCAGGGGCCGGAGCAGCGCTTGATCTGGTAGAGCAGGCAGGGTCGCGTGCGGCTGTCGAAGAACCCGTCCGAGCATGAGCGGAGCAGGAAGGCGCGCTGCAGCGCCGTGATGGTGCGGTTCACCGCCCACACCGAAGCGAACGGACCGTAATAGTTGCCCGTTCGCGTACGGGCACCGCGGTGCTTGAGGATCTGCGGCGCCCAGTGGTCGGCGGTGATCAGGATATGCGGGAACGACTTGTCGTCTCGCAGCAGCACGTTGAAGCGAGGCCGCAGCCGCTTGATCAGATTGGCCTCGAGCAGGAGCGCCTCGGTCTCGGTCGCGGTGGAGACGAATTCGAGCGCGGCGGTGGCGGCGATCATGCGCTCGATGCGCGGGTCGTAGCCGGTCGGACGGGTATAGGCGACGATCCGTTTGCGGATGTTCTTGGCCTTGCCGACATAGAGCACGTCGCCTTGGGTATCGATCATGCGGTAGACGCCGGGCGAGGACGGCGCGAGCTTGGCATGGCGCGCGATGGCGGCACGTCCGGCGGCGAGCGGCCCGGCGGCCGAAAGATCAATCGTGGTTTCCTGCTCGAGCTCGGGCAGCCCCGCGTCCTCGTCCTCCTCGACGAGCTCGGTTGCCGGATCGATGTCTTTCCTGGGACCGTTCATGGCTCGAAAGTAAGTCCTCGGCCGCCCGCGAGCCACCGATCCGGGAGGTGGTGTGGAGATGAAATTTCTAGATTCATCGGCACTTAACCTAAATTTCGCGATAACTCTATTCGTGAAATTCATGAAACGGTCGCGTTTTCGCCGCCCGTCCGGCGCCATCCGTCCACCTTGCCGATAGAGAAATTCGCGGTGCCGGAAGCGGAGCGGACCGCACCGGCATGGGGAGGCCCGTTTGAAGAAGGCCGTATTTGGCGCGGCACTGGTCGCGATGACCGTGGCGGCAGGCGCGACGTGCGCCGCCGACGCGCCGCGCGCGCCGTCCTACTACACGGCGGCCGCGCCGGTGAGTGCCTATGCCTGGGCCGGTCCGTATCTCGGCGTCAATCTCGGCTACCAGTGGGGCTACACGACCAACAATCCGACCAGGCCGTCCGGCCTCGCGGGCGGAGCGCAGGCCGGCTACAACTGGCAGACCGGCCAGTTCGTCTTCGGCGGCGAGGCCGACATTGCGCTGTCCGGCGCCGATGACACCTTCGCGCCGTGGAAGTTCGCCAATCCGTGGTTCGGCACGCTGCGCGCGCGGGCGGGCTTCGCGCTCAACAATGTCCTGCTCTACGGCACGCTCGGCTTCGCGCTCGGCGGCGGCCGCGCCGAGAGCACCGGCTTGTCCGAGAGCAAGACCCATGCGGGCTGGACCGCGGGCGGTGGGGTCGAGGTCGGCGTGACGCAGAATGTGTCGGCACGAGTCGAATATCTCTATGTCGAACTGGCGGATCGGACCTATTCGCTGACCGGAATCGCCAACGGCTTCGAGTCGCATCTGGTGCGGCTCGGGCTCAATTATCGATTCTGACTAACCTACCGTCGAAATAATAATTTAAGTATTCATTTACCATATTCAGCCGAAATCCTTAATAACACGGTTATATATCTGGCGCCAAAATGGCATATTTAAAGTCTCATAGTGGCGCTATATTTTCACAACACCTGTTGCTTTCTTGCACTAGACTGATCGAAAATTGCGAATACTCTGCCGTCCACGGACGTATCAGGAGGTAGAGTGATGAAACGCGTATTTGTTGCGAGTGTGGGCTTGCTGGCGTTGGCCGCCGCCACGGGAGCCGCCGAGGCCGCCGATCTCAATCGCGGCTATCCGGCGCCGGTGACCAAGGCGCCGTACTATTCCCCGATCTACAACTGGACCGGGTTCTATGTCGGCATCAACGGCGGCGGCGGCTGGGGCCGCTCCACTTGGACCGCCATCGACACCTTCGACATCTCGGGCGGCCTGATCGGCGGCACCATCGGCTACAACTGGCAGATCGGGCAGGCGGTGGTCGGCGTCGAAGGCGACATTGATTGGTCCGGCATCAGGGGCACGACCACGACGTTATGTCCGCTCGGCTGCGAGACCCGCAATTCGTGGCTGGCCACCGTGCGCGGCCGGGCCGGCTATGCCTTCGATCGATTCCTGCCGTTCGTCACCGGTGGTCTTGCGGTCGGGAACATTCGCGCCACCACGCCCGGTTTCCCGGCCGGTAGCATTACCACTGCCGGCTGGACCATCGGCGCCGGCCTCGAATTCGCGGTGGTGAGCAACGTCACGGTCAAGGCCGAGTATCTCTATGTCGATCTCGGCAACTTCAATTGCGGATTGAATTGCGGCCTCGCGGCAGGCGGCAATGTGTCGTTCCACGCCAACCTCTTTCGCGCGGGTCTCAACGTCCGCTTCTGACCAGTTTGCCCGCGCGCCCACAGCGTTTTTCCGGTGATGCCCGCCCCGGACTTGATCCGGGGCGGGAACCGGTTCGCCGTAGCAAACGCGTCAAACGCAGTAACGCTACACAAGAAAGGCCCCAGCGACGCCGGGTCCTTTCGTTTCGATTCGCGTTCGACGCGCGTTACCACTCGATGCCGTCGTATTCACGCCGCAACTGCAGCCGGACGTTCGGATCCGGATCGGAGCCGACATACTGGCCGTTCTGGTAAACGTCATAGCTGCGATTGGTCGAACGCTGCGGACCGTTCTGACCGGAGCTTTGATCGAACTGCGACGGATTGGTCTGCGTCCGCGGCGCGGCAGTCTGCGCCAGAGCCGGCGAAGCAATCGCGGTGGCAAGCACGGCGGTAGCAACAAGCATCTTGGTTTTCATGATCTTTCTCCTTGTCAGAATCCCGTCGCCCGCCGCATAGGTGTAACATAGGACTTGTGTGTGCAATGCACAATTTATTGATTCCTCTGTGATGATGTCCCATAAAAATCTCGTAATCACAACGATATACAATAAATATCCATTTTATATGGAATTAATGCAGCGCACAAAATCGCGACGATGCCGGGTGTTTGCGGAGCCATAAAAAATTTGCGGCGCGCAACGGCGGACCGCAATGCACGATTTCTTGAATCGGGCGTGGGCGGCGCGCGGCAAAAAAGAATCGTCGTGTCAATGATATGCAGGCGCGCTTCACGTTTTTATGCGAAATTAATGCCGCGCAAGAGATCAAGTTGCGACGAGACGATCGCGACTGGGAAAAAAAATTTGCATAAAACGGTCGCGCTCGAATTGGCGCATCGTCACGCGTTCAATTCCGGCGGCAGCGGCGGCTTGCCGCGAATCATGTCGGAGGCTTTCTCGGCGATCATCAACACGCAGGCATTGATGTGCGCTGAAACGAGATCAGGCATGACCGAGGCGTCGACCACGCGCAGGCGCTCCACGCCGCGCACGCGCAGCTCGGGGTCGACGACTGCGTCCGGCCCGATGCCGATCGCGCAGGTGCCGCAGGGATGGTGCGCGGTGATCACGGTCTTCCTGATCCAGGCATCGATCTCGGCGTCGGTCTTCACATTCTCGCCGGGCGAGGTCTCGGCGCCGCGATAGGGATCCATCGGCTTCTGATAGGCCACGTCGCGCGCGCGCTTGAATCCCTCGCGCAGGCTCGGCAGATCGTTCGGTGCAGAAAAAAAGTTATAGATGATGCGCGGCGGATCGCGTGCATCGGCCGAGCGCAGCAGAATCTCGCCGCGGCTGTCGGGATGCAGCAGCGTCGGACGGATGCCGTAGCCGTCCACATAGGCCGGCCGGATGAGCGGAAACCACAAATCCGCGTGCGCCGGCGCGCCGCGAAACATGAACTCGATGTCGGGCACCGCGAGCTCGGGCCGCGTCTTGACGAAGGCATGCAAGCCGCCGGGCACCACCGTGCCCGGGCCGGTGCCGAACAAATAGGCGCGGATCATGCTGACCGCCATGCGGTCGAAACGCATTTCCCGGCGGAACGTGCTCTCGGTGAGCCGCTCGAAGAAGATGATCACCGCCAGATGGTCCTGCAGATTTTTTCCGACTGGGAGATCGACAACCGGATCGATGCCGATCTCGCGCAAATGCGCGGCCGGCCCGATGCCGGAGAGCATGAGCAGCTGCGGCGTGTTGAACGCGCCGCCCGCGAGGATCACTTCGCGGCTCGCTTGCGCGCGCGCGACGTCGCCGCTGCCCTTGACGTATTCGACGCCGGTCGCCCGCGTGCCTTGCGTCAGCACGCGCCTCGCGTGCGCGCCGGTCTCGACGGTGAGATTTCCCCGCTTCTTGGCGGGCTTGAGAAACGCGGTGGCGGCCGACGAGCGGTAGCCGTCACGGATGGTGTATTGGCCGCGCCCGAAGCCTTCCTGCTGTTGGCCGTTATAGTCCTCGGTATGCGGGAAGCCGGCGGCCTTGCCGGCCTCGATCCAGGCGTCGAACAGCGGATCGCGCGTCTTCGCCGGTTGGGTGCCGAGCGGACCGGTGCCGCCGCGCCAGGCACTTTCGCCATCCTCCCAGGTCTCGCAGCGCTTGAAGTAGGGCAGCACGTCGGCATAGGACCAGCCGCGCGCGCCCTTCTGCGCCCAGCGGTCGTAGTCGCCGCGATTGCCGCGCGTATAGGCCATCACGTTGATCGAGGAGGAGCCGCCCAGCACCTTGCCGCGCATCGCCTCGATGCGGCGGTTGTTCAGGTTTGGCTCCGGCTCGGTGCGATAGCCCCAGTCGAACATGCCGTAGTCGTGCATCTTGCCCATGCCGAGCGGGACATGGATGAGCGGATGGATATCGCGGCCGCCGGCTTCGAGCAGCAGCACGCCGGCGGCGGAATCCTCGCTCAACCGGTTGGCCAGCACGCAGCCGGCGGAGCCGCCGCCGACGATGATGTAGTCGTAGCCGTTGCTCATCGCTCTCGCCCGCGTTTCGCGCGCCCTGCCCTTACACCTGCGTCAGACGTCGAGCGTGCTCTTGGCGAAGATTTCGTCGAGCCCGACCCGGCGCGCGCAAAGTCCCTGCTCGTGCACGTATTGCGCAATGGTCTCGAGCACCGGACGGGCGGCTTTGAAGCCGTAGGCCAGCGGATCGTTGGCGGCGAGCGTGCGCTTGACGCCGACATCGAGCAGGCCGGCCTCGAAATACCACTGCAGGTACGAGCTGCCGGCGCGGGCGATCTCCTCCTTGGCGGCGACGAAGGCCGAGTAGAGATTGAGCGCGATCCAGGGATGGCTCTCCAGCAGCGAGCGCCGCACCACGACCGCGTGATTGATCGGAAACAACCCGGTCTTGGCGAAGTAGCGGCGGCCTTCGGCGGCGGGGTCGGGAAACAGGTATCGGGTCACGCCCGACACATCGACCGTGCTGCGGTCGACGAGGTTCTTCTCCGGCAGATAGTGCAGGGCGCCGTCGAGCTCGCCGCGAACCAGCATCTCGCCCATATTCGTGCTCGGCGGAATCTGGTTCACGCGCACGCCCGCGGGCGCGGCGAAACCGGTCGCGCCGCCATGGCTCTTGTCGGGATTGCGCTCCATGAACCACTCGATCTCGCGCGCATGCACGCCGAATTCATGCTGCAGGATGCCGCGCGCCCAGATCGCCCAGGTCTGCTGATATTCCGGTACGCCGATGCGCTTGCCGCGCAGGTCGGCGGGCGACGCGATCCCTGAATCCGCGCGCACGATGATGCTGGTGTGGAAGAACTTGCGCATGGTGAAGACCGGGATCGCCACCCAGCGGGTGTCGCCGCGCGAGATCGAGATGATCAGCGACGACATCGACATTTCGGAGACGTCGAACTCGGCGAAGCGCAACTGGCGCCAAAACATCTCCGAGGGGTGGACCATGGTGGGGACGAGCTTGATCCCCTGCGGCGCGACCCGCCCTTCGAGCAGCGGACGGGTGCGCTCGTTGTCGGAGAGCGCGATGCTCAGCTCCAGCGCCGGCGCGCTCATGCAGCCCTCGCTTCAGGCTCGACGTTCATTGGTTTTGAAGGATCGGGACGGTCAAGCGGGCGCCGGCACGCTCACGAAGACGCGATTGTCGCGGACCCTGACGTCGACCGGCCGCAGGCGATATTTGGGGTCGCCGCAGTGACGGCCGGTCTCGATGTCGAACTCCCAGCCGTGCCAGGGGCAGACGATGTTGTTGCTCTTGGAGAAGCGCAGGCCCCGGCTGGTCTGGTCCGGCGCGAGCTCTTCCTCGACACGCGGAATGACCTTGCCCTGACAGACCGGGCCGCCGTCGTGCGGACAATGATTCTCGTAGGCGACCAGCCGGTCGCCTTGCCGGAAAATGCCGAACTCGAAGGTATCGACGCGCAGCACGCGGTAGCCGCCCTCCGCGAACTCGCTGAGCTCGCCGACCATGATCTCGTTCATCGCTTCACCCCATCACCTGTTTGCGTGGTTATTCGTTTTGAGCGCGGCGGTACCACATTTGCAGATCGAAGAAATTGAGGTCGGCGGCGCGCATGATCGCGCAGATCGCGGTCACCGCTTCGGTTGCGTTCACCGGCCGGTCGCCGAACGGCGCCAGCTCCTGCGCGCGGTCTTCCGATTTGGCGGCATAGAGCTTGACCGCGGCCGAAAGCACCCGCTGCAGGCTTTCGTCGGATATCGCGTCCGGCTTGCCGCGCTGGAGCGCGTCATCCGCCGATGCGCAGAACGCCGCGCCGGAATCGGCGATGTCGTCCCTGGCCGCAGACGAACTCATTACCGACCTCACGAACGCTGAGACACTACTTGGTGACGCGTTTTCTGCGGCGAACCGGTTCCCACTTCGCCGGAAAACGCTTTGGGCCCGCTCATTCGGCCGGAACCGCGACCGGCTGCGGCGGCGCCTTCACGCCCGACTTTGCGGGCGGCACCTCGAGCCCGAACAGGCGGGCGGCGCTCAAGCCCAGAATGTTGCGCTTGGCCTGCTCGTTGAGGAACGGCAGCTTGGTGATCGAGCTCGGCGCGTCGAAGTCCCAGTGCGGCCAATCCGAGGCGTAGAGCAGCTGCGTGTCGGCCCTGATCGCCTCGAAGGTCGCCTGCGTGAGCTTCATGTTGCTGCGCTCGAGCGGCTGGCTCGTATAGTACATTTCCTGCATGTACTCGCTCGGCTTGCGCTTGAGCAGCGGGCACTCCGAGGTGCGCATCATGTACTCGGAATCGAGCCGCTGCATGACGAACGGAATCCAGGCGAGCCCGCTCTCGATCCAGATCACCTTGAGCTTGGGGAAGCGTTCCGGAATGCCGTTGAGCACCCAGTTGGTCATATGGACCATGTTGAAGTGAGCGAACGAGAGCGCGTGCATGCCGATGAAACGGTTGATCTGCGCGAACGACGGATCCGCCCAGGTGAAGCCGGCGTGGAAGCCGAGCGGCTTGCCCGCCTCCTGCAGCGCCGCATAGAGCCGCATATAGGAATTGTGCCAGACCGGCTTGTGGCGCGTGGAGGTGACCGAGAAGCCGACCACGCCGGGCGCATCGGCGAACCGCTCGACCGTCTCGACGCAGGCGTCGGGATCGTTGAACGGCAGGTACAAGAGCGCCTTCTGGCGCTTGTCCTGCGGCAGGATCTGCTCGATCAGCCAGCGGTTATAGGCATTGCCGAGCGCCACTTCGGCGTCGGCCTGCGGGTGCATGCCGAGCGACAGCATCGGGGTCGGGAACACCACCATGTAGTCGATACCCAGCGCCTCCATGGCGCGCTGGGTGAGCTGCACCTGACGATGCAGGCCGGGCGGCGTCGGCTCGGCCAGCTTCTGCTGATGCATGATGCGGCCGGCAACATCCTGATAGAGCGGACCGTTGGCGTTCAACAGGCCGGGCGCCGGGCCGCGGTCGCGAAACGCTTCCGCGATGTAGCGAAGAACCTCGTTGTCGATGCGGTCGGTGACCTCCGACCAGAATGCCGTCTCGTTGACGTGGGCGTCGACGTCGACGACCAGCCAGTCCTTGAGCTTTTCGGTATTGGGCGCAGCCTTGGCGAGGTAGTCGCGCGTATCGGTACGGGTGGAAATCTTCTCGAGCTCGGTGATCCGAGGGGGCGTTTCGCGGATATTCATGTTTCCACCCTGCGTTGATGAAGCCGGCCGGTTGGGGGACGCCACTTCAATTGTTCTATTCCAATTCAAACGTCAGTTTATTGGGCCGGCTCCCGCCGCGCAATGATTTATGAGACGAAGCGGGCGAAATCCCGCGCCGCCGGCCGCTTGATAAACCATTGCACAACCGACGTATTGCCTGGCCGAGACGGCCATCCTGCGGTGCGTGGAATGCAGATCTGCCATGGCTGGGTTGACGCTTCTCACCGCCCTGCCTGCCGCTCGCGCAAGCGCTGGCGGTCGAGCCATTGCGCGATCACGCCGGCGATGGCGGCATTGTTCTTCTCGATCATCATCATGTGGCCGTTGCCGCGCACGCCCATGTCGGCGAGCCGGATCAGTGTGTTGCGCACACCCGCCTGATCGAGATAGGCCGCCGTGCAGTGATCATAGGCGGCGTGATACGACGCCTCCGCCACGATGATCACGACCGGAATGCGCTGCAGATTGGGCAGCCGCCGCGCCGGCTCTTTCTGCATCCAGCAGCGCACCAGATCGGGCTTGTCCGGGCGTTCCTGGCGGACGAATTCGAGCTTGCCGTCGCCGGAAAGCGGCGGATCGTAGGCGAGCGCCACGTCGCCGAGGCCCGAGAGCTTGGTCCGCTCGGCGTCCTTGAACCAGTCGGGCTCCCCAATGTTCTGGATATCGTGCACCGGCGGGCCGCTCGGCTCGACCGCGACCAGCGCCTTGACCAGGTTCGGCCGTTGATCGGCGACCGGCCAGCCGAAGGCGCCAGATTGCGAATGCGTGAGCAGGATCGCCGGGCCGATCTTGTCGAGCAGCGCAACGAGCGCGTCGCGGTTGAGCTCCTGCTGCTTGGGGAAGCTCACGATCGAGGGAAATTGCGAGGCATAGAACTGATCGAAAGCGGGATCGCCGGCCTTGCCGGCGCCCGGCCATTGCGTGTGCAGGTGGGCCTGCGGCCATTGCTTGAACCGCTCAGGCGCGACGAAGCGCTGCTCGACGAAATTGAAGCGCGAGGGCTGCACCGGTCCGTGCACCTGCGACCAATGCGCCGAGCGTCCGCGCGCCACCTGGTCGACCACGTAGACCGCATAGCCGCGGCGCACGAAATATTGCGCCCAACCCTCGCGGCCGTCGGGCGTGCCGGTGAAGTTAGTGCCGGTCTGGCTGCCGCCGTGCACCATCACGATCGGATAGGCGTGCGTGCGCCGCGCCGGGATCATGTACTCGACATAGATCTGGCCGACCATCGGACTGCCGTCGACCGAGGTGTCGATCTTGCCGCCGACGAAGAAGTAGCTTGCTTTCGAGAGCGTGAGCGGCCCGCGCTCCTGCGCATGGGCGGAGGGCGCGGTGAACGCCCAGACCAGCGTCGACAGCAGCGCGAACGAGAATGCCCTCGCCTGCACGCTGGTCTTGTTTCGATTTCCGCTCATGCATTCCTCCCGCGACGTTTGCAATTCATTGTAGGGTAGGCAAAGTCGTTTGCCGTGCCGTCTCCGCGTGGGCACGGCGCACGATGGACTTTGCCCACGCGGAGAGCACACAGCCTGCGCCTTTGCCCACCCTACGACCTACGACCGCCGGCGCAATCACGCATCCGGCTCGAAGGCGAAGCCCGTCCCCTTGCGCACGATCATGCCGAATCCAGGGAAATCCATATGGGCGCCGCCGACCTTGAGCTTATCGGCCGCAACCCGGTCGAACATGCGCCGGCGCGTCGCGCACGCAGTTTGCGGATCGACGTCGTAGACCAGCCCGATGTCGGGGCGCGGGATCTGCACCGCCGCGAGGTGGACGAGATCGCCCCAGATCAGCAGGCCGTCGTTGCCGGATTGAATGAGCCAGCCGGTATGGCCCGGCGTATGGCCGGGCATCAGCACCGCCGAGATGCCGGGCATCGCCTCGCCGTCGGGCACGGTGCGCAGGCGCGCCCGATAGGGCTCGGTGCTCTTTCTGGTATTGACGATGTTGCGGCGGATGCGGTCGTTCGGGGCACTCGTTTCGTCGCGGTCGAGCCAGAACCCGGCTTCGGTCTCGTGCAGGACGAGCTCGGCATTCGGATATTGCGGCCGGCCGGCGTCGTCGACCAGGCCGTTGGAATGGTCGGGATGCAGATGGGTCAGGAAGATGCTGCCGATCTCCTCCGGAGCGACCCCGAGCGCGCGCAGATTTTCGGGCAGCTGGCCGAGCGTCGGCCCCATGGTGTTGCCGGCGCCGGCATCGATCAGCGCGTGCTTTCCTGCGAGCTTGAGCAGGAAGGCGTTCACCGAAATACATACCGGATCGGCCGCCTTGATGCCGGCGAGCCGTTCCTTCTCATCCTGGTCCATGCCGAGCACCACATCGAGCGAGGTCGTCAGCACCCCGTCGCTGAGCGCCGTCACCTCGATGTCGCCGATTTTTTGGGTCCGCGCGCTCACGGGATCTGGATCAACTCCTTGAGCTGCGCGTCGGTGAGCGGCGCCGAGATGAACTTGAACTGGATGGCGTCCTTCATGCTGTCGTCCAGCCCCATGATCTTGGCGGTCTGCAGGCTCTCCTTCGGGATGTAATCCTTCAGCATCAGCCTCACCGCCGGCTCGGACAGACCGGAGAACGCGAGGTAGCGCGGCACGGCGTCGGGACTGGAATACATCCAGTCGACGGTCTCGTTGTAGGCCTTCATGTAGCGCGTGACGGCGCCCTTCTTGGCCGCCAAATTCTGCGCATTGATGATCTGCACGCGGATGGTCTGGCCGCGGATGGTCGCGATATCGCTGGCGCGCGCGATCATGCGGGCTTCCCCCTTGTCGAGCCGGTCGAGGACGAACGGCGCCACCGCCCAGCCGACGTCCACTTGGCCCGACATGGTCTGGGTGATGGTGCCCGCGACGTCTCCGGTCGCGACCGGTTTGGCCTTCAAGCCGTACTCGCTGATGAACCGCAGCACCGCGACGTGGGAGGACGCGCCGGTGGTCGAATACGCGACGGTATGTCCGTTCACATCGCGGATCGACTGTAAGGGTGACTTGGCGGGGACCCACCAAAAGACTTCGCGCGACCCGGTCGAGCTCGCCCCGATGATGCGGAGCGGCGCGCCCTTCGCATAGGCGCCCAGGCTGCCGAGCGCGCCGGCGCTCAAGCCGACATCGACCGAGCCGGAAACGACGACCTGCAGCGTCTCGCCGCCGCCTTGGGTGTAGAGGATCTCGAGGTCGAGGCCGTGTTTCTGGAATATGCCGGCCTGCTTGCCAAGCTCGGGGATGGCGCCTTCCCAGCTGCCGCGGATCGGCGAAGCGATCTTCAGCGTTTCGGCGGCAAGCCCGTGCGGGGGTGCCGTCGCCGCGAGCACCACGACTGCCGCCAACAGGTACCGGACATTCATTCGATCCTCCGCTCGCCGTCATCTTGCAATTGTAGCAGCGCCGTTCTCAGGCGTTCGCGGCCATCGGCAATGGCCGTTTGGCGCCCTGCTCGCGCAGGAACGGCATGACCTCCCTGGCGAACAGGCGCAGATTCTTCTCGGTCAGATCGGCCGGCAGGGTCGCGACCTGCAGCATGGCGATCAGATTGCCGACGCCGAGCTCCTTCGAATAGGCGGTGAGCCGCTCGCGCACGGTCGCCGGGCTGCCGGCGACCACCATGCCGAGATCGATCAGGTTCTCGGCGGTCATTTCCATCATCCGGAAGGCGAACTTGCTTTCCATCAGCGACTTGGTCGAGGCGATCGACGAATAGCCGGGCGGCATCCGCATCTCGAGCGGATAGTGCAGGAACTTGTTGAAGAACGCCTCGATGTGCGGCTTGAGCTCGCGGCGCGCGATCTCGTCGCTCTCCGCCACATAGGTCGGGATCGCCCATCCGAGCTGCGACGGCTGCGATTCATAGCCCTCGCGCTCGGCGACCTGGCGATAGAGATCGAACGCCTTCTGGGCGGACTTCACCGGGCTGAAGGTCTGCAGATAGGTGTATTTGCGCTGCGCCGACGCGCACCAGGCCACGGTCTCGGAGCTGCCCTGCGAGGGAATCCAGACCGGCGGATGCGGCTGCTGCAACGGCCGCGGCCACAGGTTCACGTAGTCGAACTGGTAGTGCCGGCCGTGGTAGCGGAACGGCCCCACTTCCGTCCAGGCGCGCAGGATCAACTCGTGCGCCTCGTAGTATCGTCCATGCGAATGGGTCGGATTGACGCCGCTCGCGAAATATTCGGTGCCGATGCCGCGCACGAAACCGGTGATGATGCGTCCGCCGCTCAAATGATCGAGCATGGCGAATTCTTCCGCCACCGCCACCGGGTTGCTCACCAGCGGCAGCGCGCGGCCGAGGATCGCGATCTTGGCCTGGTGGGTCGAGCGCGCCAGCGCGGCGGCGATCAGGTTGGGCGCCGGCATCAACCCGTAGGCGGTCTGATGGTGCTCGTTCACGCAGATGCCGTCGAAGCCGAGCTGATCGGCCAATTCCAGCTCGCCGATATAACGGCGGTAGAGCTTCTCGCCGACCTTCGGATCGAAATAGGAGTTGGGCAGCGTGACCCACGCCGAGTTATGGCGGTCGGTGTAGGACAGGTCCAAATCCGCGTACGGCATGAGGTGGAAAAAGAACGTCTTCATCCACGTGCTCCTTGCAGGAAGGCGGTCAACCGCGGGGCAATTTCTTTCGCACGCTCGATCGGGAGCGCGTGCCCGGACTTCGGCAGCGCGAACAGCTCGGCTTGCCCGATCTCGCGCAGGAACGTTTCCCGGCACGCGAACGGGATCACCCGGTCGTCCTCGCCCCAGATCAGCAATGTTGGAATATCGATGCGATGCAGCCAATAGGGCAGTTGCAGGTTGGCGAGCCGCGGGCTCCAGGCGAGCCGCGCCACCGCGGTCTGGTTTTGCAGCACAATGTCGATGTCGAGCTTGGCCTGGGCCTGCCGCCACTCCTCGGCGAGCTTCGGGTCGTGGAACTGGCGCCGCGCGAGCTCCTCCGCGCTCCAGGCGAAAATGTCGTCGAACGGCGCGTCCGGATGGGCCACCCCGGCCGGGGCCATCAGGGTCAGCGTGCGCAGCCGCGCGGTGCTGCGGATTGCGATCTCGGCGGCGATCCAGCCGCCGAGGCCGTGGCCGACCAGATGAACCTCGCGCAGGTTCAACGCCTGCAACACGTCGAGATAGAAGAACGCGACGTCGCCGACGCTCATCATCCATTCGGGGAGCTGCATCCGCCCGAAGCCCGGATGCTCCGGCGCGATCACGCGGCATTGAGCACAAAGGTGTGCCAGCAGCGGACTCCAAGATGCGCCGGCGGCGCCATGAAGGAAAAGGACCGTCGGCCCCTCGCCTGCCTCCAGGGTGCGCAGCTTGGTGCCCGCGACATCGATCGTCGTCTCTCGCATGCCTTTGCTCATCCGGCGGACCTTATCGGTATTATTTCAGCCACGCCACGGCGGCGGTCTGCGCGGTGAGCGCGCCAGCCACGACCGAAGTGATTGCGCACAGGTCAAACAACCGGCATGTGCGGCCATTGCGCGCGTCGTGTTGCCCGGCCGGGCCACGCGGCGGTATCGTCCGGACGGGCGCTCGACGCGGGCCGACTCCGGCGGATGGGAGGAGAGGATGCACCATTTTCCAAGGGGCGCCCGTGCGCTTCTCATCGCGACCGCGCTCGCGCTCATCTCTTCGACCGCGTCGGCGCAGAATTGGCCGAGCCGCTTCGTCACGGTCGTGGTCGCGTTTCCGGCCGGCGGGCCGACCGACGTGCTGGCGCGCGCGGTCGCGAGCGACCTCGCCGACAAGCTCGCCCAGCAATTCGTGGTCGAGAACCGCAGCGGCGCCGGCGGCAATGTGGGTGCCGCCTCGGTCGCCAAGGCGGCGCCCGACGGCCACACGCTGCTGTTTGCCACCACCAGCGTGGTCAACAACAAGTTCATGTACAGGACCGTGACGTTCGACGCGGAGCGCGACTTCGTCCCGATCGTGTTGATCTCGAAGACGCCGATCGTGCTGATGGCGAGCCTGGCGACCGGATTGAAAAACCTCGATGCGCTGATCGCCCACGCCAAGGCCAATCCCGGCAAGCTCAATGTCGGGACGCCCGGCCACGGCACCGCCGCCCATATCACGGCCGAATCCTTGCAGCGGCTCGCCGGCTTCAAGCTGACCCATGTGCCCTATCGGGGCTCGGCGCCGATGATCGCCGATCTGCTCGGCAATCAGATCGACGTCGTTTCCGACCTGCTGCCGACGCAGATTCCGCTGCTGAAGGCGGGAAAATATGCCGGGATCGCCTTGACCAGCGCGGTGCGTTCCGCCGCGCTGCCCGAGCTTCCGACTGTGGCGGAGAGCGGTTTTCCGGGCTTCGAGGCGACCTCCTGGAACGCGCTCCTGGCGCCGGCCGGAACGCCGCCCGACGCCATCCGCAAGGTCAACGCCCTCGTCAACGGCTACCTCAAAAGCGACAAGGGCCGGCAGGACCTCGCCAAGTTCGACATGCAGGTGGGCGGCGGCACGCCGGAGGATTTGAAGGCGTTCATGGGGAGCGAGGCGGCCAAATGGGGGCCGATCATCAAGGCTGCCAACATCACGATGGAGTAGCGCGCAAGATGGAAGGAGATGGCGGATGAAAGCTCTATCGCGCGGGATGCTGCTGGTGCTTGCGTTGTTGCCGGCATCGGCCGAGCGCGCGGGCGCGCAGGCGTCCGACTATCCGGCCCGGCCGGTGACCTTCATCGTGCCGTTCGCGCCCGGCGGCGTGACCAGCCTGTTCGCCCGGCTGCTGGGGCAGAAACTGGAGCAGCGGCTGGGCAAGCCGTTCGTGGTCGACAATCGTCCGGGCGGCGGCGGCGTGACCGCGGCCGTCGCGGTCGCGCAGGCGGCGCCCGACGGCTACACGATCATGATGGCGTCGAGCACGATCCTGGCGATCAACGTCACGGTGCGCAAGAATCTCGCCTACGATCCGCGCAAGGATCTCACGCCGATCGCGCTATTGGCGCGCGTGCCGTTCGTGCTGGTGGTCAATCCGTCGCTGCCGATCCAGTCGGTGGCGGACCTGGTCAAGCTCGCGAGGGACAAGCCCGGCCAGCTCTCGTTCGGCACGCCCGGGCCCGGCACGTTCCATCACCTCAACGCCGAGATGTTCAAGGGCATCTTCGGTCTCGACCTCATTCATGTCCCCTACAAGGGCTCGGCGCCGGCGCTCAACGACCTGGTCGGCGGCCATATCCAGATGATGTTCTGCGACGTGCCGCCGGCGCTGTCGCTGATCCAGAGCGGAAAAATCCGCGCGCTGGGCGTCACCACCTCGCAACGGGTGCCGGCGGTGCCGGACATCCGGCCGCTCGCCGAGGTCGGCATCCCGGGCTACGACACCGCCTCCTGGCACACGGTGACCACCACCGGGAACGTGCCGAAGCCGATCGTCGACAAGCTTTACACCCACATCCGCGAGATCATGGGCGATCCGGCGGTCGTCGACGTGCTGACCCGCGACGGCGCGCTGCCGCAGGTCAGCCCCACGCCCGAGGAGATGAGGCGCTTCGTCGAGAGCGAGATTTCCCGCTGGGGCAAGATCATCGAGCAGGCCGGGTTGGCGGGGTCGGAGTAGTTCGACCATGTGCCGGGTCGGTGTTGTAATCATTGGACTTTCGTTGGGTTCGTTCCGCCAAAATGGTGCGAACGACCCTGACCGCTTCCCGACCCGTTTTGCATCACGACGGGGCGCGATCGCAGGTTCGCATGGATCGCGCCGGGAGATATTCGACCACGTGCCGGGTCGGCGTTGTAATCATTGGGCTTTCGTTGGGTTCGTTCCGCCAAAACGCCCGTTGGGTTCGTTTGGCCAAAACGCCCGTTGGGTTCGTTCCGCCAAAACAGCTGTTGGGTTCGTTCCGCCAAAATGCCCGTTGGGTTCGTTTGGCCAAAACGCCGGCCGGCGCATCGTTGGACGGTCAATGCGACCTGCAGAAAGTGCAGAAAGTGCAGGAAGTGCAGGAAGTGCAGGAAGACGCATGGCCGACGCGCCGTAGGCAAGGCGAGGAGGGGCTTTCTGCACTTCCTGCACTTTCTGCAGCATCAAAGGCGGCACATTGCAGTCACGGCAGCAATCGGATGCGCTGCGGGCGAGATAGGCTCGCTGCGAGCGCTTCAAGCTCCCATGACCCAAAGCGGAGGCCCCTGGGCGAGGTCGACTGCTCTAGTTTTCCAAGATCGCCTTGGCGCGGGCCAGCACGCCGGGCTCGGTGTTGGCGATCGAGTCCGCGACCTTTTGCGCTTCCTCGCCGCCGACCGGGCTGACGTCCATTCCCGCCTTCTCCGCTTCGGCCAGGAACAGCGGGTCCTTCATGGTGGCATCGAAGGCGCGGCGCAATATCGCGACCCGTTCGCGCGGCGTGTCGGGCGTGGTGACGAACGCGCGGGTAATGCCGGTGTCGGCCGAGAGGAAGGCCAGGACCTTGCGGTCGTCCTCGTTCTTGGCAAGCTCGGTCATCAGCGGCACGTCGGCCAACTCCGGGTGTCGTCGAAGCGCGACCTGAACGAGAATGAAGATCTTTTTTTCGGCGAGCCAGTGCGGCTTGGTCGACTTCCATGAGGCCCACGAATTGGAGCCACGTCCGCCCACCTCGCCACGCTCCATCGCCAGGTTGACGTCGTTGCCGCCGGGATAGCCGGAGACGATTTTGAACTTGGTGCCGGCGAGCGCGTTCATCGCCTTGGGATAGTAGACCGAGCCGGTCGCCGTGCCGGGCGCGCCGACGACAAGCTCTCGCTCCATCACGTCGCGGATCGAGCGAATGCCGGTCGCGTGCCAGGAGTTCACCACGTTCGGGCTCTCGGTGGTGTTGCCGATCCAGAAGAACTTGCGGGTGTCGAACTCGACCTTGGCGCCGCCGAGCGCCTGATGCGCCGACATGTTCTGCATGATGGCGTGCAGCACGGTGCCGTCGCGCGGCGCCTGCGTGGCGAGCCAGTTGGCGGCCTGCAGGCCGACCGCGCCCGGCATGTTGCGGGCGATGATCGTCGGCTCGCCTGGGATGTGCCGACCTATGTGGCGCGCAACAAGCCGCGCGCGCAGGTCGTAGTCGCCGCCCGGCGACGTCGCGACCAGCATGGTCAAGGTCTTGCCGCGATAGAAATCCGCGACCGGATCGGCGGCAGCCGGCGCCAGCAGCGCGAGCAACAGCACCTGCGATATGGCCGACAAATTGCGTGGAGCCATGACCGATCCCGGTGGGGGCGAATTCGAATGACGGGAAAATAGAAACAATCCGCGCCGCCGCAACGGCGCCGATGGTCGCGGCCGAATTCGTGGCCCGGAGTGCGAATGCGTTCGTTTGCGGCTCACGCCGCGGCGGTCTGTTCGCGAAACGCCGGCATCACCTCCTGGGCGAGGCGGCTCAAGGATTCGCGCTCCCACGCCGCGTTGGCACCCGTCCAGTCTGTAATAGGTGTTCACGATCCGCACGACTTCAGCGAGGGTGATGGCCGTGCGCGGGTGCAAGGCATGGCCCAGCTTCGCCGATGCCGCCGCGAGCTCGGCCACGACATCGGAGATCGCTTCGGGGACCTCCTCGAGGCGGGTGGGCTCGATGCGCTGGACGCTTTCGCCCGGGCTGTTTTTGGCCGATTTTTCAGGTGTCATAGCTTTATGAGTCTAAAGGAAAAAAATGATCGACGGACGAGATGATTTGGCCGGTCGCGTGGCCGAAGGTATGTAGAGGAGTGCCCGCGCGAGCGCCATGCCGACGCGTGGGCAAGATCGCGCGAGTGCGTCGACTCACCGCGCCGATACGGCAGGCGATTTTGCCCACCCTACTTTGCTACGGGATCTTCTTCACCACCTTGGGATCGAGCCCCAACACCCGCGCGGCGTTGCCGCCGAGGATGTTGCGCCTACCCTGCTCGCTGAGGAACGGCAGGTCGTAGATCACGCTCGGCAGGTCGAAATCCCAGTGCGGATAGTCGGACGACCACATCAGCTGGGTCTCGGCGTTGATCATCTTGAAGGTCGCCTCCAGGATCGAGCGGTCGCGCGGCTTCTCCATCGGCTGCGACGAGTAATACATCTCCCGCATGTACTCGCTGGGCTTGCGCTTGAGCGACGGGCAGTCGGACGTGCGCATCATGTAGGAATGGTCGAGCCGCTGCATCAGGCAGTAGGCCCAGGTGAGGCCGCTCTCGATCCACATCACCTTGAGCTTGGGGAAGCGCTCGGGCAGGCCGTTGATCACCCAATTGGTCATGTGGACCATGTTGAACCACATGAAGCCGAGCGCATGCACGGAGATGAACCGGTTGGCGATCGACAGCGACTGGTCGTGCCAATTGTAGGCGGCGTGGAAGGCGATCGGCTTGCCCATCTCCTCGAGCAGCGCATAGGTCTTGACGTAGGCGTTGTCGTGCACCGGCTTGTAGCGCGGCGAGGTCACCATGAAGCCGACGACGCCCTTCTTGTCGCCGAAGTCCTTGACGGTCTTGTAGGCGGCCTCCGGATCGTTGAACGGAATATAGAGCATCGAGACGATGCGCGGCTCGACCGCGAGGATGCGCTCGCAGAGCCAGCGATTGTAGGCGCGGCACATCGCCACCTCGACCTCGACCTGCGGGTGCAGCCCGAGGAACAGCATCGGCGTCGGGAACATGCAGGAATAGTCGACGCCCATGGCGTTCATCCATTCCAGCGTCATGCCGATGTCGCGGTGGTCGGCGGCGGCGAGCTTGTCGTGGCGGCGGATGTCGTGCCGGCGCAGCTCATGGCGCGTGATGCGGCCGCCGATGTCCTGGTAGCCGATCGTTCCGCCGAGCATGGAAGCGCGGGCGCCGCGCTTGGCCGACTCGACCGCCTGCCGGCGGATCACCGGGCTCTCGATATACTCGAAGACCTCTTTGTAGGACTCGCTCTCGTAGTGATGCGCGTCCACGTCGACGATCAGGAAATCCTGATAGTTGCGCGCGCGCGCCTGCTGGGCGGCGTGCTCGAGGTGCTTGCCGGTGGTGTAGTCCTCGTCTGCAAGCTTGCGGACTTCGCTGCGGGCCATATCCATGGGCGACCTCTCCTGCTCTCGTAGCGTTGACGCGTTTTCTACGGCGAACCGGAAGTCCACTTCGCCGGAAAACGCTATGCTAGGCGACGACGAAGATATCGTCGCCGCGGCGGACGACGTCGTATTTCTTCAAGCGCAGGCGCCGGTCGCCGACGCACTCGCCGGTTTTCAGCTCGTATTCGTAGCCGTGCCACGGACACACGAAATGCACCTCGTCCCCGAAGGTCTGCCCCTGATAGGTGCGGTCCGGCGCGATGACGTCGATGACCCGGTTGATCAGCAGCCCCTCGCAGGCCGGCCCGCCGGAATGGACGCAGTAGTTGCTGTAGGCGAAGTAGGCGCCGTCCTTGAAGAAGACGCCGATCTCCTCGCTGCCGGCGATGACGATGCGCCGGTCGCCGTCGTTGAGCTCGGACGCCTTGGCGACGAAGCATTCGGGCATGGGCAGACTCCTTCGGTGCGATCCTAGCATTCCGGCGGGCCGGTGGGGCGCCTTCGCCGGCGCAAATCCACGGCCGGAAAAGGGTGATACGAGCCCGCCTCACCGGTGTAAGGCCTTGCACCCGACCGCAAAACAACACCGGGCGGCTATTTCGCCTCGCCGTTTAGGCATAACGCAAAGTCTGCTCGACGGGCAGACCAAGGGTTTGCTAGACGTTCAAGAGTCGAGCCAGCCATTGATCGCGGGGGGCGGTTGCCGGGCGGGCGTCGGCGGCACTGTTAACGAGCGACCGAGGCGTGCTAGAAGGCCGGTTGAAATTACAACTGGTTAGCCGTAAGAGTTGCACGCAAAACAGGGGCCGGAGGAAAGCACCGAGGCGACGCCGGTCCGGAACTAAAGACATGCAGGCCCACGATGGCTTTCATCCGCGCGATCGGGCTACTTCGACCGGACCAGACTGCCCGTTAGATTTTGAACATTTGTTCATTTTGCCGCTCGCGTCGCTCGTCCGACTCATTGTGGACATGTGTTGGACGCGATTGCTTGGCTTGCTGCGGCCGGTCATGCTGCGCCGTTCATCTCTCTCCCGCCGACCCGCCCCCTGGCAAACGTTCCTGTTCGTGATCGCCGCGCTGTCGCTGTCATCCGCCGCGAGCGCGCAACTGCTTCCCGACGAACCGCGCGCGGAACCGGTCAAGCGCGAGATCCTCGCGCTTTACGACAGCCGCGAAGAGCCGCGACCCGACCAGACGCGGATCCATCGCTTCGCCGAAATGCCGCTCAACTATTTCGGCTTCGTCGTCACCTACTGGGATGTGAACACCGAGCTGCCCGGGGCTGAGCGGACCGCCAATGTCCGCGGCGTCATCACCTGGTTCCGGCGGGCGCAGCGCGCCTCGTTCTATCTGTGGGCCCGCCAGCAGGTCGCGGGCGGCGTTCGCATGGTCGTCCTCGGCGACGGCGGGCTGCCGTCCGGCAATGCCTCGCTGGCAGACGCCAACCGGCTGTTCGCCGAGATCGGCTTCGGACTGAGCGGGGCCCTGGTCGACATCACCTATGGCACCCGCGTCCTGCATCGCGACAACATCGTCGGCTTCGAGCGCCCCCTCGATCCGGTGCTGCCGCCGTTCCCGATCGTCGGCACGTTCGGCCCCGACGTCGCGTCCCACCTGATCCTGGAGCATCGCGAGGGTAGTCTGGTGCTGGCCAGCAGCGTGGTGCTGACCAGCAATCGCGGCGGCTACGCGGCGAACGGATATTTCATCTACGAAGAGCCCGGAACCGGGCGGACCAAGTGGATCATCGACCCATTCGCGTTCTTCCAGCGGGCTTTCGGCGTCGAGGCCACGCCGATACCCGATGTGACGACGCTCTCGGGCCGCCGCATGTGGTTCAGCCATATCGACGGCGACGGCTGGAACAACGTCACGCGAGTCGCGGCCTATCGCGACAAGCCGACGATCTCGGCGCTCGTCGTCCTGCGCGAGCTCATCGTTCCCTACCCCGACCTGCCGGTGGCGATCGGCGTGATCGGGGCCGACGTCGACGAACGATACGGCACGCCCGAGGCGGCACGCCAGGCTGCGCGCGAGCTCTATGCCCTGCCGCAGGTCGAGATCGCCAGCCACACCTATACGCATCCCTATCAGTGGAGCTTTTTCGAGAACTACGACCGCCGGCTGGAGGAACGGCTGATCGGCCCCGACGAAACCGAATGGAAGGCCGTGCTCAACGATCGCTGGCGCAAGGTGGTGCGACGTCTGTTTCCCGGACTCGGGCGCAAAGCGGAGCTCGACAACAAATTCATCGACGACGATCCGCCGCGCGCATTCAGCGATTTTCCATTCGATCTCGATCAGGAGATTCGCGGGGCCATCGCCGCCGCCGAGGACCTGGCGCCGGAGGGCAAGCGGGGGACGCTCTATCTGTGGAGCGGGCAGGCCGATCCGTTCGAGGGCGCGATCGCGCGGACGCGGCGCTTGGGGCTGCGCAATCTCAACGGCGGCGATTCCCGCTACGACGCCGATTATCCCTCGATCAGCTATTTGTCCCCGATCTCGAGACCCGCGGGAGCGGAGCGCCAGATCTACGCCGCCAACGCCAACGATTATATCTACATCACCGACGGCGGCGGCCGCCCGCACGGTTTCCTGCATCTCGAGACCACGATCAACGCGACCGAAAGTCCGCGGCGGCTCAAGCCGATCGACGTCTACTATCACATCTATGCGGGCGAGAACGCGGCCGGCCTCGCGGGCGTGCGCCATCACCTCGACTCGGCCCGGCAGGCGCTGTTGACGCCGGTCGCGGCCTCGCACTACGCGGCGATCGCGGACGGCTTCTTCTCGACGCGGATTTCAGCCTTGGGCGAAATGACCTGGCTGGTCAGCAATCGCGGCGCCCTGCAGACCCTGCGGTTCGACGACGTCGCCGGCCTCTCGGTCGATCTCTCGCGCAGCGTCGGCGTGCTCGGACAGCGCCGCAAAGGCACGTCGCTCTACGTGGCGCTCGACGAGGCGCGCGAGGAAGTCATCGTCGCGCTCGGCCTGGATAGCGGCGAGACCGCCGAGGCGGCGGCGCCCTACCTGATCGACGGACGCTGGACATTCCGCGACATGCGCCGCCGCGAGTGCGGCTTCACCGTCATGGCCAAGGGATACGGGACCGGGCAGATGACCTGGGGCGGGCTCAAGCCCGGCATCTATCAGGTCTCCGTGCAGGATTCCGACAAGACGGTTTGGGACGAGGAGATGGAAGTCGGCGATAACGGCCGCCTGGCGCTGACCGCCGACGCCGACGCCATGAACCCGCTCACCATCAATGTCGCGTGTTCGGAACAAAGCGGGCAGCGGTGATGGTTCGGCATATCCTTCTCATCATCTCGCTGACCGTCGTGGCGCTGGCCGCCGGCGTCGCCCTCGTGCCGGGCGAGCGCGAGCAGTGGACGATGCTGGTTCGCGACGGGCAGAACCAGGAGGCCATTCGCGTGCTCGAAGCCCGCTATGGCGAAGGCCGGCGGGACATCGACGCGGTCCTGCACTTGCACAAGCTTTACATGTCGTTCGCCGAGATCGACCACGCCACGCGCGTCATGGAGGGATTCGTCGCCGATCATCCCAGTGACCCTGCCGTGGTCACCCTGCTGGCGAAGCACTATGGCGACATCCAAGACAAGCGTGGTGAGATACGCGCGCTCGAGCGGTTGTTCGCGCTGGCGCCGACGCTGCCGACCGCACGCGACCTGCTCGCGCATTACCGGCTGGAGGGCGAGTTCGACCGTGAGCAGAACTTGTTGCGCACCCTGCTCGCCAACCAGATGATCACGGCGAACGACGCCGAGCGGCTCGGCTTGATGCTGGCCTCCCACGGCGACCTTTACGGCGCCCGCGAGGCGCTGGTGCGGTTCGACGAAATTGCCAACCCGGAACGGATCATCGGGCGCCTTGCCTTGTTCGACGTGCTGGTGCAAACCGGCGACAAGACCGCGGCCCTCACCAAGGCGGCGTCATGGATCGGCTACTGGCGCAAGGCCAGCATTCATCGCCAGGCCGGAGCGGATGGTCCGGCAGCCCGCCTCGTCCGCATGATGTTCGCGGTGGACGAGATCGCGGCGCGCCGGCTCATTTGCGAGATGCAGCGAAATGAGCGGCCCGCTCGCGACGACGACGAGCCACCGTCCGATCCATGCCTGGCGCCGGCCGGCGAGGCCGGCGTGACCGGCGCGGAGATCACGCGCTTCGAGCCGCGCGAGGAGTTCGGCCGCAGGAGACGCAAGTGAGCGGCGAGGTCGCCCCCCCGATCGGTGCCGATCCCGGCTCGCCGCGCCGGTCGCGATGGTCGTCGCGGCTGCGCCTGCTGGTCGAGTTCGCGCTGCTGTTCGCCGCCGCCCTGCTGCTCAAGCACGTGCTGCTGGCGGTGGCCAGCGGACCGCATCCCAATCCATTTTGGCTTCCGGTGCTGGTGCTGAGCCTGCAGCACGGCATGGCCGCGGGTCTCACCGCCGCGGTGCTCGCCGGCGCTCTGCAACTGTGGGATGGGCCGCCGCCGGCGCTGCTCACCGAGGACCTCTATTCCTATGTCGGCAGGATCGCCGCCGAGCCGATCGGCTGGACCTGCGTCGCCCTGCTGATCGGCCATACCCGCAGCCGGCAGATCGACCACCTCAAGGAATTGCAGGCCGAGCTCGCCGAGCAGAGCCGACACTCCGCCGCCGTCGCCGATCTGTGCGAGGATCTGCGGGCCCGAACGGAAATGCTCGAGCGCCATATCGCCGCCAACGCCCACGCGTCCAACGTCGACGTCGCAGAGGCGATCACCGAGCTGCATGACGCGGCTTGGGACAATTTCGCCGACCGGCTGACCCGGTTCGTCATCTTGATGACCGGCACCGCCGAGTTCTCCATCCTGACGGTGCGGGACGGCGCACTCAAGCTGGCGTTCCAACCGGCCGACGATCATCGGCATGCCGCGGATGCCATCGTGCCGGCCGATGATCCGCTGTTCGCGGCCATCGTGAATGAGCGGCGGACATTGTCGGCCGCACGCGCGGCCGACCACACGCTGCTCGGCAATCGCGGCGTCATGGCCGGGCCGCTCATCGACGACCAGGCGTCCAATCGCGTGATCGGCATGTTCGCCATCGGGGGCGCCGGCCTCGACGATCACCCCGAGGACATCGAGCGGCGGTTTTCGCTCGCCTGCTCGGAAGTCTCGCGGCTCGTCGGCCGCATCGTCCTGATCGAGAACTGGCAGGCCGCGGCGGCGCCGGGCCAATCCAATGGGCACTCCGAAAAGCTTCCCGCCGGGACGTCCAACGGACATTCCGAAAAGCCCCATGACGGGGCGTCCAACGGTCAAGGCGGAGCACCGCAAGATGGAACGCCGCAAGACGGAGCGCCTCACGTCCATGCCGACGGACGCGCGCAGCCCGATCGCGAAATGACCCTGCAATGACCGACCTGGATCGAGCCATCGGATTGGAGCTCGCTTCGCCGCGGCTGGATGGCCCTGCGGCGCCGGCGCTGGAGGTGGGCCTCGGCGATGTGCTGGTCGCACTGATCACGTCCTGGTGCAGCCTCGCCGTCCTCTGGTACGGCACCAGCCCCAACGCGAGCTTCTCCACCTTCTTGCTCTTGCACCTCGCTGTGATCGGCGTCCCTGCCCTGTTCCTGGCCGTCCGCGCCTACCGGAATGGCGATCTCACGGTTGCGGTCCTGCTGCTGGTGGCGACCGCGACGGCGGGGCCGATCGGCGCCATCGGCTGCGCCTGCATGGCGTTTGCGCTGTGGTGCCGGCGCCCGGCGCCGACCCGGCTCAAGCACTGGTACGAGTACATTGCGGGCGTGGCCGCGCGCCGGCCGGTGGCGCGGATCCACGATGAAATGGTGTCCGGCCGGCTCCCCTCCGACCCGCACGCGAAGGTGCCGCGCTTCGCCCCGATCCTGCATGGCTCGTCGATCGAAGCGCAGCAGCGCGTCCTTGGCGTCGTGGGCCGGCGCTATCACGCCGATCTTCGTCCGATCCTCAGGAAGGCGCTGCGCAATCGCAATGGCTTCATCAGGGCGCAGGCCGCCGCCATCGCCAGCCGCCTGGACGTCGAGGAAAAGAATCGCCTCTGGTCCACCGCGCCGCCCGCCGATCAAGGCGCGCCCGCGGACGCGCTTGATGTCGAGGCGCGCCGGCCGTAGGACCGAGGATGCGCGTTGAAACCTATTCGCATCCGGGGCGCCACGTGGCTCGATCGGCGTTGAACGAGCGGCAAGCCGCCGACGTCTGCATGATCGTGGAAGGAGCCTACCCCTACGTTTCCGGAGGGGTGTCCGCGTGGGTGCATGGATTGATCCGTCGCCAACCCGACTTGCGGTTCTGCGTCGTCGCCATTCTGCCGGAGCCGCCGGCGCCTGCTGCGAAATACGGCGGACTTCCGAACCTCGACACGCTGCATCATCTTTATCTGGGCGATCCGCACGGCAACCGCGGCTGGCGCCGGCCGCGCTCGTTCGACCAGGCCGAGTTCGACAAGGCGGCTGACGCGTTTCTGCGCGGCGGCAGCTTGGCCGAGCTGGCGAAGGTCATCCGGCTGCTGGCGCCACTGGTGAAGGCACGGCGGACGGCGGACCTGCTGGACTCGACGCTCGCTTGGAACCTGGTCTGCGATCTTTATGACCGCGAGATGCCGCACGAGTCCTTCCTCCACTTCTTCTGGGCTTGGCGCGCGCTGTTCGGCGGGTTGGTCGCGACGCTCGGCTTTCCGCTGCCGCCGGCGCGCGTCTACCACACGGTTTCGACCGGCTATGCCGGGCTGCTGGCCGCGCGCGCCGCGGTCGAGACCGGCCGGCCGGCGCTCATCACCGAGCACGGCATCTACACCAACGAGCGGCGGATCGAGATCCTGCAGGCCGACTGGATCGTCGATACCGTCGACAAGGGATTTGCGATCCATGACCCGCGCCGCGATCTCCGCGATTTCTGGTCGGCGGCGTTCGAAAGCTACGCCCGGGCCTGCTACGAGGCCTGCGCCGAGGTCATCACCCTGCATGGCGCCAACCAGTCGGCGCAAACGCTGCTCGGCGCTACGCCGGCGCGGATGAAGATCATCCCCAACGGCGTCGACTATCAGACGCTCAGCCGCCTGCCGCCGGCGCGCCCGGACGATCCTCCGACCGTGGCGCTGGTCGGGCGGGTGGTTCCGATCAAGGACATCAAGACCTATCTGCAGGCCGTCCGGGTGTTGCGCGACCAGTTTCCCGATCTCACCGCGCTGGTGCTGGGGCCGACCGATGAGCAACCCGACTATTACGAGGTCTGCCAGGCGATGGTCGCCGAGCTCGGCCTGTCGGACACCGTGCGCTTCACCGGCCAGATCAACGTCCTCGACTATTTTCCGAGCATCCACGTGAACGTGCTGACGAGCGTGAGCGAATCGCAGCCGCTGAGCGTGCTGGAGGCCGGCGCCGCCGCGATTCCGACCGTGGCCACGGACGTGGGTGCATGCCGGGAGATTCTGTTCGGCCGGCGCGACGAGTTGCCGGCCTTGGGCGAAGGCGGAATCCTGACCGACGTCGCCTCGCCGGAGCAGACGGCGGCCGCGATCGCCGCGCTGCTGCGCGATCCCGGCCGGCGCCAGCGATTCGGGCGGGCGATGCAGGAGCGGGTGAAGCGCTATTACGACCTCAACCTGGTCGACGAGGCCTACGCGACGATCTATCGCCGCCACATGGACGCGCCGTCGCTGGCGGCCGCTTGCGGGTGAGCCATGGCGGGTATCGGCTTCGCGCTCGAGCGGCTCTATCGCGGCAACTCCATTGCCGAGCGCGCGGCGTCGTTCGCGCATGCTTCGGTGGTGGCGGCCGGCCCCTGCCTGCTGGCGGTGCTGTGCATCTGGCTGATCAGCGCCACCATCAGCGAGCTCGAAGGCAAGACCACGATCGCGGCGTTTCGCGCGCTCGTCATCTACAGCTTCGCGCTTTCGTTCGTCGTCACGGCGCCGATCGCGCTGGTCAGCACGCGCGTCATCTCCGACAAGCTCCACGACCTGGACGTGGCCGCCGTTCCCGGGATCATGCTGGCCGGGTTCGTTTTTTCCGCGGTCGCGACCGTCGGCTTCGGCACGCTGCTGTTCGGCGTCGCGCTCGACTTGGAGACGGCTGCGGACGTCGCCGCGGTGGCGAATTGCACGCTGATCGGGCTGGTTTGGGTCGCCTGCCTGTTCTGCAGCGTCACCCGCGACTACAACGCGGTGACGGCATTTTTCGCGGCCGGCATGGCGGTCGCGGTCGTCGCGGTAACCGTGAGCTACAACGCGCGGCCCGACCTGGCGACCATGCTGTGGGGCTTCAGCGTCGGGCTCGGCGTCACCTGGTTCGGCCTGCTCACCCGCATCATCGCAACGTTCCCGTTCGCGGTGAGGAACATGTCGACGCCGCTCGCTGCGCTGTGGCGCGCGACGATCGGCTATTGGCCGATCGCACTCGGCGGACTGTTCGGCGCGATTGGAGCCTGGGTCGACAAATGGGTGGTGTGGCTCTCCCCGTTCGGGACGCAGATTCAGAACGGCCTGCTGCATGCGCCGCTCTACGACAGCGCGATGTTCGTGTCCTACTTGGTCGTGATTCCGGCTTATGCGGCGTTCGTGCTCCATCTCGAGGTGAAATTCTTCCGCAACTATCGGCTGTTCTATTCCAGCATCCTGGAGCACGCGACGCTGGCGCAAATCCGCGCCCACGGCCGGCGCTTGCGCGACGAGACGATCGTGTCGCTGACCAGCATCACGGTGCCGCAACTGGTGATCTGCGCGCTGGTGGCGGCGGCGGCGCCGGCGGTGGTCGAGGTGCTCGACATGCAATTTCGACAGGTGGGGACGCTGCGGCTGGGCCTGATCGGCGCGGCGTTTCAGTTTCTGTTCATCACCTGCTCGTCGCTCACGCTCTATTTCGATCGGCGGCTGGTGTTCCTGGCATTGCAGGCGGTTTTCCTCGCGCTCAACGCGGCCTTGACTTGGGCGCTGCTGCCGCTCGGGCAGACCTATCTTGGGCTCGGCTTCCTGGCCGCGTCGGCGATCTCCGCCGTCATCGCCTATCTCGCGTTGGTCCGAACGCTGTACCGGCTCGACTATCTGACCTTCATCGCGAACAATCCGGCTGTCCGCATCCGAAGGCGGGCGGCGAAAGCGCTTTGAGATCGCGTTTGCCGACATAACCGATATATCCGAGCTCCTTGATCTCGCGCAGCATCGACGCCGCGAGCTCCGGGCTCGACGTGTATTCGATGATGAAGACCGGCTTGCCCGAGCCGGCCACCGCGCGCAGCCTCCGCACCGAGTCCATGATGCTTCGCTGGGAGTTGCGCGCCTCCGGCTCGTTCTCGCTGTAGAGCAGATCCTCGCGGGCGAAGCCGTCGATCGCCCTGAGGAACTGGGGATTGCCCAAGAGCCCATCGCCGTTTTGCGGGACGATCCTGAACTCCTTCTGCAGCTCGCGCGCGTACGAGGCGATGGCGCCGATCAACTCGACCATGTCGGCCGCCGCCGACGGCCGCCGCCGCTTCCACTGCTCGAACTTGTCGACGCCGTCGACATAGATGCCGTCGAATCCGGCGTCGAGGATGCGATCGAGATACGCGTTCGGGCTGCCGAACAGCAGCGCCTGCCATTCGGGATGCCAGTAGCGCACGAGATAGTTGCCGGGCCAGTCCGGATTCTCCGGCTCGAGCCATTCCGGCCGCTGCTTGAGCCAGCTGTCCTGCCAATAGTAGCGATAGTTCTCGGCTTCGCCGACGCTCAGATAGGCCAAGACCAGGCGCCGCTTGCCGTCCGGCTTCTTCCGCATCAGGTCGACGACCTCGCGCGGGAACGCGGTGGCGTTGCGCTTGTCGAACCCGTAGTCGATCACCACGAGGTCGTAGGGACTCAACTTGATTTCCAGGGGGTCGACGTTCTGCAGCTGGAAGGCCCAACTCCGCACCTCGCGCAGCCGCGACCCTTCGGTCTGCGCGGAGGCGCAAGGCGCGGTCAAGCACAAGAAAGCCGCCATCAGACCGACAGCGCCGGGACTTGGTTTGATCAGCATGATCGGACGCTTATAGCCGGCCACGGACGATTGCAACCGAGCCTAGCCTGGCTCGATGAGCGGTTGACTGACCGGAGCGCGCGACATGATGACGCTTCCCATATCGCGGTCCCGTGCGCGCGCTTCGACGCCGCGTTATTTTTCGGATCGCCTGCCGGGCACGACCTCGGGGGCGTCCGCGCCGGATTGCGCAGACGCGTCATTCAATCGAATCGGTACCAGCCGTGTGCGATTGACGTTGAGCTCGAACACGTCGAACCGATTGTAATAGCCGACGATGTCGTGGAACTGCTTCGGCTCGACACATGCAGATATGTCGATGTCCTGATAGATGAGGCCCTCGGACTCGCATAGCGTCTCGCTGATCACCTCGCCGGTCGGGCCGAGCACCATGGAGACGCCGCGCGGGCTCAATTCCAACGTGTCGCGCGCCTCGGATTCGAGGCCGCGCAAGGCGTCGAACAGCGATTGGTCGAGGCAGGCCGACGACACGACGTTGAACAGCTTGCCTTCGAACGAATGGGCGCCCGCCCGGATGCGGATGGCGGCGGCGAGATCGTAGCGGCCGGATTCGTTCGCCGTGCGCGTCGGCCAGACCGGCGGATAGGACGAGACATGGACCTGCTCGCCTTGCGCGATCAGAGCGTAGCGGGCGAGCGGATTGGTATTTTCGCCGCAGATCAGCATGCCGATCTTGCCGACCGCGGAATCGCAGACCCGAAGCCCGGCGCCGTCGCCGTTCGCCCAGACCAGCTTCTCGTAGAAGGTCGGCACCAGCTTGCGGTGATGACTGAGCAACGCGCCGTCGGCGCCGATCAGGAGGTTGCTGTTCCACAGGCAGCCGACCGAGACCGGCGTGCGCTCGCTGATGCCGATCGAGATCACGATGGCGTGCTCGCGCGCCGCCTCGCAAAGCTGCTGCACCTCCTGGCCCGGCACCTCGATCGAATTGGCGGCGAACCGCTTGAAATAGTCGTGGTTCTTGATCGGCGCCTGGACCGAGGTCCAGACCGGGAAGCCCGGCACGAACGATTCCGGAAACGCAATGAGCCGCGCGCCGGCATTGGCGGCCTCCGCGACCAAAGCAAGCGCTTTGGCGACGGTGGCGGCCGCATCGAGGAAGACCGGCGCCACGTGTGCGGCGCAAACTTTGACCTTTGGATACAAGACCATGCGGAAGACGCACCCGACTCGCGTGGATCGAGCGGCGGCGCGCCCGGCGCCGCCGCCTGCGATGATTATACCGGCAGCGTGGACAGGTTGTGCCGCAGCGGCATGTTCTTGAGCAGGTCCTCCTTCGGAATCCGCCGCTTGACCTCGTACTTTCCGTTCTCGACGCGACTGATGTAGCAGTCGGCAGCATGCGCGGGACGTTCAACTCGGCGGTCGCGGTAGGGACGCCCATTGCTGGGCGCCCCCCGCACAGATCCGTACGTGCAGCTTTCCCGCATACGGCTCCCACCTCGGGTATCCACGGCGATTATGCGCCGTATGCAAGCCAGCGCCTTTGCCACGCTGTCCCGGTACTGCGCCCGGTGCGTGCTTT
>WNFV01002745.1_pt1 | contig 42022 bp, 52 predicted proteins | sample 5400101 | NCBI WGS metagenome assembly WNFV01 (sample SAMN13153361, study PRJNA577476) | soil metagenome | isolation source: 115 cm soil or saprolite under grassland replicate 1 | place: USA:California | collected 2016-06-15 | reverse complement strand
CGACCCGCCCCACGACGCCCGGCTGCGGCTCATCGGCATCTACGACCAGCTCACCGACACCGACCGGGCCGTCTACGACCAACTGCTGGCCGCCTCCCGCCGCTACCCCGACCCGTGGAACCGGTGGGAGGACACCGTGGCGTTCCTCGCCAGATACCTGTCCACCCACGGGCAGCCGCCGCCGATCAACAACGGCATCGTCCTACGCAACCGGCGCCCCTTCTACATCGGCGACGACACCTACCCGGTCGCGGTCGCCGCCGCCCGCGCCCGCCTACGCCCCTGACCGGTCCGCTGCTACAGCCATCCAGCCAGCCGCACCGCCGTCTGCGCATCGGCTGGACACCCCGCAAAGATCGGCAACCCGACGACCGCCGCCACGTGCCCGCCGACATCCGGACCTACCGGCCAGGCAGGCCCCCGGACTGAGCCTCAGGTGGCGGTCTCCCAGTCCACGGGCTCAGGTGAACATCGCCCCTTCCACGGCGACCCGGCCGCGTCCTTCGCCGGCACCACACCGCCGCCCGCGTCCCGTCGCCTCGCCGCGCGACGCCGCCCCGACCCGGCCATGCCCCGTCCGGCCAGCCGGGGAACACCCAACCGCATCGGCCGGCCGCAGCCCCATCCGATACGGGCGGCCATCCTCACTCACCAAGGAAGTCACCGAAGTGACCCACACCCACGACATCACACCGACCACCCGGCAGTCGACACCACCGGCGGCGTCCCTCAGCCCGGTACAGGCGGTCAGCGCCCTGCTCGCCGCGGCATGCACCGACCCGAACCCGCCCACCTGGCTACCGGCCGCGGTCGCGACCGTCGCCGGCTGGCACCAGCAGGCCCGCGCGGCCGACGACGCGAGGATCTTCGACCTCACCGCACAACTGAGCACGCTGCGCCGCCAGGCACGCCGCCACGTCGTTCAGGCCGTCACCGACGGCCACATCCCACGCGTCGGCGCGGACCAGACGCTGCGCGGCTGGGGCGTGGACCCGCTCCCGCAGGGCTTCGACGTGACCTTCGACATCGCGATCCGGCTCACCACCACCGCCAGCGACACCGACCATGCCTGGGCGCACACCCACGACATGGTCCTGGCCGCGCTGAGCACACTGAGCGTGGCCGGGCGCATGTCCACCGACATCCACCGCGGGCACGTCCAACCCCTCGCCGACCGCACCGACACCGCCAGGCGATCGCAGTACACGGTGACCGGCACCGCCACCGTACGGGTCGCGGTCAAAGCCACCGACGCTTCCAGCGCCTGCCGCCGGGCCCGGCGCCTACTCCGCGACGCCCTCGCCGACGTGCCACCCGGCGAGGTGGACATCGACGTCGACGGCATCCACCAGCACGCCGTCGACCGGTGCGACATCCCGCTCGACCCCGACACCGACTGACCGCGCATCCGCCTCCGACCGGGTCTCACCCGCCCGCCCGGCGCCGATCGCGACGCCTGAGCCACCAGCCCAGCCCCCACCCCAACCGGAAGGAGCCCACCGTGAGCGTCAAGGCCGGCGCCGTACTCACCGGCGTCCTGCTCGTCATCGTCATGTGCTGCGTCGGCGGCGCCCTGCTGGGCGCCGGCGGCGTCGCCCTCGCCGCCTGCACCAACCCCGCACCCAGCCTCACCGGCGCCGCGCCCGGCAGCCCACCCACGCCACCCGCCGGCGGATGGCCGCCCGTCGGCCGGTGGACCAGCGCGCAGGTCGCCAACGCCGCCATCATCGTCGCCGTTGGCCAACAACTGCACGTGCCGCCCCGCGGCTGGGTCATCGCCGTGGCCACCGCCATGCAGGAGTCGGCGCTGACCAACACTCCCGGCGGGGACCAGGACTCGGTTGGACTGTTCCAGCAACGCCCATCGCAGGGCTGGGGCACCCCGGCCCAGCTGATGGACCCGGTCTACGCCGCCACCCAGTTCTACACCCACCTGCTGCGCGTGCCGCACTGGCAAGATCTTCCTCTGACCGTCGCCGCGCAGGCCGTCCAGCGCAGTGCCTACCCCGACGCGTACGCCAAGCACGAACCCGATGCGATGGCCATAGTCCCGAAGGTCAGCGGCATCGCCCAAGCGATGCTCGCCGCATGCGGCGCCGCCGGGACCTGGACCCAACCCGCACGCGGCCCGATCGTCTCCGGGTTCCGTACCAAGGATCGCCCCAACCACCAAGGCGTGGACATCGGCGCGCCCCGGGGCACCATCATCCACGCCGCATCCGCCGGCACTGTCACTCGCGTGCGGTGCAACATCGAGCCCGCCTCATGGGGCTGCGATCGCGACGGCGACCCCAGCCTCGTCACCGGATGCGGCTGGTACGTCGATATCGACCACGCTGGCGGTGTCGTCACCCGCTACTGCCACATGGCCGCGCAACCGCTTGTCCACGAAGGACAGATGGTCGCCGCCGGCGAACCGCTCGGCATCGTAGGTTCCTCCGGGCACTCCAGTGGACCGCACCTGCATTTCGAGGTACACCTGGGCGGAGACCACGGCAGCAGCGGCGCCACCAATCCCGAAATCTTCATGCGGGAACACGGCGCGCCGCTCGGCCCAAACGAGCGGTGTTGCATCTGATGCAACATTCGTCGGTCTCGTAGTCACGTTCTGGGTAGCGTAGCCGATCCCACCCTGGCAGGTGAAGCGGATAGTTCTCGCTGGTCAACGCCCTTGTATTTCGGTGGTTGCATCGTATGCATCGATGCGGCATCATCTGCATCGTGATTGATGGTCGTCGATTGCCTGGCTCGGCGGGTCTGGTGCTGCACGAGGGTGTGGCCCATCTGGACCCGGCGGCGGCGGTGTTCGAGGCGATGCTGGAGGGCTGGGCGGTTCAGCAGCGGGCGCGGTGTTTGAAGCCGGCCACCATCCGGGGCCGGTTGGAGTTGGTGTGTCGGCTGGCGACGTTCGCGAACCAGTATCCGTGGCAGTGGCAGGCGGCCGAGGTGGAGGCGTTCGTCGACCATCTGCGGGCCGGATCGCGCCCGATCGCGATGTCCACGGTCCGCGGCTACCAGACGGTGCTGCGGCTGTTCCTGGACTACGTGACCGATCGGCGCTATGGCTGGGCGGCGGTGTGCGTCGAGCGGTTCGGGCAGGCGCCGGCACAACTACTCCATGAGTGGAACACGGTCGCGCACGTCGGGGAGTACGAGGGTGATCCGCGGCGGCGTCCGTTGACCTATGACGAGGTGCAGGCGTTGTTCGACGCCGCAGACGGCCTGGTGGACGACATCCGCGCCCGTGGTCGCAAGGGTGCCCTTGCCGCGCAACGGGACGCGGCGCTGTTGAAGACGGTCTACGCGTACGGGTTGCGCCGTGGTGAGGCGTGGGGGCTGGACTTTTCGGATGTGGGCCGTAACCCGAAGGCGGCCCGGTTCGGCCGGTTCGGCTGCGTCAATGTCCGGTTCGGCAAGGCGTCGCGGGGCAGCCCGCCGAAGCGGCGCACGGTGTTGACGGTGCCGGAGATGGATTGGGTGGTGCCGGTGCTGGAGCAGTGGGTGGACGAGGTTCGATCGCTGTTCGGGCCGGGCGCGCATCCGGCGATGTGGGTGAGCGAGCGGCGCGGCCGGCTGTCGAAGCGGTCGATCAACGAGGCGTTTGGCGAGGTCCGCGACGCGGCCGGGCTGCCCGAGGAGTTGGATCTGCATTGCCTGCGCCATTCGTACGTGACGCATCTGGTCGAGTTCGGGTACCCCGCCAAGTTCGTGCAAGTTCTCTTGAGCCCGCTGGATGGTGTCCGCGACGTGCAGCACGGGCCTGATCGGGGTCGGGTTCTTCGTGGTGGAGGTGGTTATCTACCGCCGTTCATCACGGAGATCTTCGGGAGGTTCGGTGTTGGTGCAGCGGGTGGTGATGCCCGGCTCGTTGGTGGAGTCCTGGACGGTGCTCGGCGAGGGTGGTGGTCCGGTCGAGCCGATCGAGCGGTACCTGGCCTATCTGACGGATGTCGAGAAGTCGCCGAACACCGTCAAGGCGTACGCCCACGATCTGAAGGACTGGTTCGTCTTCCTCGTCCAGCGAGGGCTGGACTGGCGGGAGGTCCGGCTGGAGGACCTCGGCGAGTTCGTCGCCTGGCTGCGGCTGCCGCCCGCAGGCCGCAACGGCGGCGTGGCGCTGCTGCCCTCGGCGCAACACCACTGCGGCGTCGTGACGGTCAACCGGAAGCTGTCCGCGGTCGGCGGCCTGTACGGGTTCCACGCCCGACACGGCGTCGACCTTGGTGATCTGGTCACCGAGCTGCGACCGGTGCGGCTACGGGGCTCTGGGTGGAAGCCGTTCCTGCACCATTTGGCCGGCGGGCAGCCGCAGCGGCGACGCACGATCAAGCTGAAGACGCCGCAGAAGCATCCGACGATCCTGACCGTGGCCCAGATTCAGGCGATCCTGGACGCGTGCACCCGGCTGCGGGACCGGTTCCTGTTCGTCCTGTTGTGGGAGAGCGGCATCCGCATCGGCGAGGCGTTAGGCCTGCGGCACGAGGACATCGCCGCCGCGGAAGGCGAACTGACCGTCACACCGCGGGTCAACGATAACCGGGCACGGGCCAAGTCGGCCTCACCGCGCACGATCCCGGTGGGCCCGCAGGTGATCCGGTTGTATGCCGACTACCTGCACGGTGAGTACGGTGAGTTGGACAGTGACTATGTCTTTGTCAATTGGGTGCGGCTCTTCTGAAGGTGCCTACTGAGGAATGACGCCTGCCAGGTAGCGGCTGTTGTGGACGCGTTGTTGTTCTTGGGTGAGGTGCCAGGTCCAGTACCGGTCGAAGTCGCCGTTGCTGGTCAGGGCGCGGAGTTTGAGGATGGCTTCAGCGCCGGGTAGGCCCCAGCGGGCGCCGGTGATGTCCATGCGGTCCTTGATCAGGTGGCGGCAGGCGCCTTCGATGACGCCGGTGGCGATGGGCCAGCCTTGGGCGAGGGCGGTCGGGTAGTCCAGGTAAGGCTTCTTGGCCAGCAGGTAGTCGGCGGCGACATCGGCACTGCGGCGCCCGCCGGGATCCAGGCCATGGTAGGTGGCCTTGCGGCGGATCGCGGCTGCGACGATGCCGGCCCGGCCGGCCAGGATCTGACGGGCCTGGACGCGAACCCATTGTTCTGCTTGGGGATCGCCTTCGGAGTGGAAGCACCAGGCCGCCTTCCAGATGTACTCCAGGACGTGGATGAAGTCGACCACCACAGCCACGGTGAGGTTGCGGGCCCGGGCCTCGGTGTGGATCCGGTCGATCTGATGGGCGTTGCCGTCGACCAGCGCCACCCAGGTGCGTTGGTGGTCGGGGTCGCGGCGGTCGGCTTCGGCGAACCCGGCCGCGATCACCGTGGCGGCGTCATCGGTGACCGAGGCGTGCAGCCACTTACCCGCCGCCCTCGGCGCTGGGCTGGGTTGCTGCCCCTGGTCGTAGGGCAGGATGTCGGCGATCGTGCGCGGTGCCGGGGTCAGGTCGTACACGGCGGCGACCTCAGCCATCCGTTTGCGGTTGCGTTTCTCGCCTTTGGACAGCCGGGTCGACAGCTTCTGACTGGCGGCGGCCTTCGCCGTGGCGGTGCGTAGACCGTCGGGGCGCATCACCACCCCCTTGCCGTCGAAGCTGAGCACCAGCATGTTGTCGGGCGCCGGGTCCGGGACGTGCGCGGTGTAGAAGCGGTCCACATCCGTCGCGGCCCGCGCGGCCAGCTGCTCAACCTGCCGTCGCCCCAGCCGCACCCCGGTGGCTCGCCCGATCGCGGCCGCCGCGTCGGCGAATGACCCGCGGGCAGCCTCGATCGCCGCGAGCCTGCGCAGCCCGTGGGAGTGCTTCTCGACCGGCAGGTTCAACGCCGCGTCCGCCGGGTGCAGGTTGGCCCGGCCCCGCGCCCGGTAAGCGATACGCCTGACCGTGACCTGACCGAACCGGGTGGCCAACCCTCGCTCGTGCCCGCCCTCGGCCACGCCCCGCCGGTGCCCGTCGGCGTCGACCACCTCGACCAGGCGCTGCTCTCGCACCGCCCGCAGATCCAGACTGTCCTGCAACAGTTGCCGTAGCAGGCCCAACCCTTCGGTGTGTAGCCGTTCCTCCAACTCGCCGTGGGTCATCCCGGCCGCCTGGTCACCGGTCAACCACGCCACCAACCCGTCAAACCGGGTCGACGACGCGGCGAACGCAGCCTCGGCCGTCTCGGATGCGTACCCTGGCATCCGGCTCCTTCTTCGCAAGTGTTCGGGTGTAGGAACCGACGAACCTACGGGGAAGGAGCCACCCCCCAACCACGACACGCCCACCAACGGCAGGTCACACCCCAGCCGCGCGCACCTTCAGAAGAGCCGCACCCTTGTCAATTTGTGGGGGCGGCCGTTCGGGCGGCCGTTGACCTACGCCGCGGTCTACGACCTGGTACTGCGGCTGCGCCGGGACACCGGGGTCGACTTCGACCCGCACTGGTGCCGGCACACCTACGCCACCCGTCTGCTGCGCGCAAGTACCCCGGTCGAGGTGGTCAGCCGGCTGCTTGGCCATGCCTCGATCACGACCACAATGGACATCTACGGCCACCTGACCGTTGAGGACGCCCGGCGCGCCCTGGAGGCCGCCGGCTTCTTGACCGGGCAGGAGGTGCGGTGGTGACCGCGGCGGAGGCGATGCCCACGCCACCTTCGGCGCCGGGGTTGCTGGGCAAGCTCATGGCCTGTGTCCGGTTGGAGTTCCGGGTGGACATCCTGGTCCCCGCGAGGGGCGTGCTGGTGTTCGACACCGCACCCTGCCGGGTGCCGTGCTGCGTCCGCCAACCACGCACCCGCGGGTTCTGCAAGGGCCACTACTACAAGTGGCAGGACGAAGGCCGCCCAGACATCGAGGCATTCGCCGCGTCGGCGTCGCCTGAAGGGCTCGGACGCAAGGAGCTCACGGTCTGCGTTGTGCCAGGCTGCCGCTACGGCGGAGCCCGCCGAGGTTTGTGCGTTCGCCACCAAGGGTTCTGGGAACGAGCCGGCAAGCCGGACCGCGCGGCTTGGCTGGCCAGCCTCACCCCGGTGCACGAACCAGACCACCCGGTCTGCGCGCTGTCCTACTGCACATTGTGGACGCAGGGACGCTCGCTGTTCTGCGTCAACCATCGGTCTCGCTGGGAAGCCGTGGGACGCCCCGACATCGACGAGTTCACGGTGCTCTGCGAGTCCTACGGAGACGACCGGTTCGACTTCCGAGCGTTCGGCCAGCGCCGGCAGCTCAAGCTGGAGCTGCAGTACGCGCTGCAATGCCGGCACGACGAACGGCAGATCAAGACCCACTCCGGCATCGCGCGGCCAGTCATCACGCTGGCCGCTGCGAGCGGCGTGGCCTCGCTGTTGGACTGGCCGATGCAGCGCTGGGTTGAGTACTTCGACGCCAACCACGCCGCCAGACACGGCCAGAACGGGCAGCTCGCGTTCCTACGCCACGCCTACCGCTGCGTTGAGGATCTGCACTGCGGCAGCGGCTGGGAGGCCGAGTTCCCGCGGGACGTATGGGAGCTGCGCCGGCTGGGGATCGAAGGCCGCAAGCGGCTGAGATTCGACGGCATCCCGCAACCCTGGCTGCGCCCGCTGGCGAAACGGTTCGCCCGCTGGCGATTGAGCATCGGCCGCAGCCCCATCCAGACCTACATCGACGTGCAGGCGGTCACCCGCCTGGCCCGCTTCCTGGAATCCCCACCAGTCAGCATCACCAGCCTGGCCGGCCTCGACCGGGCAATACTGGAGCGGTATTTGGCCGACCTGGCCGCCGACACCCGGGCGCTGCGCACGCGCAGCCGGGACATCAGCTCGCTGGGCGTGTTCCTCGACGCGATCCGCCGGCACGAGTGGGACCGCACCCTGCCCGCCGGCGCCGCGTTCTACCCCGACGACTTTCCCAAGCCCGAGAAGCGCCTGCCGCGCGGGCTTGCCGAGCGCGTCATGGCACAGGTCGAGCAGCCCGCGAACCTCGACCGCTGGCACAATCCCGAGGCGCGGCTGCTCACCGTCATCCTCGTGCGCTGTGGCCTGCGCGTCGGTGACGCCAGTAAGGTCGCGTTTGACTGCGTCGTACGCGGCGGCGACAGCGCGCCCTATCTGCGCTACACCAACCGCAAGATGAAACGCGAAGCCCTCGTCCCCATCGACGAGGACGTCGAACATGCCATCGCAGAACAGCAGCAGCGGATCCTACGCCAATGGCCCGGCGGCAGCCCGTGGCTGTTCCCCGCCCCGAAGATGAACCCTGACGGTCGTAAACCCCTGTCCACGCACTCCTATCGCGGCCAGTTACGCGACTGGCTGGGCCGCTGCAACGTCCGCGACGAACACGACCGGCCAGTGCACCTCACCCCGCACCAGTGGCGGCACACCTTCGGCACCCGGCTCATCAACAGAGACGTCCCACAAGAGGTCGTACGCGTCCTTCTTGATCATTCCAGCGGTGAGATGACGGCGCACTACGCCCGGCTGCACGACACGACCGTCCGGCGGCACTGGGAGAAGGCCCGCAAGGTCAACGCAAGGGGTGAGACCGTCACGATCGACCCCGACGGACCACTGGCCGAGGCCAACTGGGCCAAGCAACGGCTCGGCCGCGTCACCCAGGCACTGCCCAACGGTTTCTGCGGCCTACCAGTACAACGGACCTGCCCACACGCCAACGCGTGTTTGACCTGCCCGATGTTCGTCACCACGCCCGAGTTCCTGCCACAGCACCGCGAACACCGCCAGCAAGTCCTGCAAATCATCACCGCCGCCGAAGCGCGCGGCCAGCAGCGCCTCTCCGAAATGAACCACCAGGTCCTGGACAACCTCGACACCATCATCGCCACCCTCGAAGCCGACCCCGGCCTCGAGGAACAGGAGGCGGCGGATGCGAGCTGACAACACCCACCACATCATCGCCGCCGCCCGGCAACGCCACGAGCTCACCCGAGCCAAGGCGATCCAAGCTCTGCGGACCCTCGACGCTGACGGCAGCCCAGTCACGTTTGAAGCCGTCGCCCAAGCAGCGGCAGTCTCTCGGTCCTGGCTCTACGCCCAATCCGATGTCCGGGCTGAGATCGAACGCCTCCGCGCTGGATACCGCAGGGCCCCAGCGACACCGGTCCCTGCCCGGCAACGAGCCTCTGACGCCTCGCTGCTGCGCAGGCTGGAGGCCGCCACACAACGGATCCGTCGACTTACCGAGGAAAACCACATGCTCCGCGAGCAACTTGCCCAAGCCCTCGGCGAGCGGCGCACCCCGGCGAGCCTCGACCCGGCGTCGGACCGGGCCGCCCGTCGTCCCAAGTCGGTAACAATCGGCCCCTGCTGAAAGGCCACCACCATGCACCCGCACGACACGTCAAGGACAGCGTCCACAATGGAACAATGCAGGTCACAGGCCCGGATCACTCGGCGGCTCAAGATAATGCAAGAGGCTGTGGGGCACCGGTGTGACACGTCGACCGCAATCTACACACACGTGTCCGGGGACTTCATGAACACAGCCCTGCGCAAGGCGATCGCGCCGGCCTTCGAGGCACCGATGCAGCACCGGAAGGAGTCGTGAGTGGTACGCCGATTGGATTACCGGTGGCATCTGCGACAGGTGATGGCCAGCCGCGGCATGTTCGCCACTACCGATCTGCTCGAACCGTTGGCGCAGCGCGGGATCCGGCTGTCCTCCAGCCAGGTCTACCGGCTGGTCGTCGACCGGCCCGAGCGGCTGAGCCTGAAGATCCTCATGGCGTTGCTGGACATCCTGGACTGCCGCATGGAGGAGCTGATCGAACCGGTCGCCGCGGCCAAGCCCGCCACCCGTAAACGCACCGCCAGCGGTGAAGAGGCCGGCATCGGCGACCTGCGACCCAAACGGGCCCACATCGCCGGCGGCGACCGGTAGCCGATGAGCCCCACGACACTCGTCGAAGCGGCCGGCGCACTGGCGCCCGAGGTGCTTGCTGACCCGATCGGCGTCGCTGTCGAGGTGGTGGCCACTGTCGAGCCGACCTTGGAGCGAAGGGTGATCGCCGATTCCGTGGCCGGCGTCGCTGGCGGCCGGGTCAAGCAACGTCGACTCGCCCAGGCTCTGCTGGACTACCCGGACATCTTGCGGGACGGGCGGTCGCCGGCACCCCGAGCCGTGGCCGATCTGCTGGTCGCGCTGCGCCGTGCGGGCGCGACGAAGATCTCGCCGCCGGTCTGCGCCAGCTGCGGCAAGCGGCTGAACACCTTCCAGCGCCGCGGCCAGGACTGGTACTGCGCCGTCTGCGACCGCCGACCCGAGCCCTGCTCCGTTTGCGGCCAGGCGCGGCCGGTCAACTTCCGCGACCGGCACGGCCGGCCTCGCTGCGCGCGGTGCCCGCCCGAGAACGAACGAGACCCGCTCGACGTCATCGTGGACATCGTCGCCGGCATCGATCCCAGCCTCCCCGCTGACCTGGTGGCCGACGCGGTGAACAGCGCGGCACGTCAGCGCGGGCAACGCCACCAGATCGCCTGGACACTGCAGGACCGCCCTGACCTGCTCACCGGAGGAGGTGCCGACGCGCCTGCCCCCTGCGTGCTGCGCCTGATCGACCTGCTCGCCGACGCTGGTTCCCGGACCATCGTCCGGCCGACATGTCCACACTGCCGACGCGTCATCGGCCTGCACCGGCGCGTCGACGGGAAGTGGCTGTGCCGCAACTGCGTGGCCAAGACCCGGGCTCGACCGTGTGCCGGCTGCGGCGCGGTCCGGGAACCCGGTGCCCGCGACGAACACGACCGTCCACTGTGTCCAACGTGCCTCATCCGGCAACCGGCCAACCACGAGACCTGCACCAAGTGCCGCCATCGTCGCCCGGTCAGCGTCCGCACCTCGGACGGACCCCTGTGCGAAACGTGCCGCCCATGGAAGGTCGGGACCTGTGGGATCTGCGGCCGGACCGGACCGTGCCTGATCTCGAAGACCACCGGTCAGCCGTGGTGCCGCGCCTGCAAACAGCGGTGGGCCCGGTGCACCAGCTGCGGGCAGGACCGGCCGGTGCGTGGCGGCAGCCTCGACGCGCCGCTGTGCGCCACCTGCACCCGACCCGACCCGGACTTCTGGCGCGCCTGCCCAGGCTGCGGCGAACCTGGCCGAATCCTGGCCGGCCGCAACGTCCGGTGCGCCCGCTGCACCGTGCGCCGACGCCTGCGCGAGGTACTCGGCGACGACACCGGCGAAATCCGCCCCGAAGTACGGACACTGCACCAAGCCCTCGCCGCCACCGACCGGCCCGCCACCGTCGAAGGCTGGCTCAACCGCAGCGCCGCACCGACGATCCTGCACGCGCTTGCCGGACAACCACTCACCCACGACGCCCTCGACGCCCTGCCACCCGGCAAGCCCGTCGAGCACCTGCGCAGCATCCTGGTCGCCATCGACACCCTCCCGGCCCGCGACGAGCACCTGACCCGCCTGCAGCGCTGGATCACCGAAACCATCGCGCAGCGGCCCAACCCAGACGAGCAGCACCTGCTGCGCCGCTACGCCATCTGGCACGTGCTGCGACGCCTGCGCGGGCGACTCAACGGCGCGGACACCACCCACCACCAGTTCACAGCGGCCAAACGATCCGTCCAAGCGGCCGTCACGCTGCTCGACTGGCTCACCAGCCGCGGCCGCACGCTCACCACCGCCTTGCAGGGCGATCTCGACGACTGGCTGGCCAACGACAAGGCCACCGGCCGCGACGCCGGGAACTTCATCCGCTGGGCCAGCCGGAACAAACTCACCAAACTTGAGCTGCCCGCCACCCGCTGGGGAGGGCCCACCGGCATCATCGACACCGAGGCCCGCTGGGAACGAGCCCGCCACCTGCTGCACGACGACAACCTCAATCCCGAGGACCGCGTCGCCGGCCTGCTCCTCCTGCTTTACGCTCAGCAGCCCGCCGCGATCAGCCGCCTGACCCTCGACCACATCCAGATCAGCGACGACACCTGCATCCGGCTGGGCCGCGAACCGATCGTGCTCCCCGAACCCCTCGCCGCCCTGGTCCGCGACCTGGTCCGGACCCGGCGCGGTCACGCGACTATCGGCGTCACCGGCACCTCCCCATGGCTGTTCCCCGGAGGTCAACCCGGCCGGCCGATCAGCGCCTTCCAACTCGCCGAACGACTCCGCCAACTCAGGCTCAACCCGGCACAATCGCGTTCCACCGCGTTGTTCCAACTCGCCACGGAACTGCCCGCCGCCGTCCTTGCCCGCATGCTCGGCATCCACATCGCCGTCGCCGTCGCCTGGCAACGCGCCAGCGCCGGCGACTGGACCGCCTACGCCGCCGATGTCAGCCGCCGCCCCCACAGCCAAGGAGCCAAAGCCGATGAACCCAACTGACTGCTGGAAGCAACTACTCCTCGAGGAGCGGCTCCACGACGCTGTCACCCGAGTCGACCGAATCCCTGGAGCCCATGGGTTCATCGGCGGCGGCAGCGTTGGGCCCGGTGAGAACCGATGAGCTTCGATCTTGGCGTTTGGTTCGAGTCTGACCCGGTTACCGATCAACAAGCTGCCGAGAGGTACCAGACCCTCTGCGACCTGGACGCTGACAACGCCGCCCCAACCCACCCGCAAGTGGCGGCCTTCTATCGTGATCTGACCGCGATCTTTCCTGACCTCGACGCCACCGCAGACGCAGAGGCCGCCGAGCGATCGCCGTGGACGGCTGGCCTGTCGACCACGCCCACCTCGGTCGTCATGCCAATCGCGTGGTCCCGAGCACCCGAGGTGATGCAGATCGTTCGAGAACTCGCCGACCGGCACGGGTTGATCTGTCATGATCCACAGTCGGGTGTCACCAGTTATCCCGACTTCGCGCCCACCGGCCAGCGACTGTCGTTGTCGTCGTGCAACGGCTCCCGGTCGATCAACCCGGCCCCGGCCCGTATCGAGCAGACCCTGCGCCGCCTCTCGGTCGACAACTGGTTCGTGCTTCTGGAACGCGATGACGACTGGTGGATCCAGGTCGGATATGGCGAGCAGGCAGGCGCGCGGCCAGGCTGGTACGCGCTCGAACGCCGCGAAGGATCCGCCGAGAACCACTACGGCACAACGGTCTCGGACCTCAACGAGGTGATCAAGGCGTTTCAGCAGTACGCCGAAGGCGACGAGTCGTGGACACGTCGATTCGCCTGGAACAAGGTCCAAACCTGACCCACCAACCCATCGAGCGGCATGGATAGCCCGGCGAAGCTGGTCGCCGCAGCACCAGCCCTGCAGGAACGCATCGACCCGTGCTACGACGCCCGCACCGTCCCCGACGCTCACCTCACCGAACTGGGCGACCTCATCACCCAACCCGGCTGATCCAGACCGCAGCGAAGCTGGAAGGTATTCGGACAGTTGCGATATCTGACTCCGCCAGAGGGGGTGTCGGATGAGTACCGCAACCGGCTGGTGGCACGGTCGCTGGCCCGCCGGCACCCGCAGCTGATGGGAGCACAAGGGTGATCGCGAAGATGGGGATCCGGTGGAATCTGCGCCGGTTGATGGCAGAGCACGACATGTTCGCCACCACGGATCTGGTGCCGCTGCTGGCCGAGCGGGGCATCGAACTGTCCCGCGAGCAGGTGTTCCGGCTGGTCACCCAGACCCCGCAGCGGCTGAGCATGGACACCCTGGCTGCGCTGTGCGACATCTTCGGCTGCACGCCCAACGACCTGATCGAGGTGGAGGTGGTGCACCGGCAACGGCGAAAGGCCGCGGGCGGCACCGGCTCGGCCCCGCCACCGGTGCGGCGCACGAAGATACGCCGCCCGGAGCCGTGACATGCCCACCCGCGGCGAGCAACGGCGGCAGGCTCTGGCCCGCATCGTCAAGGTGGTGGCCGCCGCCACGGAGATGGGCGAACCGGCTGTGGTGGAGGTGCTCGATCGGGCCGGCGGGTTGGAGCCGCAGCGACTGTGGGAGCTGGACGCGCACCTGGCCACCCACCCCGACGCGTTGGTCTCCGGCGCATCCGATTGCCCACTGGTGCTGATCAAGCTCATCCACACACTCCTCGACATGCGAGCCGCGGTTGTGGCGCCGCACTGTGCGCGCTGCGGCCGAACCAGTGCTGACCTGCCCGCGGTGCGTCCCAGCGGACGGATCTGCCTGCCGTGCTACCGCCAGGAGAAGAAGACCCCGTGCGCCCGTTGCGGCCGGATTACCAAGGCCGCCTACCGCCGCCCTGAAGGGCTGACCTGCGCCTCCTGCCGGGACGCCGAACCCGCCACCCGCGGCACCTGCCCCACGTGTGGCCGGGAGCGCCCGCTGCGCCGGGGCCGCGACGGATCGCTGCGCTGTGACAGCTGTTCGCCCCGGCCCCAGCATGTCTGCACCGGATGCGGCAGAAGCGCTCCAGCCGTCATGATCGGCGAGTCCGGGCCGGTCTGCGCGCGCTGCTACCGGCACCCACAACGCCACTGCGGCGGCTGCGGGCAGGTCCGCGTCATCATCGTGCGAGCCACCGCAGAACATCCCGACCTGTGCCAAGCCTGCCGCCCCCGCACGGTCGGCACCTGCACCAGCTGCGGGCGCCACACCTTCGGCGCGGCCTCCCAGCGCGGACACGGCCCGTTCCACTGCCAGACCTGCCAACCCAAGGTCAACCACGCGTGTGTCTACTGTGGACAGATTAGGCCGGCGCAGGCGATCTGGCCGGCCGGCCCGGTCTGCAAGTCCTGCTACAGCCACACCAAGAACCACCCCGCCGCCTGCGGCCGGTGCGGACAGACCCGGGTCCTGACCGGACGTGACCTCCGGCTCGGAGGCATCTGCGGCACCTGCGCCGGGGCAGCCAACGACTACACGTGCCGCGTCTGCGAACAGGGCGACCAGCCGCCCTGGCGCGACGGCATGTGCGCCCGCTGCGTGCTCAGCACCCGCATCGACGACCTGCTCGACACCGACCCCGACAGCTCATGGCGTCCCCTCGCCGCCGCGCTCAAGCGCGTCGCCAGCCCGGTCTACCTGCTGCGCTGGCTGTCCGACCGGCCCACCGGGCAACTGCTGCAGCGCCTGGCCGCCGACGCCCGGCCGATCAGCCACCGTCTGCTCGACGACCTACCGGCCCGGGCGGAGGTCCACTACCTGCGCCACATCCTCGTCCGCGCCGGCATCCTGCCCGAACGCACCGAATACCTCGACCGCATCACGCCCTGGCTCGACCAACAGCTGGCCCAGTGCCCGCCCAGCCACGCCCAGATCGTGCGGCCCTTCGCTCGCTGGTTCCTGCTGCACCGGGCCCGCCGCAACGCCCAGACCCGCGGTTACACACCCCAGGCCGGCTACAAGCTGCGCAGCCACATCCTGGCCATCCTGGAGTTCCTGGCCTGGCTGGATACCCGCGGCGTCGACCTGAACACCGCCAGCCAGAGCGACATCGACGCCTGGCTGACGACCGGGCCGAAGAGCCGCCGCTACCGGGTACGCGGATTCCTGACCTAGGCCCGGCAACGCGGCATCGCCGGCGAGCTGACCATCCCGGGTCGCGTCCCACACAGCCGGCCCCTGCGCCCGCTGCCCGACGACCAGGTATGGACACAGCTGCGCCGCTGCCTGCACGACACCGCAATACCACTCGACGTCCGGGTAGCCGGCGCCCTCATCCTCCTGTTCGGCACCACCCTCACCCGACTGGTCCGCCTCGACAGCGACGCCATCACCATCGGCGACCAGCAGGTCCACCTGCGTCTGGGCCGGGCACCGCTCCTCCTGCCACCACCGGTCGATCAACTGGTGGCCGCCCTGACCCGCGCACCCGTCGACAGTTCCGCCTTCACCCGGTCCTTCCCACCCAGCCGGCTACTGTTCCCCGGACGCGCGCCCGGCCGCCCCATCCGCGTCGCCACCCTGCGGAACAGACTGGTCCGCCACCGGATCACACCAACGCCGGGACGGCACGCCGCCATCCTCACCCTGACCGGCGACCTGCCCACACCCGTCATCGCCGACCTGCTCGGCGTCTCCCACAAAACCGCCATCCGCTGGGCCACCCACACCGGCGGAGACTGGAATGACTACATCGCCGCACGCGGCGAGACGCACGCATGAACCGCAGCCGGGTTGCGCCACCGAACGGCAGTACCCCAGGAAATCAAATCATGCCCAGACCGGATCGTGCGCAGGAACAGCCCGTCGACGCTCACCCGGCCGGAGCCCGAACAGGCCAGATCCGAGGGGCCAGGCCAGTTTCATCGTCAATCACCAGTGCCGCGCACCTGGCCAACTCCAGAACCCGCGGTCGGCGCTGGCCGCCGACCGCGGGGCGTCGCGTGGGCCTAGCCAGGCGGACAGGTTCACGGCCAGCAGCGCACCCCACATCCACACGGTGTTGGCCGCCCGGCTGGCCGAGGGCAGGTGCCGCAGCGCGGCGCCGTGCTTGGCATCGCGGATCCTGTCCTCAATATCGGTGCGCATCCGGTGCCAGGCCTCGACCGCGACCGCCCTGGCCGGGGTGGACACGTCGAGGTTGGTGGCGATGAACGAGTACGCGTACACGTGCCCGACCAGCCCGTCCAACGCCAGGGCCGAGCTGGTCCTTGGGGATGGTGCGCCGGCGGCGGGCCCGCGGATCGCTGGAGACGTCCCCGGCGCGGACCTTGACCCGCCGCACCACACACGCGGTGCCGGCAGGCCAGCCGGCCGGGGCGTAGTCACACACGGCGACCTGGGCGCCTAATGAGTTCTGGGAGTGAGCCGTCCGGCAAACTCCTGGTGGGTAGGTAGCCGCCAGCTGGTGAGCACTCGTTGCGCCTGGACGTCGAGTCCTGTTGAAAGATCGTGCCCCGGCTGGTCGGTGTGGAGAGTCGATCGCTGATGGGATGTCGTGCCCGCCCGGTTGTGGCGTGAGTACTGCTTCATTAGGTCGCTGATGGTTCTCCTCCTGGCTACCGAAGGTGAGTCGGCTCGATAGGCGGGAGACGCGTTGCTGTTCGTAGGAGATGACTGGGCGGAGGACCATCACGACGTTGAGGTGATGGATGCTTCCGGCCGCCGGTTGGCCAAGGCTCGGCTGCCGGAGGGCGTCGCGGGGATCACCCGGCTGCACGCGATGATCGGCCAGTGGCTCGGCGACGACACCGAGGACGTCGCCGCGCAGGTGAAGATCGGCATCGAGACCGATCGGGGTCCGTGGGTGCAGGCGCTGATCGCCGCCGGGTACACGGTGTACGCGGTCAATCCGTTGCAGGCGGCCCGCTACCGGGAACGTCTGGCGGTGTCCGGGGCCAAGAGCGACACGGCTGACGCTCACATGCTGGCGGACATGGTGCGCACCGACTCGCACCAGCTGCGCCCGGTCGCCGGTGACAGTGCCGAGGCCGAGGCGGTCAAGGTCGTCACCCGAATGCATAAGACGCTGATCTGGGAACGGACCCGCGCCGGCCAGCGGCTGCGGCACGCGTTGCGGGAGTACTTCCCCGCCGCGCTGGCTGCGTTCGAGGACCTCGACGCCGCCGACACCCTGGAGCTGCTGGCCAAGGCACCCGACCCGGCCAGCGCCGCCCGGCTGAGCTTGGCGCAGATCAGCGCGGCCCTCAAACGGGCCCGCCGCCGCGACATCGCTGCCAAGGCCGCGGCGATTCAGGCCGTGCTGCGCGCCGAGCACCTCGGCCAGCCCGCCGTGGTCACCGCCGCCTACGCCGTATCGGTGCGCGCTCTGGTCGCGCTGTTGGTCACCCTCAACGAGCAGGTCAAGGCTCTGCAGGGGCAGGTGGAGGCCCATTTTGGCCGGCACCCGGACGCTGAGATCATCTTGTCCCAGCCCGGATTGGGTGCCGTCCTGGGCGCCCGGGTGCTTGCCGAGTTCGGCGACGACCATGCCCGATACGCCTCGGCCAAGGCCCGCAAGAACTACGCCGCGACCAGCCCGATCACCCGCGCGTCCGGGAAGAAGAAGACCGTCGCGGCCCGGTTCGTACACAACGACCGGCTCATCGACGCCCTGATGACCCAGGCGTTCACGTCCCTGCAGAACTCCCGAGGCGCCCGCGCCTACTACGACCAGCAACGCACCCGCGGAGCCAGCTACAACGCAGCCCTGCGCCAGCTCGCCAACCGGCTCGTCGGCATCCTGCACGGATGCCTCAAAACCGGCACCGTCTACGACGAGGCGACCGCCTGGCCGCATCACCTCAACAAGGCCGCTGCTTGACATTCAAGATCCTGGGATGTCTTTCATGCCGATCGCCTCGGTCCACGCATCGTCGCTGATCGCGGCGGCGACCCGCCAGACCGCCGGGTTGCCAGTCACCCCCAACGAAAGGTCACAGCCGTTGTCCACGGCGGCCTGCGCGATGTCGGCGGCGAAGTAGCCCACATCACCACGCACCTTCGCCCGCACGGCGGCCCCGGCCGCGCGCAGGGTATCCACGCAGCGTTCGATCAGCGATCCCGCCCCCGGGCGCGGGTCCTCATCGCCGGCGAGCAAGTCCGCGGCGCTCACCACCCCGGCCTGCGCCCAGGTGGCCACGTGCGGGCGCCCGGCCCTGACACCCTTGTAGCTGTAGGCGATCCGTTCCTTCTGCGACCCGTAGCACTCCACGTCGGTGCCGTCCAGGTCGATGATGGCCCCACCAGTGCGCAGCACCGCCCGCCGGGCCGGCGGCAGCCCTCCCACCACCCGGCCCACGATCTCCCCGACGCCTTCCTCAATACCGGCCACCTCGGCTGGGCCGAACCGGTCAGCAAGCTGCACCGCGGTGGTCGCCGCCGGCGTGGCCACCGCCCAGAGCGCCTCCCCAGCCGTATCGGCGCAGCGACGATCCAACCCGGTCCAAAACTGCGCGCCGCACATCTGCGCCCGCGCCACCGCGACCAGAAACTCGCCCGCGGACAGCCCTCGATCCCGCTGCTTGATCGACCCGACCGCGTCGTCCAACGCGGCAGTCACCCCCAGCCGCCCGACCAACTCCGCCACCGCCACCACACCCTTGATCGACAAGGGGCCGCCGGGAAGGCGGCCGTCGGGTATAGTGATCGACTCAGTGATGCAGCTAGTGGGACCAGGGCGAGCCCAGGGTCCCCAAACGGGAGGAGTCTGCATATGAGTACGACGTCTGCGCGTACGGCGAAGCCGGGCCGCGGCGCCGTCTGGAGCCGCGGCGCCGTCTGGAGCCGCGGCGCCGTCTGGAACCGCGGCGCCGTCTGGAACCGCGGTGCTGCCATCGGTAACAGCGCCTGTTAGAACCCCGAAGCACGGTGGGGCTGCGGTCGGTCACCGCAGCCCCATCGCGCGTCGGCACCGCAGACCAGAGGAGCTTGAGCACAATGCCCGCACCAGAGAGTCCGCCGTTACACGTGGAATTGTTTCCTTCTATGGCGATGCGCCCAAGCCCGAGCCGGCGTCACCGCACCTGCGAGGATCCATGCCGGTACGGGCAGTGCAGGTCTGTCCACCAGTAACCGCCGCGTCGGGCTTCGGCTGGTACATCTTTCCCCCAGTCGACTTCGCGGTGCGGTGGGACGGCCAGATCACCGAGTGGACACTGCTGGAGAACAATGAGCCGGTAAGGTGGCGTTCGCTGGCGGGCGGTGCCGAGCATAGCCTTCCCGTCTCCGCCGAGGTGCTGGCGAAGGCGTCCGAGCGGTTCGGGTCCGACGTGGACATATTCGCCGCGTACGGAGATGCGCTGCCGTTCATCGACGCCGATCCGCGCGCCGGTCACCTGCTGGAGGTCATCACCGGCCTGATCGCGCGGACGTCACCAGGATGGTGCCTGCTGGCACGTGGCGTGGCGAACTGGCCGCACGGCGGTGACTTCCAGATCCTCGAAGGGATTCTGGAGACCGAGTGGTTCCGGTCATGGGTACCGACGATGGTGCGTCTGACCACACCTCATCGGATCGTCCGGTTCTACCGAAGTCAACCCATCGCCATGCTCCAGCCTGTTCCGCGCGCGGTGCTGGAGGCCACTCGCCGCACGGCGCCTCAGGTGCACTGGGGCCTGGACGAGTTCCCTGACGACCTGTGGACAGAGTTCATCGACCAGCGACGCCGACGTCAAGTCGAGGGCATATCCGGCCGGTACCGCCATGAGCAGATGCAGCACGCCAAGGCACGCACCTCCGGTGCCCGACGTCGGTAACGTCCAGTCCCGCTACCGGACGCTTGTCCAGCACCCGGTGGCGGCTCGACTTCTCGTCGCGAAGGCCGTGTCCGAAGCCGGCGACTTCGTCGGCCTCGCGGCCCTGCTCGTGCTCGCCTACGGCGCCACCGGCTCGGTACTTGGGCCCGCGGCGGTCCTCGCCGCGCGATCGCTTCCAGCACTGGCAGTGGCCATCCTGCTCGGCGCCTGGCTCGACCAGCCGTCGCGGCGCGCCTCGCTGGTAACCCTGTCCCTGCTCGGCGGACTGGTCATCGCCATCCCGGCGGCGCGGCCGAGCGCCGTGACCGCGATCGTAGCGGCCGGCCTGCTGGGGGCGGTCCGGGCCGCCCACCAGAGCGTTCATGCCGCGACAGTCGCCGCGTCCGTGCCGGCTGACCTACGGCTGCCCCTGTTCGGACTGTCGGCCGCCATCAACCAGGGCTCACAGGTCATCGGGATACTGTGCGGGGCCAGCCTGGCAGTCACCGTGGGACCCCGAACCGCGCTGATCATCGACCTCGTGTCGTTTCTCTGTGCGGCAGCCGTCTTCGCCACACTGCCCGGCACCGCGACGGTCGACCGGCCCCGACGGCTCCCCGCCCTTCTCGGGCTACAAATCATCTGGGGTCAGCCGGTGCTCCGCACGCTGGCCGTGGTCACCTGGGTGACCTTCCTCTCCAGCGAGCTGCCGGAGGCCACCGCGGCCAGCCTGGGCGGCCGCGCGTGGACTCCGGCGTTGATGTCCGCATCAGCCGTCGGCGGTACGGCGTTCACCTTTCTCGTCGCCCGCACCCGTTTCCTGCGCCCGGTGACCCACCAGATCCACGCCGCCATCGGTATGGGTGTCGCGCTGGCGATGACCGGCGTGGTGCTGCTCGCTAGCGGCCCGCAGTGGCTGTTGGTCATCGGCAACAGCGCCATCGGTGCAGGTGCCGGCTGGGTGGTGGGAGCGCAGGCAACCTTCGCCGAACTGACACCCGTCGAACACATGGGGCAGGTTGAGGCGACGATGGTGGCCACGAACATTGTCGCCGGCGGTTTGGGCATCCTACTGCTGAGCAGCGTAGCGACTATGGCCGGCCCAGGCAGCAGCTACCTCGTCGCTGGTGCGGTGTTGACGACTATCGGCAGCGTCGCCATCCGGCGCATGCACGTAAGCAGCCCAGCACCGTGACCCGGCAACCATCGAGGCTCAGACCCGGAACCACGGATAGCTGGGGGCATGACCGACGTGTATCGCTGACGGCCGATGGGTTGTGTGGTGTTGGGCGGGTGGGGATGCTGGTATCCCGGTGGCGCCGGGTTCGCTGTCTCCATGGATGGTTCGGGCCGGTGGGGCCGGGTGGGTCAGGTCCAGATCGGCAACCGGCGTAGCCGGGCCAGGACCTGGGCCAGCAGGTGGCGGCCTGAGGGCGGCCGCAGGGTGATCTGCCCGGCGCGGCGGATGAGCCGTGCGGGCACCATCAGCAGCCGGTGGCGCAGGGTGCCCAGGTGTGCCCGGCCGCGGCCGTCGCCGCCGTCGAGGCCGGCCAGTTCCTGTAGCCAGACAGGAACACGGCGGCGGCGCAGGCCAGCAGCGGCGCGAGGATGACGACCCCGGATTGGAGATCAACGAAAAGGCCACGGTCGACGCCGAGGGCCTTCTCCAACCGTCGGCGGGCCTCGATCCGGGCTGGGAGATCGGCGACCTCCATGCCGTGCCGGCGAGCGGCACGATTGTCCGGCACAACGAGCGTGCGCTGTCGCGCACCGCACCCCGCTGGCGGCACGTAGGCAAGAGCCACAAGCACGCACCCGGCTGCTCCGAAACAACCACCAGCGCCGGAGCGGATCCGGTGACGAGCGGAAGCGCAGCGCCTATCGCCAGCGTCACCAGTGCCACCAACACGCCCACGGCATTAACCAGGCCAGAAAGCATGCGACGCAACGTGAGAAGTCGCTCGAACTGCTCGCCCGCAGTTCCGGAGACCGCAGGCGCCAGCTCGCGGATCCCCGCGAGAGTGGCCACGACCGGTATCGCTGCAAGCTCCGAGACCAGCGCCAGCAGCACTCCCCGTATGGTGGCGGTGGCGCCAGGCAGCATCGCACCCAGCACGAGCCCAGCCACTGCGACAGCGATGATCTGGACGACGAATGCCGCAACCCGTGCACGGCGGACGCCGCCCAGCGCGGCGATCTCCGGCCACCGTGCAAGGCCGTAGCCGAACACCACCCCGCCGGCCGCAGCCAGCGCGATCGCCACCGACGCCCACACCGCCCAGGCCGGCGACCCGCGCTGCGGAGACGTCAACGAGATGACCGCGCCGAACATGACTCCAACGACCACGTAAGCGGTGCGCGCTGCGGTGCCACGCCACCACCCGCTGACCTCATGCGACACTCGGCCTCCTTCGGCGTCGAGGGTAGCCCGACGAAAAGGGCGCCCGGTCTACAACCTCGACGAGGTGGCCGCGAGGCTAGGCGGCCATATGGTGGTGTTGACCGGCTGTCGCAAGGGCCGTGTCCGCGCCGCGCTGCTCGACGCTGGCGAGGACGCCGCCCACCGCCGAACTGGACCGCCTCGTCGCGCTGTTCGGCAAGGACAGCGTCGTGGTTGAGCTGACCGACCACGCCTATCCCGACGACGAGATCAACGACGCCCTCGCCCGGCTCGCCAACCGGTTCGGGCTGCTAACGGTGGCCACCGGCAATGTGCACTACCACAGCCCCGGCCGGCACCGCCTCGCCCAGGCCCTGGCCGATCGCCCCACGGCTACCCGCCTGCGAGGTTGGCGAGGGCCATACGGAGATGAGCTGGTTGCGTCACCTCACCGAGCAGGGCGCAGTGGCCCGGTATGGCACGCGATCGGCGAACCCGGATGCGTACCGGCAGCCTGTGGGCGATCGAGCAATTCCCCCGGGCTGCGATCACGCAATTCCCCCGGTGCTGGTCCGTGGGCTGATGTTACTTCGCGTTCGTGGTGGACTGGGGGACGGCGCGCCCGGGGCGCTTGTTCGGCCGGTAGCTGGGGCCGTTCATGAAGACCTGGTGGCTGGTGTTGATGAGCCGGTCGAGCAGGGACTCGGCCACGACCGGGTTCGGGAACAGTGGGTACCAGTCCGGCGGGTTGCGGTTGGAGGTTGTGATCAGCGACCGGCCGGCTTGGGCCCGTTCGGAGATCAGCTCGTAGAGGTCGTCGGCCTGCTGCGGGGTGTACTCGCGCATCGCGAAGTCATCGAGGACTAGGACGTGGGGTCGGGCCAGTTCGGCGAGGCGTTTGGGCCAGGTGCGGTCGGCGTGGCCGCCGGCGAGGTGGGCCAGGGCGCGGCTGGTCTTGTAGAAACGGACCTCGGCGCCTTGGCGGATGGCCAGGTGTCCGAGGGCTTGTGCCACATGAGTTTTCCCGACGCCGACCGGACCGTGCAGGAGGACCGATTCTCCACTGTGGAGCCAGCGTAGGGCGGCGAGGTCGCGGATCTGCGCGGCGGGCAGTTTCGGGCTGGCGTGGAAGTCGAAGCCTTCCAGGGTGGCCTGCTCGTCGAAGTGGGCACGGCGCAGCCGCCGGTGCATGGACATGGTCTCCCGGCGGGTGATCTCGTCCTGGCAGAGGACCTGCAGGAAGTCCAGGTGCCCGAGCTCGCCGGCTTGGGCTTGAGTGAGGCGGGCGTCGAGGGTCTCCAGCATGCCGGACAGCTTCAGCGCGCGGAGGCTGGTGTGCAGGGCGGTGTCGATGACGGTCACGTGTTCTCCTGGTAGATGAGGGTGAACAGGGACTGCTGCAGGCGCAGCAGATCGGCGCCGCCGGTCACGGGTGGGTAGCCGTGGCGGGCCAGGACGGCGGCGACGTCGAGGGCCAGCCCGACGGTGAACCGGCCGTCGATGCCGGTGTCGGGTCGGCTGATCGGGTAGGCGGCCACGTCGGGGCTCATCAGGCCGCTCCCTCGTCACCGTGACGATCCGGCAACGGGTAGACGTTGTCGAACAGCGCGGCCGGGCCGTGCAGGTGCGCGCTGGCCCCGCCATCGCCGGAAGATGGCGGCGGCGGGTCGGTCTCCACACCAGCGACCAAGATGCCCTTGACGGTGCGGTAGGACGGGTCACCGGCGGCGATCGCCTTGGCGCAGGCCGCTTCGAGCCGGTCGGGGCCGTGCTTGTCGGCCAGGCCGAGCACGCCCTGCGCCGAACGCAGCCGGTAGAGCGCCCCCACCTCCAGCAGCGAGGCGATGACCGCGGTGCACGCGGGCCCGGTCTCGGCGGCCCGTCGCCGGCACCACGCCGGGGTCCGCATCGCGAACGCGATCTTCTCCGGCGGGTAGTGCGACATGTCGGTGCGCTTGCCCTTGCCGGCGCGAGCGTGCGTGGCGACGAGTTGTCCATCGTGGAACAGCTGGACGGTGGTCCACGTCTCGCGGGCATCGAGGCGCTGCCCGATCAGCCGCCACGGCACCGAGTACAACGCCTTACCAACCTTGACGTGGATGTCCGGGCCGACCTTGCCGGTCGACCACGTCGCCGGCACGAACGGGCGTGCCGGCAACGGGTTGAGCGCTTCGGCCTCGACGGCTTCGAAAACCGCCGCCGGCGCCGCGCCGTCCAGCGGCCGGCACGCCCGGCGTCCGGCTACTTGGCGGCACCAGTCCACCGCGGCGGTCTGCATCTGCTGGAGGGAAACAAACTCGCGCCCGCGCCACAGGGAGTCACGCACGTAAGGCATCGGCCGCTCCACCCGCGGTTTGTCGCGGGGCTTACGGACCCGGGCCGGGTCGATCAGGGTGCCGTAGTGCTCGGCCAGCTCCGCATACGAGCGGTTGAGCTTCGGGTCGTACAAGTCGGCACGCTCCACCCCGGTGGCCAGGTTGTCCGGCTTCTGTTCCCAGCCGAGTTATGTGCCCCGTGATGCTGGCGCCGGTGTCAGCGCGGCGATGAGCGGGCAGCGCGGGCACATAACGCTGGCGGCTTCTGGGATGGTTCCTCCTCCGATTCATCAGCAGAACGGAGGTTGTCCATGCTGGAGCAGTACTTCCTCAAGCCGTCGACTATCGATCGGCTTCGGGGGTCGTGGATCGCGGCCGAGATCGAGGCGTATGTGGCCTGGATGGCAGGCCAGGGCTACCGCGCGAAGAGCATCTGGCGCCGCGTGCCTGTCGGGTTCGCCTTCGGCGAGTTTGCCTGGCAGCGAGGTGCGCGCGCCGTCGGTGATCTGCCAACGCATGTCGAGGCGTTCGTGGCTGCCCGCGTCGCGGCCCACCATGCAGCCAGCTCGACGAGGCCGATGGCGAAGGAGGTCCGCGGCCCGGTCGAGCAGATGCTCTCGGTTGTGGTGCCCGGCTATGAGCCGATTGGCCGGCCTCACCACGATCAGCCGTTCGTCGACGTCGCACCTGGGTTCTTCGACTATCTGGTCGAGGAGCGGGGACTTCGTCCGGTGTCGGTGGACAGCTACCGTCACCACTTGCGCCCCTTCGAGGCATACCTGGGGCGCATCGGCGTGAAGTCAATCCAGGAGCTCTCGCCGGTGATCCTGAGCGCCTTCATCGTCGAGCGTGCCGGCGCGGGACTGGCCAAGAGCACGGTCGGTGGGTGCGCTGGTGCCCTGCGAGTGTTCCTGCGCTACGCGCACCGGCAACGCATCCTTGCCAGCGACCTGAGCGCCACCGTGGGATGGCCGCAGGTCTACCGGCTGTCGAACATTCCCCGGTCCATTTCATGGGACGACGTCAACCGGGTCCTCGCCGGCGTCGACCGGAGGACAGTCGCGGGCCGACGCGATTACGTGATCCTGCTCCTGCTGGTCACCTACGGCCTGCGCGGGCGGGAGATCGCTGCCCTCACGATGGACGACATCGACTGGAAGCGCGAGCGTCTGGCGATCCCTGAGCGCAAGGCTGGTCACTCAACGGCCTTCCCGCTGTCCACGGTGGTGGGTGAGGCCCTCCTCGACTACCTGCGCCAGGGTCGCCCGACCACGACCGATCGCCACGTGTTCTACCGCGCCGTTGCTCCTCGGCGGCCGATCGGCGCCGCCGCGGTATCGTCGCTGGCCCGCTTCTACCTGCTCAAAGCGGGTGTCGATGTTCCCCGGCCGGGATCGCACACCCTGCGGCACTCGGCGGTGCAGCGCCTGGTCGATGCGAACTTCGACCTCAAAACCATCGGCGACTTCATCGGGCACCGTTCCGCGCGCTCGACTGAGGTATACGCCAAAGTCGCTGTCGAAGCGCTGCGGGAGGTCGCGATCGGCGATGGAGAGGAGGCCCTGGCATGAACGACAGCCTGGCCGCCGCCGTCGCAGACTTCCTCGCCCACAAGCGGGCGCTGGGACGCAAGTACGATACCGAGGAGGCGACGCTACGCCTGCTGCTCGCGTTCGCCGGCCAGCACGGCGTGGAGGGCCTGCCCCAGCTCACTCCCTCCCTGCTCGAGATGTTCGTCGCGTCGCGGCCCAGGACAAGGGGCCCGCAGCTTCAACCACCTCGTCGGGGTCGTCTGCTGCTTCCTCGACTGGACCGTCGCTCAGCAGCGTCTGAAAGCCTCGCCCCTGCGCAGAACCCGGCGACACGAGACGGATGTGCGTCTGCCGTTCCTGTTCGACGTCGGCCAGGCCCGCCGGCTGTTGAAAGCCGCCGCAGCCCTCCCCGACAATTCGAGGGCTGTTGGGCGCGGACCGATCTACCACGCCATCTTCGCCCTCTGCTACGGGCTGGGCCTGCGCTCCGGGGAAGCATGCGGTCTTCGCATCGGCGACGTCGACGCCGGGGCGGCAACTCCTGACGGTGCGCGGCGGCAAGTTCGGCAAGAGCCGCCTGGTTCCTCACGGGCCACGCATCGGCGAACTCCTGACCCGCCAGGTCGAACGCCGCGGCGCCGGTGACGGGGACCCGCTGTTCAGCTTTGACGGCCGCCGCAGCGTCCATCCGTGCAGCGCGAGCCAGACGTTCCACCGGCTGATGGCTGAGCTAGCATTCCCGGTCCCTGCCGGTGTTTCCCCACCCCGCCTTCACTGCCTGCGCCACTCGTTCGCAGTGGGACGCCTGACCCGCTGGTACCGCGAGGACGTCGATCCGCAGACACGGCTCTACCGGCTGTCGACCTTCATGGGCCACGTCGACCCAGCATCCACCGCCATCTACCTGACCATCACGCCGCAACTGCTCGCCGAGGCCAGCCAGCGCTTCGAGGCGTTCGCGGAGCCCGCGTGGACGGAGGGGAAGCCATGACCGGATCGCGTCCGCTCGGGCCGCTCGTCCAGTCCTTCTTCCTCGACCACCTGATCACGGCCAAGGGTCTCCGGCCAGCATCAGTGCGCAGCTACCGCGACACCATCCGGCTACTGCTGTGCTTCGTGGCTGAGAACAAGGGCACGAAGCTCACCCAAGCTCACCATCGAGGACCTGAGCTTCGAACGGATCCTTGGCTTCCTGCGCCACCTCGAGCACGACCGCGCCAACCACGTCCGCACCCGCAACCAACGCCTGGCGGCCCTGCACACTCTGTTCGAGTACATCGCCACCCGCGAACCGGAGATGCTCGGCGTCTGCCAGCAGGTCGCGGCCATCCCGACAAAGCGGGCAGCACCGGCGGAGACACACTTCCTGGAACGCGACGAGATCGAGACGCTGCTGCAACACCTGCCCCGGACTGGCCGCTTCGCACTACGAGATCGGGCGCTGCTGCTGTTCCTCTACAACACCGGCGCACGGGTCCAAGAGATCGCCGATCTACGGGCCGGACACCTCAACGTCGATGACAGTGCAGTGGCCCGCCTCCACGGCAAGGGCGACAAGTGGCGAACCTGTCCACTATGGAGCCGGACCGCAGCGCTGTTGGCTGAGCTCCTGAACTCATCGAACCCGCCAGCAGCGGCCGACACGCCCGTGTTCCGTTCCGCCGCCGGCCAGGCGCTGACACGCTTCGGCATCTACAAGATTGTCCGGCGCCACGCAGGGCAACTCGACGACACCCGCGCCGGACGCAGGGTAAGCCCACACCTCTTCCGCCACACCGCTGCCGTGCACCTTCTCGACGCCGGTGTCGAGGTGAACGTCATCCGCGCATGGCTTGGCCACGCCGATCTCACCACCACGAACCGCTACGCCGAGATCACCACAAGAGCCAAGATCGAGGCACTCCGGAGCACCGAGCCGGGCGGTACTTCGGAGGGATCCCGCCCACGCCCGATCTGGAGGACCGACCAAGCGCTGCTCGACTGGCTCTCATCGCTCTGATCGTTATGTGGCCGGTACCGCCGGTGAACCCTGAGCCCACTGGGTCGCGATCTCACCGGCCACATAACTCGGCTGGGAACAGAAGCCGGAAAATGTTCCGCGGAACATTTTCCGGCACGATCCGTTCCGGGACACCACCGAAGAACCGGAACGCCTCCACGTGCGCCTCGGTCCATGCCCGCTGGTCCATCCGCAGCACCGGGCGCACGAACACGTACCGCGAGTGCGACAGCACCATCACGAACGCCCACACCGTGGCGCGTTTGCCGGTGGCCGGGTCGCTCCACATCCCCAACCGGCCGTAGTCGACCTGCGCCTCATGCCCGGGCGGCGGCGTGTCGCCCAGCACCCGCACCGCCTGCCGGCGCATCTCCTCCGGCAAGTTGGCCCGCACCCAGCGGCGAAACGACGCCACCGACGCGTCCAAGCCCCGCTCGTCACGCAGCCGCTGATGCACCGTCGCGGCGGTGACCCCCGCGCGCAGCTGCTCGGCGACGTAGTCCCGGTGCACCTCGATCGCCGGCCAGGTCACCTGCCGCAATCGGGTGTCCACCAACTCCGGGAACCAGCCGCGCACCAGCTGCGCCCACTGCTCCTGGCTACGCGCCGGGCCACCCGGCGCGATCCCGGCCGCGATCGCCGGCGCCGTGTACTTGCGGATCGTCTTGCGATCCACCGCAAGGCTGGGAACGGAGGCAGACTGATCGCCTGCGAGGACCAGACCCCGACGCCACGCACGTGCTCCCGTGGGGGAATTACGTGACCGGGTGGGGGAATTACGTGATCGAAACCCCGTCAGATGGGGGAATTACAAGATCGCCGACAGGCCTGCAGACCGGGCACCGGACCTCCTTCGCCATCGGTCTTGTCGAGCCGGTTGCATGATGGGCTGCGACACGCTCGGCGACGAACGCCTCGACATGTGCAGGCAGATCACCGACCGCATGCGCCCCTCGCTTGCGGGCGAACTCGCCAAAGGCGAACCCGACAGGCACGCGGCGCCAGATACTCTTCGCGCTGTAACCCTGGCCTGCCATCCAGGCGACGTACGTCTCGATCTCTGCCGCGATCCACGACCCCCCGAAGTCGATCGATCGTCGACGGCTTGAGGAAGTACTGCTCCAGCATGGACAACCTCCGTTCGACGGATGAATCGGAGGAAGAACCATCCCAGAGGCCGCCCGCGTTATGTGGCTGCGCTGTCCGCTGATCGCCTTACTGGAACCGGCGGCGGCCTCACCGGTGACATAACGTGCTGGGGAACAGAAGCCCGACAACCTGCGCACCGGGGTGGACCGGCCCGACCTCTACGACCCGAAGATCAACCGGTCGTATGCGGAACTGGCCGCCCACTACGGCGTCCTGGTCGACCCGGCCAGGTCACGAAAGCCTCGTGACAAGGCCCGCGTGGAGCGGCCCATCAGCGCATACCGATCAACCGGCGACCCGAGCGAACTGCCCTACCCGAACGGCGACGGCACCGAAGGAGCGACCGGTGTCGCCGTCTTCACCCGCCGCGGCGACGCCATCGCTACCGGCTGGTTGGACGCCTACCAAAGTTGCACCCGCTCCGAGTGACAGCTCGGTGGTGCGCCATTCGGGGCCGGCCACCGCCCTCCGTGGCCGGGATCTGCGGGCTCAACGCGGTGCCGTCGTCGCCCATGAGCATGACCTTGATCGTGCGGAGTAGGTCAAGCGGGCTCCGAGATGGCCACTCTCGGACGATCTTCTTGAGGTCCTTGATGGACAGCCACAGCAGATCGACGTCCTCAACGCGCGGCACGTGCAGCAGCCTCACGGTGTCGACGGCGCTGAACTCGTCGGACTGCTCCCACGGCCAGCCCGTGCCGAGGCGCTCGTTGGCCTCGCCGTGCAGCGCGGTGGTGAGGCGGGCGTCGAGGTTCTTGCGTTGGGGGTGGCGGGGCTGCAACGGTGTGAGCCGCGTGAGCAGCTCAAGGTCGGGGTTCGTGATGGGGTTGCGTCAGGGTCGTGCCGACCGCGGCCAGATCCTTGATCAGCTCGGCAGGGTCCCGGGGGGAGCGGCAGGTTCAAAGGCGTCGGCCGGTGTCGACGATGCCCGGCCGACCACCTTGATGACGACGGTGCCCAGTTCGGCGAGGCCGAAGGCGCGCACGTCGCCGCCGGTGGGGATCGATCGTCGGTTGATCAAGGCTCTGCGGTCGATGGTGTGCCGGGTGACGGACCGTAGGTCGTCTACGTCGGCTACGCGCGCCAGGTACTGCAACCCGAAGCCGGGTTAGACCGCGCCGTAGTCGAGGAGCAGGTGGCAAGGTCCCGGGGCGGGTACCGCTCCTCGGCACTCCGGCCCACCCCCGGCCAGCACGAGGCTACGGTCGCCGTACCAGCGCAGCCGCAACCCTTGCCGACCAGACGGTCCGCACGAACCGGAAATCCGGGCAGGAACTATGCGCTGACCTGGGCAAGAGCTTGTTCCTCGAACGCGTGTGCGAGTAGCCTCCTCCAGCGTGGAACGGCGCAAGCACTACTGGAACAGCCGGTGGGGCCGTCTGGCCCGCATGGACATCCGGTGTACGAGGATGCCGGTACCTGGACCGTCGAGGCCCGCGAGGGTGGTGCCGACGGCAAGAGCCGCTGGTTCGAGTTGCCTAACGAGGACCTGGCCTTGGAGTTCGTCCGGGATCTCATCACGGCCTCGAAGATGGACGGCTGGCCGGAGCTGTAGGGCGGCGGAGATCTGAAACGCGCCAGGCCGCCACGGCACCGGCGGGCATCCCCGACACCGTCATGCCGCCCGTGATCTATGCGGCGTAGGCCCTTCGCCGGAGCAACTACCCGCTTGGCACTGTTTACGCAATCCCGCACTCTGCTAACCCGCCGTTGCCACGCGGCAGGCTTCGAGCGCCCCGCCGGCGCCGGTTGTCGCTCCGCTCAAGTCGTATGCTGGGCCCGTCAACGTTCCAGTTCGGCACAGTTCACCCTCTCCAGGGGGTTGCCTGCGGTGATCAGCCCTTACGTCCGTCGCTTGCGCCTGGCGAACGAGATCCGCACCCGCCGCGAAGCCGCCAACCTCACCTCCGAGGAGTTGGGCAAGCGCATCGGTCAGTCGCGCATGAAGATCTCGCGTCTGGAAACCGGCGCCCGCCGGCCGGACATCGGCGACGTCATGAAGATCCTCGACGTGCTGGGTGTCGACGGCGACAAGTGGCGAACCTTGGTCCAGGTGGCCCGCGACGCCGCCGAACGCGGCTGGTGGGAAACCCCGGAGTTCGCCGGCATGGGCGACCGCCAGAAGCTCTACGCCGATCTGGAGTGTGGCGCCACCACCATCCGGGAGTATCAGATCTTCGTGCCCGGCTTGCTCCAGACCCGCGACTACACGCGCGCCCGCCGACCACGGCAGGACAAGTCCGAACCGTTTGAGCTGGAACGCGCTGTTGAAGCCCGGCAACGCCGACAGCAGGAACTCCACCGCGAGGGCGGCCCGTCGTACCAAGCGGTGTTGGACGAAGTCGCCGTCCGCCGCATCGCCGCCGACCCGCCGATCATGGAGGCGCAGCTGCGGCGCCTCGTGGAGCTGGCCGGTGCCAACGACCGGGTGGCCATCCGGGTACTACCGGTCGACGCCATCGTGACCGAATACCGTTTGCCGTACTCGCCATTCGGCATCTACACCTACGCCGACCCCGGCGATCCCCTGATCGTGGTGGTGGACACTGTAACGACAGACATCGTGCTAACCGAGCCGGAAGAGGTCGGGCCATACGTGGATCTCTATGAGGCCATCCAGACCGCAGCGCTGTCTGCCCGCCAGAGCCAGGAGTACCTCGCTCAGGCGGTCAAGAACGTTCCGAAGATGGAGAAATCGCGAAAAGAGATGACAAGACCATGAACACCCAGACGTACACCGGCTGGCGTAAGTCCAGCCGGAGCGGCAGCGCGAATGGCAACTGCGTCGAAGTAGGCTTCGCCCCCGATGGCAGCGTAGGCGTCCGCGACTCCAAGAACCAAACCGGCCCGATCTTGGAGTTCACGCCCCTGACCTGGGCGGCCTTCATCTACGGCGTCCGTGCCGGCGACTTCGACCGCCAAGCGTCGACCGACTAGCCGATCTTCAGACTCCAAGGGGATCGATGCCTTGCCAGGCATTGGTCCCCTTTGTGCTCGCGTCCATCCTCGGAAACCTCCAACCAGCCCCCTTGCCGCCACGGCTAGTGCCGTGACACACTGGCACTGTTCCAATTTGACACCGCACAAGATGGATCTGCACCGCGACGTAACCGTCCGGTGATCATCAGCACCACGCAGAACGGCGAGCCAGGCGCCGGACCAACCAGAGCGGCCCTCTTCTCATGGAGGCAGGCCATGATGGTCCAGCCGAGCTCCATACGTCCGGGCTCCAACCTCCACCGCACCGCCGTCCTGCTGTACCAACGTCTCGCCGACCATGGCGTGGGCAGTGGCCGATGCGCCACCGGCCACCAAACTCCTTGTCCGACGCGCCGTCATGCCACCCTGGTCATCCGCGCCACCGGTGAAGATCCCGGTTGGTACGACGGGCAGGTGCCGCATCCCGGCCGACAACAACACCCCGGGCAAGCACTGTCCGGCCGAGTGCCTTCAACCTTGGTTGCCCAACCAGCCGCCGATGAGTCCGCATCCGCACCTCTCGCTCGACACCCCCAGGGTCACCGGCTTCGCCGTGGGCGGTCGCGGTCAACGCGCCCACGTCCCTAACGTGGACTACGAGCGGTGAAGATCATGACCAGCCAGAACGTCAGGGCATCGGAGGCGCACCAGGTCTGCGGTGAAACTGTTGATTTGACCCCTACCCCCTCAAGCTCCCCGGTGGTACGCGATGCGAGGTCCGTGCCAACGGGTGAAACGGCGGACGTGCTACCAGCCGGTCAGCGAACAGGCTTTCGGCCCTGGTAGCGCGTCCGCCGCTCGCTGTACTGCCCGCCGGCGCCTGCCGGCATCCGCACCGCTGTAGCGCGGCCCGACACCACTACGGCATGTACGGTGCCGGCGACGATCTCCAAGGAGGAGACCATGCCCCTCAAGTTCATCGGCATCGACCCCGAAACCCCGGGCGGCAGTTGTCCGTCGGTCTGGATAGACGAGGCCACCGGCGACATTCTGTTCCAGGGCGCGGAAGAGCTGGACGCCGGCAACCGCAGCGACGTCGCTGCCCGCAGCCCGATCCTGCCGAGCGAGCGCATCGTCCGCCTGCCGGCCCGCATGCGCCCAATCATCGCTGCTGCGTTGGAGAACACGGCGTGACCGAAGATCCACGGCACCCCTCGTTCGAGACCTTGTTTGCCAGGTGCGCGGCCACCGCCGTGCACCTGGAAATGCGCGATGAGTACATCCCAACCGATCCGGTGTTCATCGACTGGCGAGCCGGGGTAGCCATCGACCCTAAGGAGCGCTGGGGCGAGTGGTACGACCTAATGTCTGCTACCACCGCCCGGGGCATCCGTGTTCGCCGCGCCCGCATCGTCAGCGAGCCGGTCACGGATTTCATCAAGTACGAGTACGACTTGACCGAGGGGCTGAACCTGGCCGCCGGGGAACAGGTGCGGTGGTTGCCCCGGCGACAAGCATCGGACCTGGCCCTCCCCGGCAACGACTTCTGGATCTTCGACAACCGCCTGGTGCGTTTCAACTACTTCACCGGTCGCGGCGACGAAGCCGGTGACGAGCTAACCGAAGACGAAGCCGTGGTACGCCTGTGCGTCTCGGCCTTCGAGTCGGTCTGGCAACGGGCCGTCCCGCACCGGGAGTACCGGCTGACGTGAGCGGGTTAGGGCCGGGCTAGGGCTACGATCATGACCAGGGCGTTGGCGGTCGGCAAGCGCCACCAAACCTGGGACTGTTGCCACCAAAACCGCGCTAACCACGACCCCCGCACTCCAACACAGACTCACACATATGGCCTCCCCCTCTTCCAGCGCTCGCCTAGCCCGTCGGGCACTCGCCGACCGGCTGAGGGAAATCCGTGTGCACGCAGGTCTCACCGCCCAAGCCTTGGCAGGTGGAGCTGGTTGGCACCGCACCAAGGTGTCCAAGCTGGAGCACGGCACCACATCGCCGACCGCCGCGGATATCCAAGCCTGGTGCGATCTGTGCGGCGTACCAGAACAGATCACCGAGCTGGTGCACCAGCTCCAGGCCGCGGACTCGCTATGGTTGGACTGGCGGCGGATGGAACGGGCTGGCCTCAAACCCGCGCAAGAATCTGTCCGCGAACTGTACGAGCGCACCAAGCTCTTCCGCTTCTACTCCCCGCTCATAATCCCCGGCCCCATCCAAACGGCGCCGTACATCCATGCTTTGCTGGAATCGGTGCGTGACCGCCGCCGCCTGATCGACGACGTAGACGACGCGGTTGCCGAACGGATGGACCGCCAGGGCAGCCTGTTCCGCGGCGACCACCGCTTCGCCATCGTGCTGGAAGAGGGGACGCTGTACTACCAGGTCGGCGGCCCCAAGGTGCTGGCAGGGCAGCTCCGCCACCTACTGTCAGTGGCCGGACTGCCGAACATGTCGCTCGGCATCATTCCGAGGAACGTTGACCGCACCGTGACGTGGCCGGTAGAGATGTTCTTCATCTTCGACGAGGTCCAAGTCAACGTCGAGCTGGTGTCCGGGTTCTTGTCGGTTACCCAGCCGCGGGAGATCGCCATGTATACCCAACGCTTTGCCGAGTTCGCCAAGGCGGCGGTGTACGGAGTCCCGGCCAAACAGTTCATGACCCGCGCGCTGCACGAGCTGGCCGCTGGTCGCGGCTCGGCCCAGTGACATGGTCATCGCCGTCGTCGGGGGATGTGCTGCACGGATTTGCACAATCATTGAGCTGGGAGGCTGACCGTACGTAGCCTCACCGCTAAGTGTTGGCGGCTGAGCGGGTTCATTCCCGAGGCAGCAGGTTGCCGGGGTACCTGCCTGGCGGTTGTACGCCGGCGGCTCGGCCCGGGGGTTCTTGTCCTCGGCCGCCAACACCTCTCGCCGCGACGTGAACAGACACCAGATTGATGCCTCCACACCCTTGCAGGGTGTGATTCGTGCTGCCCGAGTAACCAGGGACCAGTGAATGAGCCATGGCCTCCACCTTCAGCCCCGACCCCATCCCCCTGCCGCCCAGCCCGCCGCCACCTCCGCCCCAGCCATTGCCTGAGCCGTCGCCGAACTTCGCTTTTCGCCGCGGCGACCAGGCCCCGTCGGCCAAGCGCCAGCTCCAGCGCCGTTCGGCCATGTACCGCGCCGCGTTCTCCGACTTCAACCTGCTGCGCGTCACCGAACATGCCTTCTGGCTGCTGGCTTCGCATGGCATCAGCTCCAGCGGAGCGTTTCCCCCGGTCTGCGCGGCCTGTCGGCAGCCTTGGCGCTGCCAGCAGGTCATTTGGGCGGCCGGCTGGATTCTGAGGGCCCGACGGCTTGGTCTCCTTGCCGAGTTCGGTCTGGAGTTGAGCGACGACATCCTGGCCCTGCTAGCGACCTGGGGCGCGGATGCCGATGTGGCCGGCGCCCATGGCTGACGACGTTCTGACGGCCGGTAGCAACGGCACCGAGGCCGCCGGCCTCCAGCAGTACGAGATCGTCTGGGTCGTGCCTGGCCAGTACTCCCTGGCAGGCAGCCCAGAAGGCTTCGCCCTGGAGATTGTGGACTTCCTCGGTCCCGGCGACGTGGACCATCGCGGCCGGTCGACCGTGTGGGTACGTGGCCCGGTGGTCACCCCTCATCTTGTGCCGGGTGGGGCCCGTCTGCTTCGCGGTGAGTTGGTGATGGTGGCCATCCCGGATGACCAGCCCCGGGCCGCTCGGACCGGCGGCCGGATTCTTCCTCCCCCTTTCCTGGAGCGGTTCGCCTGCCATGCGTCCGACGTTGCAAATCCCCCGGCTGTTCGCTGATGCCTTCTATCTCCTGGCGCATGACGATGTCACCGGCCGTCCCCGTCAGGCACCGCGGTTGACCCATCTGTCCATGGGCGCCTCGGTCTTAGCGGAGCTGATCTTCACCGAGCAAGCGTTCATCGACGCCATCGGCGTGGGCATCTACCCGAGCGCCCAGCCCACCAACGTGGCGCAGATGACCGCGGTGGAGGAGATCGCCGCCGAACGTACGCGGCGTCGGGCCCGGGACTGGCTGCGCCACCTCGGCCCGGTGGTGACACCCCTGGTGGCCCAGCGGCTGGAACGTGAGGGCTACCACCGGCTCATCGCGCCGACCCGCATCCGGTTGTTCGGCCCGTACTTCATCGCCACCGCCCCGCGCTGGCAGCCGGACAACTCCGCCTACACCAGCGCCACCATGGCCCACCTCAACCGGCTGCTCGACGCCGAGTGGTCCATCGGCCCGCACGAACAAGCCTTGGTCGCCCTGGTCTACGCCACCGGGCTCAACCGGCGCGTCTTCCCCTACGCCCGCGCTTGGGCGGTGAACCGCGTGCTGGAACAGGCCAGCTTCCTCGGCGGCGGCCTGCCCCAGCTGTTCGACGACACCCGCGCTTCAGTGGCTTCGGCCGTAGCCGCCGCCACCCACTGACTCCCTTACGGCCCAGCACCTTCAACCCTCGATAGCTCTTCAAGTCCTTGTCTACCAAGCCATCCTCCACGCAACTGCCACCGGAGGTACGAGAATGAGGCACACCCAAGTCCACCAATCCCATTCCCGGGTCAGCGAGGCGCTGGCCGCTGACAGCCTGGGCGTCCGTTCAGTGCTCGGCTTCGTGCTCTCCGGCGTCGCCCCACTGCTGGTGGCCGCCGGACTTATCACCAGCGCCTTCGCCGTCACCGGCATGACCGCCATCCCGTTCATGCTGCTGGTGACGGCGGTGATGCTGACCGTTTTCTTCGTTGGGTACTTGTCCATGGCCCGCTACGTCAACAACGCCGGGGCGTTCTACTCGTACATCGCCCTGGGCCTGGGCCGGCCCCTCGGTATCGCCGGCGCCATCGTGGCCTGGTTTGGCTACAACATGCTCCAGGTGGCGCTCTACGGCATCTTCGGCGCCACCATCGCGCCCATGCTTGGCGACAGTTTCCTGCACTGGCACCAGCCCTGGTGGCTGTGGTCCTTGGTCATCGCGGCCGTGACCGGCCTGCTCGGCACCCGCGAGGTGCGCTGGACCAGCAAGATCCTGGGCAGCCTGATCGCCATAGAAGTCCTGGTCATCCTGGCCTTGAGCCTCAACGGGCTGGTCCATCCGGCCGCCGGCAGCGGCGGCGCGCATCTGTTCACCGCCCTCAGCCCCAGGGGACTGACCACCTCGGCCATCGCCGTCTGCGGTGCCGTGGCCGTGCTGTGCTTCATCGGCGCCGAAACCGCCCCGGTGTACAAGGAAGAGGCCAAGAGCGCCACCAAGACCATCACCCGGGCCACGCTCATCGCTGTATCCCTCATGACCCTGGTCTACCTGCTTGCCCCCTGGGCGCTCATCGTCCACTATGGCCCCGACCAGGTGGTCGACACCGCCCGGCGGATCGGCCCGGGCATGCTGTTCGCCCTGGGCAACGGTTGGTTGTCCACGGTCGCGCAGTGGCTGTTCCTGACCTCTACCTTCGCCGCCATGATGGCCTTCCACAACGCCGCCACCCGCTACACCTACACCCTGGGCCGGGAACGGGTCATGTTCGGCGTCTTTGACAAGACCAACAAAGCCCTGGCCCCATACGTGGCGTCGCTGCTGCAAACCGCCATCGCCGTTGCGGTCATTGCCCTGTACGCCGTGCAGGGTTGGGACCCGATGGTGCAACTGTTCTTCTGGATGGGTCAGACCGGCGGCTTCCTGATCCTCATCCTGCTGGCCATCACGTCCATCGCGGTGTTGCTGTTCTTCCGCCGGGACCGGCCCGGAGTATTCATCCGTCAGATGCCGACGTGGCGGCGGGTGCACGCCCCCATCGTCAGCGCCATCGGCCTGGGCTGGCTGGCCTTCGAAGTCTGGCGCAACTACTCCGCCCTGCTCGGCGAACAGGTGCCGACGCGGGCCTCCCAGCTGCTGCCCGGGTTCGTCCTGCTGGCGGCCGTTATCGGGCTGCTGCGCTCGGCGTGGCTGTACACCTTCCGGCGGCCGGTGTACGAGGCGGTGGCGCGCGACAAAGCTAGCGGACCGGCCGCCGCCACCGCCGGGCTGCACCCGGCCACCGAAGTAGGGTACTGATGAACAACGACATCAAGCAGCCGGAAGTGGAAAGCCGGCTGCCGGTGCCGGCCCGGTTCACCGACCGGCCCGGCGGCCCCCTCACCGGCGGCGTTGAGGTGACGCTGGCCGAACCGGAAGACATCGACCAACTGTCGAGAGTCATCGCGGCAGCGTTCCACGATCTGAACGCGTCACATTTCCTGATCCCGGACGAAGACGACCGACGCAAGATCTACCCGGCATTCTTCAGGCTGACCTACGCCGGGCCAGGCGTCGCAAACGGCGTCGTCCATCGCACCGCCGACAGCCTGGCCTGCGCGGTGTGGCTGCCGATGGGGGATCCCTCGGTTGATGAGGGTGGCGCAAGTGGCCATTCAGCCGACAGGCGGGGCGAGACAGCGGGGTTGGGTAAGGAAGAAGTTGGCGGCGGACCTGACCCTGACGCTGAGCTGGAACTCCTGACCGGCACGTACTTCCCCAACTTTGTTGAGTTCGACCGCCTCCTGACCGAAGCCCATGGCCCGTACCTGCACATCCCCCATGACTTCCTCGGGGTGGTAGGCGCCCACCCGACGGTGCAACGCCAGGGCAACCTGCGCAGCCTGATGGCCGCCTGGTTGCCGGAACTGGACCGGCAGGGCCGCGGGTCCTACCTCGAAGCCGCCGAACCGTACCTGGTGCCGGTGTACGAAAAGTACGGCTACCGCCGCACCGACCACATCATCCACCTACCCAACTGCCAGATGTTTCCAATGTGGCGGGAACCCCAAGGGGTCAGCGACCGCAGCGGCACCGCCGCCGGGTACAACGCCAGCCGGGTGCCGCCGCCAGCAACCATGGTACGTAACCCCAAAGATGAGCCGAGCGACCGCGTCCAGAGCGTTTCCCGGGCACTGGGGATTCTGGAAGCCGTCGGCGCCAGCCCGGACGGGCTGACCGTCAAACAGATCGCCCGCAGGTGCGAGTTGAGGACAGCCACCACCTACCACCAGGTACGGACTTTGAGGCTCTCCTGACGCTTCCGTGGGTGGGTTCAGCGTCTGGTATGTAGCGCACGCCGTTGTCCTGCCTAGGTTCTGGCTTGTCGAGGTCAGAACTGTAAGCGGCGGGAGAACGGCGTGCGTAACGCAAGGTTATGGGCTGGTTTGCCGGGCGTCGAGAAGACGGTGGTTGAGCGTGTCGTTTCGACGAGGGCGGGGGTGTGATCGTGGCGTCGGTGCGGCCGGGGCGGGGGCAGCGGTGGCGGTGTGGGATCTGTCGGCGGCGTAGCCCTGGCTATGACCGGGGCGAGGGCCGTCGCCGGTGGCGGGCGGTCAGCGCCCGGTACCAGGCGGGGAGGGTCGCCTCCGGTCTGGCGCACCATGCCCGTAACGCCAGGACGAGTACGAGGTCCAGCAGCCGGTGCAGGATGGCGTCCTGGCCGGGTTGATCGCGGGCGGTCTCGGTGGTGAGCAGGTTCAGCGCCGCTCTGGTCCGGGGACCGGCGGGCACAACCGCCAGGGGTGGGAGCAGGTCGAGCAGGCGGCCGGCCACGTCGCCGTGCAGTTCGTGGGCGCCGCGCAGCAGGGTCGTCGCCCCGGGCAGGCCATCGCCGTAGGTGCGGGGGGCGAGCGCGCGGTGGGCCTGCGTGGTGTCCTCGTATCCCTCGAGGACGTACTTGCGTTGTCCACGGATCTCGACCTGGGGTGGGGTGGAAGGGTCGTCGGCGATCGTGTATCGCTGCGGCCCGGTGATGAGGGCGATGTCGCCGTCGGTGAGCCGCACCCACGCGTCGCCATCGTCGTCGAGCCGTATCGACGCGTGGCCGCCGAGCGTGGCGACGATCGTCGCGGCGTCGGCGCTGACCGAAGACGGCCACAGCGGCCGCGTCTACGAGCTGACCGGCCGCCGGGCGCTCAGCTTCGGTGAGGCGGTCGACCTCATTGGTCAGGCCATCGGGCGCACGATCCGGCACGTCGACGTCGACGCCGAGCACTTCCTCCAGCGCCAAGTCGCCTACGGCGTCTCGCCTGAGGTCGCGCGCCTGCTCACCGGGCTTATGGTGGCCATCCGCGACGGCTCGGCTGCCGCGCTCGCCGACGGCGTGGAACGAGCCCTCGGCCGGCGACCCACATCGTTCGAGGACTTCGTCGCTCACGCCGCCGCCGCGGGCCGCTGGAACTGACCAGGACGCGATCGAAGTCGCGGTGATTCGTTGATCGACGAAGTAGAAGGCGACTTCAGGGCAGACGGCTCATAGTCAGAGCTGGCCGCCCATCAACATCAGGTGCCCTCTAGCCGCGATGCGGGTGGTCCATGCATCATCCGCGATTCGCCGCGGGCAAGTCGACAGTCCGTCCCATGCGGCGTCATGATGCGAGGATGATCGGCCGGCTGGAGAAGACTGTGCTGGACTGCCCTGATCCACGGGCGCTCGCGGGGTTCTATGCGCAGATCCTTGGCATGCGCGTCAACGAGGACAGCGATGACTGGGTCGTCATCGGGCTTGAGCCGGGCGCACGTCAACTCGCGTTCCAGCGGGCGTCGACCTGGATCCCGCCACGCTGGCCGGCGGCGATGCGTCGATAGCCGCGCCCGGCGGCCTTGGCGGCGAGGGCGGCACCGACGACCTCGGTGGCGTCAGCCAGCCGGGGCTGGCACCACGCCGGCAGCAGCACCTGGCTGACCCGGCACGCGGTGCACCGGGCCCGCCGCGGCCGTACCCGGCGGATGCTGTCGCCACGGCCGCGTACCCGCCGGGATCGCGCCCAGGCCCACGGCCGCAGTGGCGCGGCGCAGCGGGGGCAGGTCAGCCGCCCTGCGGCCAAGTCCGCCTCGGCCTGCTCCGGGTCGAGCACGATGATCACGTCGGTGGACTCCAGTCACGGGTGCGAGCATTCCTACGACACACCTGGACGGGCAAGGGGTCACCTGGTGTTGCCCGATCATCTCGGGCAACGTCCACATCGGACGGAGATCGCCGCGCCAGCGGCGCCGTCGCCGTGCGGACGGGTGATCGCCCGAACTCCACGCCATCGTCCGCGACCGGCTTCCTCGCCACGGTGACGACGAGCACGAAGCCCGGCAGCGCCCGAATCGCGTCTTCACCTTCGATGACGGATCAAGGCATCCACGTACGCGGTGTCGACCGGGTTCGTCGCCCGCGCCCACGAACGCTTCGCCGACGTGTTGGCCGCGGCCGGGTTCGACGAGATGGCCGCGGCGCTGCACGCTGAGGACGTGCTGTGCGCGGATGAGATCGCGGTCAATTTGGTCAACGACATCGAGCCCGACGGCCAACCCGCCAACGGTCGGCCGCATGTGATCACCGTGCGGATCCTGGATACGCGGCTGGTCTGGTACCGGGCGATCGCCGCCGGGACCGCATGCAAGATCGCGCAGCTGGGCGTGTTCACCGGTTGGTGCGGCGTCCTGGTCCGCGACGATTACGCCGGCTGGTTCCAGTTCGACGCGCAGCTGGCCCGCCGACGGAATCGGCCGGATCGGCTATCCGCTATGACGGCGGTGTGGATCGCTGTCGGGCTTGGAGTTTGGCGAGTAGGTCGTGGGCGGTCTGTTGGGTGGCGGGTGAGAGCGGGATTTCTAGTTCGGCGAGGCGTTGGGTGAGGGCGTGCAGGGTGCGGGTGAGGCCGTCGGGGCT
>WNFV01001526.1_pt1 | contig 42028 bp, 33 predicted proteins | sample 5400101 | NCBI WGS metagenome assembly WNFV01 (sample SAMN13153361, study PRJNA577476) | soil metagenome | isolation source: 115 cm soil or saprolite under grassland replicate 1 | place: USA:California | collected 2016-06-15 | reverse complement strand
TCCGAATCAGCTAGCCGGCCGATCCATGGGCCATGTCCGGGAGCCGCCCCCGTCCGGCAGCCGCCTTGCTTGCCCTTTTCCTCTTCGGAGTGTTGGCAGCGGCGTTCGCTCCGCAGGCTTCCGGCGTCGTACGTTTGGACGAATCGCAGACGTCGGGGGCGAGCAACAGCTCGTCGGAAACCAGCGCCTACTCCTCGAGCTCCTCGGGGAGATCCTCTTCGCTCACGATCGCCCGGCCGGCAGGCGTCCTTCCGGGTGACCTGATGCTCGCCGGGGTAACGGCGCGACTCTCCTCGAGCGCTCAGATCACGCCCCCGAGCGGATGGATGCAGGTTCGCCGCGACAGCAACATCGGTGGCACGACGTTGACCCAGGCGCTCTACTACAAGACCGCCGACTCATCCGACTTCGGCCCCTTCACCTGGCGCTTCTCGTCCTCGACGGGCTTGGCCGGCGGGATCGTGGCCTTCCGGGGTCTCGACCAGGCGATGCCGGTGAGGGCAAGCTCGGGCATCTACCAGTCGAACGCGCGCTTGATCGCCGCCCCGGGTGTCACGACGACACTCGACGAGATGCCGGTGGTCGGCTTCTTCGGCGGCAGCAGCAGGATGACGATCGCGCCCCCGAACGGCATGACCGAGGAGTACGACCTGATGAACGCGAGCGGCGGCAAGTTCTCGGTGAGCTCGGAGAGCTCCTGGTTCCTCCAGAGCACGCCGGGCCCAACAGGCTTCAAGGTCGCTACGGGAAGCGCGGCCGCGAACAGCTCGATCGGCCAGCTTGTCGCGCTCGCGCCCGCAGGGGCCCCTCTGCCACCGCCGCCACCTCCGCCTCCACCACCGCCTCCACCTCCGCCTCCGCCTCCACCGCCTCCGCCGCCGCCACCTCCACCTCCGCCTCCTCCACCTCCGCCGCCACCACCGCCTCCGCCGCCACCACCACCACCACCGCCGCCGCTGCCGCCACCGCCACCGTCACCGCCACCGATGCTCACCTGGGCACCGCCCTCCGGCTGGGAGAACTACACCGTGCTGAACGTCGGCGCGGGTGGCGACTTCACGCTGCCGAACTCGGTCGACTACAAGATCGTCGGCGCCTCGACGACGACCCGGATCAATCTGACCGGTGGGCGGAACATCGTTATTTTCGGTTCTAACGTGAACGTGGACGCTCCCTACGGCGATCCCACTTCGACCGACAACACGGGCATCAAGATCGGCGGCAGCAGCACCGTCATCGGTCGAATCATCCACATCGAGGGTGTCGAGATCGGCGGTGCCTCGCTTGGCGACGGCATCCAGGCAGCAGACGGCAACGCGATCTTGCAGGTGGAGAACGTCCACGTCGTCAAAACGCACGGCTCCGAGTCTGGTGTTCATGCCGACTGCATCCAGCCCTGGGGCGGGGTGCTTGAGCTGCGGATCGACCGCTTCAGCTGCTACACGCAGTACCAAGGCGGTATGTGGAAGCGCGATCTTCCCTCCGGCTCGCGCAACGGGCCGATCCACCTTCGCAACGTCAACGTCCGCGACGCCGACGGGCTCAGCCAGTACCTCTCTTGGCTTTCGGGACCGAAGAACGAGCGCTTCTACATCGACGACGACAGCTTCTACATGCAGGGGGCAGCGGGGCGCAACTTCGGCGCAGAGGTGATCTGGGACGCCACGAGCGACGGAACGGTCTCTAACAGGCCGGTGATCTCCTCGGACGGCCTTGGCAATTACGCCACCTATCCGAACCTGCTCTCCCCGCTCGGCGGCCTCCTCGTCCAGAACTTCACCGGCGGGCTCGGCAAGTTGCGCGAGGGGGTGCCGCCCGGCGGCGACTACGTGCTCCCGGCCAACGTCGGGGTCGGTTATGTCTCGCCGGGGTACCAGTGACCGCGCCAGGCGTGGTCGGGCGGCGGCGGACGTGGTTCAGCACGCAAGGGGCGACGTCGAGGTAATACCCGACGAGGTCGCCCTTCGTCGGCCGGTAAAGAAGACCTTGCCCGGGTTGGTGATCGTGACCTCGCGGCGGCCGATTACCATCGGGCCAGCATCGAGAAATCTGCCTTCCGGGCATGCCGCGCGGCACGTCGGCGTGAAAAGATGAGCGCGCCGCCTCCTCTATTACCCGGCAACTCGGCGGGAGCGGGAGATCAACTCCCACTCCCTCGGCGGCCGCCTCGCTCGCGGCGCGCCAGCCGCGGGGCCGTGTGTCTACCACTGTCCCGCCGGCCTACGCACCGCGCCCGTGCGACAAAGACGCTTCACTCCTGGGTCAGCGCATCAGCCAATGAGGGCGATTGCCACGCCCACACCGACACTGAGGGCGGTCGTGGCTCCTGCGAGCGCAAGGTCGAGGCGGTGGCGGTAGACGAGCTGCAGCAGCGGCCGCGGAAGTAGCGAGGAGGGCGCCGCCGCCGCAGCGAGAAACAGAACGGAGACCCCGAACAGGGCGAGCACGAGCCGCACCAGCAGGCTCGGGGATTGCGATGACTCGCGGGCGCCGCTCGCTGGCCTGAGCGGCGAGCGGGCGGCGCGTGGAGCGAGAGCCGGCTCGCTGGCGGGCCCTGAGAGTCCAGGAGGGTTGAGGGGGTATTCCGACCAGAGCCTCGTCGGGGCTCTGCGGTCGTCCTTCGCGAGCGCCGGAGGCGCGACGACTGCCTGGCCGCACGCAAGGACGAGCGCGAGCAGTAACGATCGAACGAAGCTTCGCTTCACCTGATCGTCACGGGTGTGCCGACAGGCATCAGCCGGCCGAGCTCGAGGATGTCCTCGTTACGGAGTCTGACGCAGCCGTGCGAGACGCGACCCGGCAGAAGCTCAGGCGCGTTCGTCCCGTGAATTCCGACGAATCCACCGCCGGGCCAGTCAGTGAGCACGCTAGAGCGGGCGCTGGTGCCGAAAGCGAGGGGCCCGTAGAAGGGGCTGCTGTACCGACTCAATCTGTTGCGAATGTAGAACTCCCCCTCTGGCGTCGGCCACGCAGGCTTGCCGACGCCGATCGGCGCCCGGAGGATCGGCCGCTCGTCGCGAAGCAACGTCGCCGTGAGCCGTTCGAGGTCGATGACGAGGTGCGTGTGCACCAGGCCGTAGCCGCCGAGGGCCGAGCGCGGCACCCAGCCGGTCCGGCCGTTCGGGAGTACCGGTAGGCGCACGTGGACCCACAACCGGCCCGATTCGTCCCTTGCGCGTCCGAGCACGAGGACGATGTTCGCGGTCTCTTCCGGAGTCGTGCGCACGAGTCGAGTGACGGTCGGGGCCCTGAGGCTCGCCAATTCCCGGGCGGAGACATCACGGCGCACGGAAGCCCAGTAGGCGGCGCCGGGAGACTCCCGCAAGCGAACGGGACGAGGCACGCTCAATGCAGGCCTCGGAGACGCCGGGAGAGCTTGTGCCTCCTCGACGACGGGTGACGGAGAAGACGGGCGCGACCAGACCAGGACTGCGATGACCGCGGCTGCGATCGCCGCTGCACCGACAGCGAGTGCTCGGATGATCGCTCTCTGCCCCGCGACGCCCTTCGCCATCACCTTTGTCCTTGGGCTTCTTCGTCGCCGTCCTTTGCTGTCAGCCGGTGTACTTGGGCCTCTTGCTCGCCGTGCTCTTCGGATGCCTCACGATGAAATGCGTGGAGGCCACGATTGCCCGTACCTCGGACTCGGGCTTCCCTTGGTCGAAGGCGTTCGCGGCAGGGGTCGCCCCCGCGAGGTAGCGCATCCAGGCGGCATGCCGAGCTTCGACGGAATGAATCGAGACCGCAGCGGCGAGCAGAGCCGACGACTTGATCCGGGGTGCCTGCGCCTTGTAGGCCGCCGCGCCGAGATCCTCGAACGCTACGGCCGTCCGCAGGAACTTCGATTGGTCCTCGGTCACTCCCTGAAAGTCGAAGGCCGGACGTTTTACGGCCGCCCGCCCCAGCGCCGCCTTGATGGCTTCCACGTGCGCGCGCTCGACGGCGCCGAGTTGGGGCGGCACGCGCTTGAGCTCTCCCCCGACGGCGCCGAAGCGCTCGGTCTCGGTGTAGAAGGCCGCCTGGAGGTACTCGAGAGTGAGCGCATAGTTGAGGATCGCGACGTCGGACGCCGCGGTCGCCTCCGAACGACCTGGCGCCGCGAGCGCTCCCAGGAGTGCGGCACCGCCCACGGCGGCACGACCCAGAAAGGCCGTACGGGTCTCGCCTGAAACCTGCTCGACCGCCTCGCGGATCGCGCCGTCGCGATCGAGCTCGCCAAGCGTCAGGTCGGACATCGACTCAAGCTGCTGTTCGTCGGTCGCCGTGACTGCAGCACCACCTAACCGGCCCGGAGAAATCGGGTTCGCTTGATTTCCGCCTGAACCTCGGCGCCCGTCTTCGGCTGATCGGTCGCGTTCGGAGCCGGATTCCTGCCGGCGATCGCCCGGATCCAGCCTGCGTGGCGAGCTTCAACGGAGACGATCTTCGCGGCCTCGTTGAGCGTCCCCTTGGTGAGGTTAGCGGCCTGGCCGTTGTAGGCGGCGATCACCGTCTCCTCGAGCGCGATCGCAGCGGTTGTGAACTTCTCGGGATCGGACGTCGTCTCGCCGAAGTCGAGTTTCGGCTCTTTGCGCGCCTTGTCCCCGAGCGCTCCCTTGAGGAACGCGACGTGCGCCCGCTCGTGACCCCGGACAATCGTCACGTACTCGAGCAAATTGCCGGTGAGCTTGCCCTTCGCAAATGCCTCTGCGTAGAACCCCGACTCGATGTATTCCAGCAGGAGTGCGAAGTTGAGGATCTTCTGGTCCTGCGCAGGCGAGGGAGCCGACACGGCGATCCGCGGCAGCCCAGCCACGAGCACGCCCCCCGCCGTGAGCGCGCCGCCGGCGACGACGGCTCGCGCGACGAACTGTGCCCGCGTCGACACACCGAGATCGTCGTCGCCGGGGGGAAAGACCTCTAGCTGGAGTCCGGCAGCCGACGCACGCGAAACGTCGTCGCCACTTCTCCTCCCTCTCGCTGGTTCCCGCCGCACAGGCCAGCCCCTTTACCGCAGATGAACGGCGAACATAGCGCTTGAAAGACGTCCGTGCAAGGCGGAAGAAGAAGAACCGACGCCGGGCTCCGCCTCCTCGACGCGGACACCGCGAGGATTCCCATGTTCAGTGATTGTCGCTCGGCAAGGCCACTGAGCTCGTGCGGCAGGGCAGGGTGAGGCCAGCCGGGCTCGCGCAGATCGAGCTGTCCCGCGAGCGAGGCGGCCGCTGGGACTCGGCGTACGGAGAAGGCCGGCCACGGTCTAGCGGGCGGTTGGAACCTCCTCTGGGAAGTCGCCTCGCTTTTTTGGCCGATCGCCAATAACCGTGATCGGAGACGGCCCCGGGGCAGCTCACCGCCGAGGAGGTGGAGCCGGGTCGGAGCTTTTTCGCATCCTGCCGGGCACCGGCCGCCTGCGGGGGCTTTTCCGGACCGCCGTCGCGCCACCCGACGCACCTCGGAAGCGAAGCGGTCGAGGCCGAGGCCGACGGATGGGCGCTCGACGCTCATGCCTCGGTACCGAACCTGCCCGCTGACGCGGAGCCGCGGCGGAAGTCGGCGCGCCTCTTCGCCCGCTATCTGAGCGCGTCCGACCGGACCGCGTCGCGGTAGAACTCCGCTGCGGCCTGTCTCGAGGAGAGGCCGAGCTTCTGGCGGATGTTCTGCAGGTGCCGCTTGACGGTCAGCTCCGAGATAAAGAGCGCGCTCGCGATCTGCTTGTTGCGCGCGCCAACCGCGACTAGCGCCACCACCTCCCGTTCCCGATCGGATAGGAGCGCCGCCCGGTCGCGGGCCGACTCGCGCTGCTTCAGCGCATGGATGCTCACGACGAGCGCCGTGACGAGATCGCGCGAGATCGGCGCCTCGCCGTTGGCGATGCTGCGCAGCGCGCGGACGAGGCCGCCGGGCGAGATGTCCTTGTGCAGATAGCCGCTAGCGCCGGCGCGAATCGCAACGACGACTTCCTCCTGAGCCGGCTGAAAAGCCCACACGACGATCTCTGCCGAGCAGCGCTGCTTCAGCCGCGACACGGCGCTGGCGGCGCCGAACGGAGGTAGCTCGGCGTCGAGGATCACGATGTCCGGCGACCGCTCGTCGGCGGCGCTCAGCAGCTCGCTGAGGTTCGCGGCCTCGATGACCGCGAACCCGGGCTCTCGGGCGATCACGCTCCGAGCGCCGGAGCGGAAGATCGCGTGCGGATCCGCGACGACGACGCGGGTCGGCTTCATGGCGACGGCCGACGGCTCGCGGGGTCGACGGTGGGAGGCAGCCGCTCTGGCGCCGTCCGCCGGGCATGGCCGGTCGAGAATCCGCATTGAGGGGGGTCAAGTCGCCACACGATCCTCGATGCAGCGTACATCCGGCGATTTTCTTCCTCAAGGCGGAGCGGCCCGAGGAAGAGGCCGTCTACGGCTGAATGAGACTCGTAATGGTCGACTGCCGACGTCGGTCCGACGGCGCCCGTCGCAGTCGCGACCGCGCGCAGCCTAAAGCCCACGAGAAGTGCTGCCGTACTCGATCCCGGAACGCACAGTGGGGCTCGACCGTCTTGAGGCCGCCGGCTATGGACTGCGAGCGACACGGCGGACCGGCGGTGAGTGCTCGTCGAACCGACCGAGAAGACGCGCACCGAGACTCTGGAGCAGACACGGCGCAGGCCGTCGCCCGGGGGATTTGCCTTCTTGGAGAAAACCCGCAGCCTCGTTACAGTAGTCGTATCTGAGTCGTCTGCGGCCCTCCTTTACAGCTTGGAAATCACCTGTCAGGAGATTCCGAGCTAGGACCCCCGGATTGCGCGCGTTCACGGGGGTCCTCTTCGGCTGCACAGCGCTCGCAGTAGGGGCTGTCTCATTTTCCCCAGGAGCCGCGACCGTGCGCGATACCGTCGCCCTGAGGCCACTTGCCGACGCCTATGTGCGTTCCGCGACCCCGCGCACGAACTACGGGCGGCTGCGGACGTTACGCGTCAGTCGATCACCGCTCACGCGCAGCTACCTTCGCTTCCGAGTGCAGGGCCTGACGGGACGGGTGCGACGGGCTACTCTCAGGCTGCTCGCCAAGAACTCAGGGCCGAGGCGGTTCAGGGTTCACAAGGTGAGGGGCAACAGTTGGCGGGAGGGCAGGATCACGTACGGGAACGCGCCCTCGCCCGGCGGGGTGATCGCCGCGGGCTCCTCTTCGAGGACCGGCGGGTGGACGGCCATCGACCTCACCTCGCTGATCCGCGGCAACGGAGTCTTCAGCCTCGCGCTGACTTCCTCCAGTCGGAGGGCCATTGTCTTCGCGAGCCGCGAATCGGGACGCACGGCCCCACAACTCGTCATCGCCACCGAGCCGCCGGCTCCGGGGCCGCCTCCGGTCGTCGTTGCGGCTGCGGGCGACATCGCCTGCGACTCGAACAGCCCGGATTTCAACGGCGGACTGGGCACGCCGACGACGTGTCGTCAGAAGTACACGGCAGACCTCCTCGGCGGCGCGAGCGCCGTCTTCGCGCTCGGGGACAACCAGTACGAGACCGGCAGGCTGGCGCAATATCAGCGCTCCTACGATCTTTCCTGGGGTCGGTTCAAGCCGATTACGCGCCCGACCCCCGGGAACCACGAGTACTACGATTGGGAAGGCGGTGCGAAGGGCTACTTCGACTACTTCGGTGCCGCCGCCAGCGAACGCGGCAAGGGCTACTACAGCTACGACCTCGGCGCGTGGCACATCGTCGTGCTGAACAGCAACTGCGCGTATGTGAATGGGTGCCGCGTCGGCTCGCCCCAGGAGGTCTGGCTCCGGAGCGACCTCGCGGCACACCGAGTCCGCTGCACCCTCGCCTACTGGCATCATCCCCGGTTCGCAACGGGACGCCAGGGCAACTACGCGGCGTACCAGCCTTTCTGGCAAGCGCTATACGAGCATCGCGCCGAAGTCGTTCTGGCCGGCCACGACCACAACTACCAGCGCTACGCACCATTGACACCGACCGGATCTGAGGACCGAGTCCGCGGGATCCGCGAGTTCGTCGTCGGGACGGGAGGGCGCAGCCACGAGCATCTCAGGAGCGGCCTGGGCGCACACCGAGAAGCTGGTAACGACAACACCTTCGGCGTTCTCAGGCTCACTCTGTACGGGAAGCGGTACGCGTGGAAGTTCGTGCCGGAGGCCGGCAGCACGTTCACCGACTCGGGCTCAGCGGCCTGCCACTGAGCGACTCGCGGTCGAGCGGCTGAGCCGTCGCGCCGAGCGGCCCAGCCGATTGCGGATCGACGTGATGGGAAGCCTCTCCACCCTGTGCTCGAGGTACGTTTGCGGCTGCGCGCCGAAGCGGCTCTTGAACTGAGCGAGGGAGATGTCCGAGCCCGTCTCGCCCATGTGGTAGTACCGGCAACCCGCTTGGCATGCGCTGAGGATCGCACGACTGTGCAGGAGGTAGTTCGCGCGTGTCGGGCCGGCGAGATCCTTGTCCATTGCACCGCGCCAGTAGCTCGCATTCGCTCCATGAGTGAGGACGATGATCGCCGCAACAGGCCGGCCGTCGAGCCATGCGACCCAGATGCGACAGGCCTCACCCATCCGCTCGGCGACGAGCTCGAACTTGTCGAGCGGATCCTGGCGTCGAAGACGCCGGCGTACGAGCCAGGACAGCCTTCGGCTCTCGCGCGCCCACCGCTCGATGGACGTCAAGTAGAGATCGTAGAACGTCGAGACGAGGCGTCCGGAAGAATCGCCCTCCACGACCAGCGACGACCGCTCCGCCTTGCGGACAGCAGTGCGCGCGGTGCCGGTGAAACGCCCGCTCCAGACTTGCTCGAATCCTCCGTCGAGAGGGAGCACGTGAGCCGTACGGCGAACATGCACCATTCGGGGCGATGATCCAGCAACCGGAGCTGCGGCCAGGGGATTCGGCCGAAGACTCGTGCGGAGAACGGTCCTGCCGGCAAGCTCGGTGAGGACGGTCGTCAGCTCCGAAGGCGCGACTGCGCCCGATGCCACGACTCCGCCGAAACCCCAGCCGTGCGGAAGCGACGCTTCGATCGCAAAAGGCCCGGGTACGCCCGTGCGCCGCACGAGCGGAAGGACGAGCCGGCGCCCCTCCTCGGTCTCATAGAGCCGGCTGGCGTCTTCGTACTTCCCTGACTCGCAGATACACCCCACCCAAGCCGGCGTATGGAAGGCGAGCGCTTCGGCGCTGCCCTCGAGTGCGCGCGTCCAGGCGTCCCTCGACGCTGGGCTGGTCACCTCGACGATAGGACTGCGCACGCGCTGGCCATCCGAGCTCGGCTCTGCCCGCACGCTCAGTCCTGCACGTGGGCCGCACGCGTCACGACGAAGCTCCCGCTCGTGACCAGCTCTCCGGGCCGCCCTCGGTTCACGGTCCGGACGCGGTACGAGTATCGCCCGGGTGTGAGGCGCTTGCGACGACCGCCATCGAGCCAGGTCGTCGGCGGAGCAAGCCGCGGGACGAAGGTCCAGGCCTCGAACATCTGTCCTCCTGACGGCGCCGGGCCTTTGAAAATCTTCACGCGGTAGTACGCGGCCTGCCGATCCGGCCGCCAGCGGAGCACGGCTGGGACCACGCGAAGCTCGTTCCCGCGAGTCGCACCCGGGCGAGACGAGGACCGGGAGCGTGCGTTCGCATGATTTCCCCGCCGCAGGTGGAACACGTTGCTCTTGACGCCGCCGGCCGCGCCCCTCCTCACCGGCGTCGTCGCGCCGGTCGTCTTCGCGTCCCCGCCGTCCGTGAAGAGGTCGCTTGGTCTCAGCATCAGAGCGGCCGTCCCGAGCGTCACCGCAAGGACGACGGGGCCGAGATAGAGCACAGCCGACCTCGCGCGGCGCGAGATGCGGCGGCGTCCAGGCTCTGCCGCCTCGACGCGCTGCCTCTCGCGCGGTAAGCGGGACGGGGCCGCAGGCGGCCAGGCGCGTCCTTCGCCGAGCTTCGGCTGACGAGCCGGACGGTCGGGAAGCCGCTGTCGAGCCCGTTCAGCGAGCTCGGGATCGACGAGGACGAGCTCCGGACTGATCGGCTCCGATACCCTGCCCGGCGCGAGATCGGGTGCCGGTCCGATTCGCGCCGCCGGGTCTGTGCCGTTAGAGTCATCCGGTTTCGACGCTGCCTCGATCCGAGCGCGGAGTCCGCCGGGAAGCGCCGCCGCCAGGTCGCCCGCTGCGGGGGTCTGATGTCGGCTGCTCTCGGGGGTCGCGCCGCGCACTTCTTTGGAATTGAATCAAGACTTCCAGCCGGTCCGCCTTTTCGTTCGGAGGGCGGTCCGCGAGCGGATCTCAGCCCTCGCGTTCCTCCTCGCGACGGCCGTCCTGGTCGTGCCACTCGGTAGCGCCTCTGAGCAACTCACGGCGCTGACCTTCAGGCCCGTCGCCGATGCGTTCGTAACCTCCCAGGAGCCGTACGGCAATTACGGCTCCTCGACCAAGCTGACAGTCTCTACCGCGCCGGTGCAGCGCACGTACCTGCGCTTCAACGTCGAGGGTCTGACTGCTCCTGTGACGCGAGCGACACTCCGCCTGTACACCAACAACAGCGCGGGCGGACAAGATGGAGTCTTCTTCGTCCCCGACAGCGGGTGGAGCGAACGCGGGATCATCTACAGCAACGCCCCTGCGCTCTCACAGGGTCCAGTCGGGTTCGTCGAGGCAATGGAGTCTGGCAGGTGGACGATGGTCGACCTCACATCGCTCATCACGGGCAATGGGACGTTCAGCCTGGCTGTGAGTGACGGTGGGAGCGCCACCTTCTTGAGCAGGGAGTCCGGATCGGCCTCTGCCCCTCAGCTCGTCGTCGAGACGGCGCCAGCATCCGCTCCGCCGAGCGCCATCTCGCCGCCGACAATCGCAGGCACCCCTCAAGAAGGCGCGCCGCTGACCGCCGGCCCGGGCACTTGGTCCGGAACACAGCCAATCAGCTACGCCCACAAGTGGCGCCGCTGCGACCAGGGCGGGGCCTGCGCGGACATCTCCGGCGCGACGGGCACGACGCACACGCTGACGAGGGCGGACGTCGGCTCGACCATCAGTGTTTCCGTCACGGCGTCCAACGGAGCAGGCACGAGCTCCGCCTCGTCGCTGGCGACTGCCGTGATCGCCGCTCCGCCCGTTGCGCCTAGCAACATTTCGCCGCCTACGATCGCGGGCAGCGCTGAGGAAGGCCAGACGCTGGGAGCCGAGGTCGGCGCCTGGTCGGGCACGGAACCGATGAGCTACACCTACCAGTGGAGCCGCTGCGGCTTGCGCTATTCCGACGCAGTCCGCGCGGATACGCCGCTCGCCTACTGGCGACTCGGTGAGCCACGCGGCCTCACGGCCGCCGATGTCAGCGGCAGCGGCCGGGACGCCGTCTACGCTGGAGGAACGTCGCTGGGCAATCCGGGGGCCCTGCCCGGTAGCAGCGACACAGCCGCGGGCCTGGACGGAACCGACGACCATGTCATGCTCAACCCTGCCTCAGGCTTCCCGGCGAGCGCGCTCACCGTCGAGCTCTGGCTCAAGACGAGCGATACGACCAAACGGGGCACCGCCTTCTCATATGCCACCGCAGCCAGCGACAACGAGGTCCAGCTGCGCGACTATCGGAACTTCGTCATCTACCGCGGTCCGACCAAGATCACGACCAGGGTCTCGGCGAACGATGGTGCCTGGCACGACATCGTCTTCACGTGGCGGGCCTCCGATGGTCAGGTCCAACTCTTCAAGGACGGCGAGTTGGCCTTCACGGGCACGATTGCGCCCGGCACGTCGATTCCCGGCAGCGGCGCGATCGTCTGGGGCCAGGACCAGGACGTGGTCGGCGGCGGCTTCGATCGGACGCAGGCCTTCCTCGGCCACCTGGACGAGGTCGCGGTCTACCCCTCCGTCCTCTCCGACGCCCGTATCCAGACCCACTACTCCGCGGGGCCCGACGCGAGTTGCGACGACATCAGCGGAGCGACAGGCCAGAGTTACCTGCTCTCCAGAGCGGACGTCAGTGGGTCGATCCAGCTCGCTGTGACGGCTTCCAACACGGCTGGGTCCAGCACTGAAGCCTCGGCGCAGACAGCGCTTGTCGTTGCCGCAACGCCCCCGCCGCCACCGCCACCCCCACCTCCGCCACTACCGCCCGGGTCTCCGGAGCCTTTGACGTGGGCGCCGCCCGTGCTCATCAATCCGATCACGATCAGGATTAGCTCCCCGACTCGTGATCTGAATCTCGACTCGACAAGGGACTACCTCCTCGAGATGCCGTCGACGGCGGTGCGGCCCGGGCCCAGCGGGGGCTTGTGGATTCAAGGCGGACACAACATCGTGCTCATCGGCGGGGAGTTCGACTTCACCGGCGTCGTGAACACGAGCCCAACCGAGGTCGAAGGGCGTCTGATGACGTACTCCGGCGTGACCGGCACGATCCACATCGAGGGCCTGTACGCACAGGGAGACGGACTCGTCGAGGGCATCCAGACGTTCTCGAACAGCCCCGCGGTGCTCCAGCTCGAGAACTGCCGCTTCGAGCGCCTCCACACAACCGCGAACGCTCTGCACTCCGACCTCATTCAATGGGACGGCAGCACAAACCTTCGGGTGGACAGATTCACAGGAGCGTCCGAGTACCAAGGCTTCTTCCGCACGAACGACGTCGGTACCGCGATCTTCAAGCACGTCAACCTCAGGGGCGCGTCAGGCTCGAACGACCCTTCGCCGCGTCTCCTCTGGCAGGGGGGTAGCTACCTGCCGATGGTGCTCGAAGACTTCTACGTCGAGCCGCGGCCGGGACAGGCACTCGGGATCACGGTCTGGCCTGGGCGGGATCACCCCGATTCAAGCGTCCGGCCGACCGTTCAGTCGGACGGCTCGCTCGCCTGGCCCACCCGGACGGGCATCACTGGGACCGCGATCCCGGGGGGGCCTGCAGGAGGCGACTTCGTTCCGGTCGGTCTAGCCGGTACGAGTTACGTCTCCCCAGGCTACCGTTAGGTCGAGGAACGAAGCCGGCCCGGGTTCGACGGTTGGGGGACGCCCGGGGCGACCTTTTCAGTACGGTTTAGGCGGTATCCCTGACGCCGCCCGCCGGGGTTCCGCGTCCTCGCAGCCGCCCCAGCCATCGTAAGAAGCGTCGCCAGAGCATCCCCCGCAGCAGAGGTCCAGGATCATTCCATGCCAAGCCCCACTTGGCTTCGCACGCCAGCGCCCAGGGCAGCCAACGGACGAGCGGCACTCCCGCCGCCTTCGCCGCCCGCGCATCGCTTCGGGGACTGCACCACCGCACGCCCGCTCGCGCGGTCGAGAACGAAGGGCGCGGCGCTCCGGTGAGATCCGCGTAGACGAGCGCGGGGACGTTTACGCCTGCCCTGGCTGCGGGATGGTGCCAGAGCGTGAAGCGCGGATTGATCTCGAGCAGATACAGCGTGCCGCTAGGGGCGCGTTTGAAGTCGCATTTCGCTACCCCCCGGAGATCGAGCCGCCGGAGGATGTCGCGCCCGAGCTCGCCGACATCGGCCGTATCGGTGATCACGACCGAGGTGCTATAGCCGCCTTCGGCCGGATATGTCCTGATCTTGCGCCCCGTGAACTCGCCCACGATTGCCCCCGCGTCGTCGACGTAGGCGTGGTAGCTCTCGATGCTGCTTTCGGGGCCGGGAATCAGCTCTTGGACAAGCACTTCGATGCCGAGCTCGGCCAGTCGGGGCCAAAGCTCGCGCAAGGTGGCAGGCGTGTTGACCCGAACAGCCTTGGCCCCACGCCCCACCGCCTTCCACGGCTCCATCGGACGAGATCGCGGCTTCACGACGAGCGGAAACAAGAGGTCTGTATCCGGGGGAGTCGCACTTTGAGCCGGAGCCAGGACCGCGGTTCGCGGCACCGGCAGGCCGAGTCGGTCGGCAAGCATGACGAAACGGCCCTTGTCGACGAGGTCTTCGACCAAGGTCGCGTCGGGGACAACGAAGCGAAGCGCTTCTCTCAGGCGCTCACGGTGGCGAGAGACGGCAAGGAGAACGCCGTCTCCGTCGTAGATGAGTACTGGACGCTCAGACTGATCATTGCCGAAACGGGCGACGCTTTCTACCAGCGCCTCCGGCGTCTTCCAGGGATCAATCCAGTCGAGAACGGCCTCGGTGAACCGCGAGTAAGGGCTCAGATCGCCCGGTCTGGCCATCACGGCGGAGCGGATTCCTGCAAGAGCGAGCGGCCGGACAAGATCGATGTCCCCGATCACGACGGCGAGCGCCGCCCCGCCACCCTTACCCTTACCGTGGAACAAGGAAGCAACGCGTCGGCGCACTTCGGCCATCAGCGCACGCCGATGGATTGTCGCTCATTCACGGCGCGACTTTCCGGGCCGGGCCTGCGTCACGCTCATCCTCTCGTCCGGTACCCCGGCGAGACATAGGCGACGTTGGGTCGGCGCCTAGGAACGAAGTCGCCTCCCGGGGGACGCCCGCGGTGAACCACGCCCGTGATACCGACCGAGGGTCGCCAGCCGAGCGAGCCGCCCCCTCGGTACAACGGCCGCCGTGAGGGGTCGTCGTCCCAGATCGATGGCCAGACGGAGGCACCGAGGGATCGACCCGGGGCCGGCCGGACGTAGAACTGTTTCAGTGTCTGAGGCACGGAAGCGTCACCCTGCCAGAACAAGTATTGCGCTCCGGGATCACCGACGATATTCGTCCGCTCCATATAGACATGGCCCGTCATATCGGTGACGAAGAGCCCCTGGTAGCTCGATGAGCCGTTAAAGCGGTCGATTCGCAACTCCCTGCCGACCGGGAACTGGAAGAGATCGGAGTGGTGGCCCGCCTCGCTCCCGCGCAGATGCTCGAAGCGGCAATTCTCGACCTGGACGATCGAGTTCGCCGAGTAGTTCTGAATGCCCTCGACGATGCCGGCTCCGTGAGCGTATAGACCCTCGATGTGAACCGTCCCCGTGTTGTTGAAGATGGCCGCGACGCGGCCGCTCTTCTCGTCGGGGTCTGTCACGGAGCCGAAGTCGAGCTCGCCGCCGACGAGAACGACGTTCCGCCCGCCGCTGATCCAGAGCCCTCCGCTCGGGCCGGGCCTAATCGGGAAGCGAGGCATTCTGATGACGTAGTCCCGGCCTGCGGAGAGATTGAGCTCACGAGTCGGACTCGTGAGCCGGATCGTGATCGGTCTGACGAGTCGGGGCGGTGCCCACCTAAGACGGCCGCTTGCACGCGGCTTCCGCTGTACCAGTCCGGCCGCTGAGCCACGTTGCGCGGCAGTCGGCCGCGATTCGGCTCTCGCCCACGCACGCTGCTCGCCGAATGCCACTGTGACGAGGAGACAAGAGACCACGCTGAGAAGGGCGAGCGCTCCTGCGGGCTGACCGGCGTGAACCGGGCAGGCGGGACGCATTGACCTACGGGCATGCATTCAATCTCCTTTCAGCCCGGGGCGCGGCGCCCTAAAGCGAGGAGTCCAGGGACGGGCTCGGTCGAAGGCAATTGCGGTTTCGTACTCCGGGCGCAGAATAAGGGACATCGTGAGCGATGATCTCGTCCAGTCGCGCGAAGGGCAATCGGATGCCGGCGGCATTGTGGCAGTCCATCCGGTGGTCGCCGCGGCCTTCGATGCGCTCGATCGGGCCGACGTGGCGTGGGCCCTGCTGCGAGGCGAGGCGGAACTGGAGGCTCCCGGCGGCGACGTCGATCTCCTCGCGTCCGTGGAGGAACTCCCGCGGATACACGAGGCGGTCGCGCCCCTGGGGTTCGTGGCGGTGCCGACGTGGGGCCGCGGGTCTCATCGGTTCTTCGTCGTCTACGACGAGCGGAGCGATGCCTGGCTGAAGCTGGACGTCGTAACCGAGCTGGCCTTCGGGCCCCACTTCGCCGTACGGACAGGAGAGGCCGCCGGCTGCCTCGCCCGCCGCCAGCGTGTCGCTTCCCTCAGCGTGCTTGCGGACGACGATGCGTTCTGGAGCCTTCTCCTGCACTGTCTCCTGGATCGCGGCAACGTACCGCCCAAGCACGCTGAGAGGCTCGCAGACCTGGCCGGCTCCGCATACGTGGATAGCCCGCTCGCGCATTGGACGACCGCCTGTTGTCCCGAGGGATGGGATGCGGCCGGCGTCCTCGACCGCGCGCGGAACACTGACTGGACGGTCTTGACGAGCATTGCTCCGCGGATCGTTCGGCGCTGGGCGGAACAGCACCGGCTCGCGTACCTTCGGCGCGCCATGTCTAACCGCGTTCGCCTACGGACGAGGAGACTCCACGCGGCACTGCGGCTCCGCGGCCTGCGGGTCGCCCTGCTCGGGCCGGACGGCGTGGGGAAGTCGACTCTCGCCGCCGGTCTTCAGGGCTCCTTCTACTTCCCGGTTCGCGTCTTCTACGCCGGCCTTTCCCGAGACTCGGATCGGCGTCGCATCGTTCCCGGTCTACGCCTCGCCCGCCTCCTGATCGGGCTCCAGTGGAACTCCCTGCGTGCGAGCTACCACCAGGCGTGCGGGCGCCTCGTGGTCTTCGACCGCTACACCTACGACGCACACCTGCAGCCGTCGCCGACCCGCCCCCTCCGCTTCCGCCGCTGGTTGCTGGCGCACGCCTGTCCGCGGGGGGACCTGGCCCTCCTGCTCAACGCTCCGGGCGACGTCATGCACAGCCGCAAGGCCGATTTCAGCCGCTCCGCCCTCGACGATCAGCGACGGCAGTTCCTCGAGCTCAGGCGGCGGGTACCCGAGCTGATCGTCGTTGACGCCGCCCGGGAGGCCGAGGTGGTGCGCCGCGCCGTCACCAGGCTGATTTGGGAGCGATACGCACAAACTCTCGCCTAGAGCGACAGATGGGCTCGACGGCTCTTCGCGTACGCCGGCGCCGACCAGTCCAACGCCTCGGAGTGGTCGACCGCGTGGCGCCACAGCGAGTAATACGGATACGTGCGGAGCCATCCGGCGGCATCCCGGGGAGGAGCTCTGTCGCGTTGACCAGCGGCGCCGGAGTCGTCTTCGCGCGTCGGCTCGTCGGCCACCCGCAGTTGCAGCCTCGTCGTGTAACGGGTCCAACAGGCAAGGAGGAGTGGCGTGAGAAGCGAGCTCTCGATGCCGAGACGCTCGGCGTAGCGCGCCACGAACGTCCGAGCCCAGGCTCCAGGGCGAATGAAGGCGTCGTGAAACGCGGCTATGCGCTGCTCGGTTGTTCGCGCGTGCCGGGTCGCGAACGCGACGTACGTGAGGAAGAAGAACAGGTCGTGGCCCGGCAGTCCCTTTCGCTCGGCAAGTTCCCAGTCCACAACTCCGATCCGACCGTCTGCGAGCAAGAGCAAGTTCGGGTGGCTCAAGTCGCCGTGCTCAAACACGAGAGGCACGTCCGCCGATCGGAGAGGCTCGAGCAGGCCGAGCGTCCGCTCCACCAACGTCGCCTCCTCTGCGCCCGCTGGGAACAAGCGCCCGAAGCGCTGGAGCGGCTTGTCGAGCAGAAGCTCGCACCGCCGCGATGAGCTGCCGGCGCTGGTCACCGCCGAGCGAGGCAGTTCGGTCAGCCAGGCCATCGCGGCGCCGACGTACCATGAGCGCTCGCGGGAAGCGATCGTGTAGATCGGTCGGCCGACGAGCGCGGTCTCGATGAGCATCGGCTGTCCCAGGTGCTTCTCGAACGCGACGACCCGAGGAATCGTGTCGAATCCGCCCGCTCGAGCGCTGTGGACGGCCCTCAGGCTTACCGCCTCGCGTCCGATCTCAGTGCCGCTCTCGCGAAGACGCGGCACCTTCACGACGAGCGCCGGCCGAGGCTCCCCTCGGGCCGTGACGAGGACGACGACATGACGAGAGGTAGGCCATCGGGGCGTGATGAGGATGTGAGACATCTCGCCGGAGAGGCCATAGCGGCCGAGCTCGAGCCGCTCGCGATTAGACACCAGGAATGAGAGGACGGCGTTCAGGCGTCCTCCCCTGAATCGTCGGGCCGTCGTCCGACGATGCTTGCGCACGGCACGAGCAAACCGAAGAGACCCATCCGGACCAGCAACCGGCCGAGCCAGAACTTGATGCGCTCGCCGTAGACGCGGCGCCGGGCGAGCATCAGACGAACGGCGCCCGCGTCATTGAGCGGAACGATCTCCTCGCACGATGCGAAGTCGGGCCAGTGCCAGTACACCTCGACTTCCTCGACTCCAAGCTGCTCGAGCGCCCTCGCGTAGGCACGGGCGAACCGCAGACGGCGCAGGCGAAATCCACGCGCCAGAGGGTTGTGGATCTCCGCGTACAGCCAGCCGCCGCCATGCAGAATCCCGACAGCGTCCCGGATCTCCTCGAGCGTTGGGTCACTGAGCACGGCAAGGTCGTAGGCGGGAGCGTCGACCGCGGAGCGTCCTTCGGGAGCGTCGAGCCTTACCAGCGATGCACTGAAGTGCAAGAGCGACTCGACCAGGTCGGGGTCACCGCGGCCGAAGCACGCAACGTGTCCAAGCTCGACATCGGGTAGCAGGAAGCGCCAGTCGACCCGTCGGGAGAGCCGGAGCAGTGTGTATCGACCCGAGCGCCGAGCGGTCTTTGCCAAGATTACGCCACCGCCTCAGCCTTGCCAGGCGGACGCTGATCGCGTCCCTCACGATGAGAGCCAAACGCGACGCGATCCCGACGGCGTACGGCGTTGGCGCAGCTCGCCAGATATCGTCTCCAAAATCCGTCCCTCTCATTCATCTGTCTCGCCGAAGGAGTTCCCTGTGTGAAGATTGCAGTGTTCGGGCTCGGCTACGTGGGTTGCGTCTCGGCAGCTGGATTCGCAGTTCGAGGCCACATCGTCGTCGGCGTCGACACGAATCCGCTCAAAGTTCGGCTCATTCAAGCAGGCGAGAGTCCCGTACTGGAGTCCGGTCTCGGCGAGCTCATAGCCGAGACGGTCGCCTCCGGTCGGTTGAGCGCGACCGACGACGCCCGTGCCGCAGTCGGAGCGAGCGAGATTTCGCTCGTGTGCGTGGGGACGCCGTCGGCCAGTACTGGCGACCTCGACACGGGGGCCCTCGAGCGCGTTGCCTCGACGATCGGAGAAGCGCTTGCCTCGAGCGATCATCGGCATACCGTCGTCATCCGCTCGACGATGCTCCCTGGCACCTGCGAAGAACTGGTCATCCCGCGTCTCGAGGATGCATCAGGCGATCGTGCCGGAGCCGACTTCGGAGTGGCCGTGAACCCCGAGTTCCTGCGCGAGGGAAGCTCAGTCGAGGACTTCAACGATCCCCCCAAGACGGTGATCGGTGAGGTCGACGAGGCAAGTGGCGACGCCGTGGCGTCGCTCTACAGCGGCCTGCCGGGTCCCGTCTTTCGCGTGCCCCTGCGAGTGGCGGAGATGATCAAGTACGTGGACAACGCGTTCCACGCGGTGAAGATCGGCTTCGCGAACGAGATTGGGGCACTCTGCCGCGCTCTCGATCTCGATTCACACGACGTGATGCGAATCTTTCGTGCCGACACGAAACTCAATATTTCCCCGGCCTACCTGTCCCCAGGCTTCGCCTTCGGGGGCTCTTGTCTGCCAAAAGACCTGAGGGCGCTCCTCTACTCGGCACGGCATGCCGACCTGGCTCTGCCCATTCTCGAGAATGTCCTTCCCTCGAACGAGCGACATCTGCAACGTGTCGTCGACCTCGTGATCGACCTCGGTCACAGGCGCGTCGGACTCTTTGGATTGTCGTTCAAGCCCGGGACGGACGATCTCCGCGAGAGTCCCCTTGTCGAGCTCGCCGAACGGCTCCTCGGCAAGGGATTCGACCTCAAGATCTATGACCCCGCCGTATCGCTCTCGCGGCTCGTCGGCGCTAACCGAGAGTACATCGAGAGGCGCATCCCGCATCTCTCCGCGCTTCTGGCCGAGAGCAGCGAGGAGGTGATCCGCCACGCCGAGGTCTGCATCGTCGGAGCGTGCACGCCGGAGACGCTCGAGGCGCTCGCGCGCGCCGACGGACGCCACGTCGTCGATCTCGTTCGGCTACCAGACGCTTCTAGTCGGCGCCAACGCGAGGACTACCTCGGTGTCGCGTGGTAACGTGCTCGTCCTCGACGAGAACCTCTCGGTGCCGTTCGATCGGCGCGTCTGGCAGGAGTCGCGCGCCTTGCGGCAAGCAGGGTTCGAGGTGTTTGTCGTGTGCCCGTGCGGTACAAGGCGCGATCGCGAGCTATTCGAGGTCCGAGAGGGCGTCCGGATTTACCGCTACCCATCTGCTCCAGCGAGCGGAGGTCCACTCAGCTATGTGCGCGAGTACGGGTCGGCGCTGTGGCACATGTCGCGCATCGTCCGCAAGCTCGCCGGCGGCCGGCGATTCGCCGTCGTTCACGCGTGCAATCCGCCAGACGTCCTCCTCCTAGCCGCACTGCCACTGAAGCGGCGGGGTACGCGCTTCATCTTCGACCACCACGACCTGGTCCCGGAGCTCTACCTGTCCCGGTTCGAGCGTGGAGAAGACCTTTTCTACCGCATGACGTTCGCGCTTGAGCGACTTGCGTTCAAGCTTGCGGACGTCGTCATCGCGACGAACGACTCGTATCGCAGAATCGCTCTCACCAGGGGCAGAAAACGACCCGAGGACGTCTTCGTGGTACGAAGCGCTCCGGACATCTCCCGCTTCCGGGAGGTCGATCCGGAGCCCGCCCTCAAGCGTGACCAGCCCCATCTCATCGCCTACCTCGGGACGATGGGACCGCAGGACGGCGTCGATCACGCCCTGAGGGCGCTCGCAGTCCTCCGGAAGCATCGAGACGACTGGCACGCTGTCTTCGTCGGGGGCGGAGATCTTCTCGACGAGATGAAGGAGCTCTCGAAGCAGCTCGGGCTGGGCGAGGCCGTCGAGTTCACCGGGCGCGTCCCCGACGACCAACTCATCCGGGTCCTCTCGACCGCGGACGTCTGCCTCGCGCCGGATCCGAAGAGCCCGCTCAACGATGTCTCGACCATGACCAAGATCGTCGAGTACATGGCCATGTCGCGCCCGATCGTGTCGTACGACCTTCTCGAGGCGAAGGTTTCAGCCGGCGAGGGGGCGATATACGCGAAGCCCGACGACGTCGGGGGGTTCGCCGAATGCATCGACGAGTTGCTCGACGACCCCAAGCGTCGCAAGGCGATGGGTGCCGTCGGGCGCTCGCGGATTGAGCAGGCACTCTCGTGGGAGCATTCGGAGCGCGCGCTGCTCGCGGCGTACGAGCGGGCAGTCGAACGGTGATTTGAAAGGCGGCAGGACTCCCCGCGAGCCGGCCGCCTCTTTGGCTTTCGGCGACTACTGCCCATAATCCACAAGAGGGAGGGCCACATGGCGTGATTGGTGGCCACCCGAAGGAAGAGTCGATGCTGATCACCGAACAGCCAGACCGAAAGCTGAACGCGCGCAGGGCGGGCATCCCGTGAGTTCCAACGCTCCTCTCGTCTCTGTTTCCGTCTCGCCGAGACAGGCAGGCCTCGCCCTGGGCGCCAAGCGAGTCCTGGACGTCTTCCTGGCGACACTCATTCTGATCCTGGCCTCGCCGCTGCTGATCGTGACAGCCGTGGCGATCAAGCTCGACTCCGACGGGCCAGTTTTCTTCAGGCAAAGGCGTATCGGACGTGGCGGACGATCCTTCGCGATGCTGAAGTTCCGCTCGATGGTGAGCGACGCGAACCCCGAGCTCCACAGGAAATTCGTGAAGGCGCTGCTTCGCGACAGCGAAAGTGTCGGCGTGGATGCCCGCGAGCCCACCTATAAGGTCGCGGACGATCCGCGCGTGACGAGGGTCGGAAGGGTTATCCGACGCTTGAGCATCGACGAGCTTCCACAGCTCTTCAACGTGCTCAAGGGTGAAATGAGCCTCGTGGGACCGCGCCCCGACGTTCCCTACGCGGTTGAGGAGTACGAGCCCTGGCAGTGGCGGCGATTCGAAGTGCTCCCCGGCATCACGGGGCTGTGGCAGGTAAGCGGCAGGTCGAAGCTCTCGCCCATCGAGATGCTTCGCCTCGACCTGGAGTACGTCGAGCGGTGCTCTCTTTGGCTCGACTGCAAGTTGCTAGTCAAAACGATCCCCGTGGTCCTCAGAAAAGTGGGTTCTTAGTGAGCCGGACCGCGCCGGGCGCAGTTTTCCGCCGCGAGGGAGGATCGGACCCTCTGCGGGAGGCCCGAGTCATCGTGACAGGCGGCGCCGGCTTCATCGGGAGCCACGTCGTCGACCAGCTCGTGTCTGCCGGTAGCCGTGTCGTCGTGATCGACGACTTCTCGACGGGGAGTCGTGCGAATCTCGGCCGGCACTCGCAGGGCGACCTCTCCGTGGTGGAAGGCGACATTCGCGATCTCGACGCCATGATCGATCTGATTCGCGACGCGGATCTGGTCCTGCACATGGCTGCCGCCTCGCTCCGACTCTCGCTGTCCGACCCTGCTTTGGTACACGAGATCAACGCGACAGGAACTCTCAATGTGTGCCGGGCCGCGTACGAGAACGAGGTCGGGAGACTCGTGTACGTCTCCTCGTCCGAGGCGTACGGAAGTGCCAAGTACGTGCCGATGGACGAAGAGCACCCGCTCGACCCGACTACTGTCTACGGCGCGAGCAAGGCGGCCGGCGAGCTCTACGCGCTCGCTTGCCACCACACGTACGGCCTCGAGACAATCGTCATCCGCCCGTTCAACACTTACGGGCCCCGCGAGCACGCCGAGGGCACGAGCGCCGAGGTCATTCCGAAGTTCGTCATGCGCGCTCTCGCAGGCCTGCCACCGGTCATCTTCGGAAGCGGAAGCCAGACTCGTGACTTCACGTGGGCAGAGGAGACCGCTCAGGGCATCGTTCTCGCTTCCCAGTGCGATGCTCTCGTGGGAGAGCGCGTCAACATCGCCCGCGGTCAGGAGGTCCGCATCACGACGATCTGCGACCTCGTCCTCAAGGCGGTTCAGCGCGACGATCTCGAGCCGGCAAGGGCCTCCGATCGCCCGGGGGACGTGATGAGGCACTATGCCGATGTCACGAAGGCCGCAGACGTGCTCGGCTTCTCGGCGAAGGTCGACATCGCGGCGGGTATCGAGCGGTACGTCAACTGGGTGCGAGATCAGAACCTGGATGCGGGCGCATGGGCGCGTCGGGAGACCGTACGGAACTGGTGATCGACGCGTGCCGCATCCGGTCTAGGGCGTGACGCCGGCGACGAGCAACTCGCCGGTCGGCGGCCTCGAAGGGAAGCGCGTCGTCGTCACCGGCGCGACGGGCTTTCTCGGCTCCCACATCGTCCAGGCGCTCGTGGCTGCCAGAGCCGACGTCATCGCAGTCGCCGAGAGCCTAGGCTGGCGACCGACGGTGCCGCGTCTCGTCGAGGACGGAGCGGTGCGTTTCGTCAAGCTGGAGGCATTCTGGGAGCCGGCCGCCCTACGCTCGATCGCCGATGCGTTGGAGCCTGCTGAGTACCTCGTCCACCTTGCCTACGTCTCCCCGCCCGCGTCCGGGACGCTCAGCAAGGCTGCTTTCGAGACAGAGCGAAATCTCCTCGGCACTCTGCGGCTGCTCAACCTTGTGTCGCATTCCGTACGGAGGGTCTGCTTTGCGAGCTCGGTCATGGTCTACGGGAACGAGCCCCCACTTCCCGTCTCAGAGGACGACTGCGCCGAGCCTGCGACGGAGTATGCGACTGCGAAGCTCGCCGGGGAGAACTTCATGCGCGGCTACGGCTGCGAGAGCGGCGTCGGTGTGTCGATTCTTCGCTATTCGACGGTCTATGGGCCGATGGAGACGGTGGCCCGCGCGATCCCAAACTTCATCCGGCAGACCCTTGTGGGAGGCGCTCCCGTGATTCGAGGCCCCGGCGACGACGTACGCGACTACGTCCACGTCTCCGATGCGGTTCGCGCCACCCTCCTCGCCCTCGCGAACGCGGAGCCCCGCCACGACACGTACAACGTGGGTTCAGGTGAGGGTCGCACGACCAAGGAGATCGCTGAGCTGATCGCGGCGCTGGCCGGTGACGACGCCTCGCTCGTTCACTCGCCGCCGGCTACCACGCCTTTGAGCATCGTCTGCGATATCGCACGGGCCCGCGCCGATCTCGGCTACGAGCCCCGGACTGTGCTCGACGAAGGACTCCTGGACGAGATTCGCTGGTTCCGTTCGCAACCTGACTTGTGGTCGAGCGCATGAGAGCAAGGTTTAAGGAGTTTCCACGAAATTGGGGTAGCGTGTGCTTGAGGGAAGCGAACGTACAGGGATCATGACCGGGGGCATCGAAGCCCGCTGCCTGGATACGAGGGCGATGAGCCGCGCGCCTCTTGCTTTCATCGCGTGGAGCCACGTGTCCGGCCGCTCCGCAGAGATCGCCGCAGAGCTCGACGGGGAGGCTCGCTGCTTCTACAGCCCTCATCTCGTCCGTCGCCCGCTCGTGCCCCTGCGATACGCCGTCAGCGCGTTGCAGACGACTGCGTACCTCCTACGCAGACGCCCGCGCGCGGTCATCGTCAGCAACCCGCCGATCTTCCCCGGCCTCATCGCGTTTGCCTACGGCAGCGTTGCGCGCGCGCCGATCGTGCTCGACAGCCATACGGGATCGTTTGGTCTCAAGCAGGACCGGGTCTCGCAGCTTCTCCTGCCGATCCACGTCTGGCTGGCTCGCCGAGTCGCGGCCACGCTGGTCGCCGCCGAGGAGCTCGGCGAGATCGTCCGGGGGTGGGGCGGCCGAGCGCATGTCGTACACGAGGCTCCTCCGACGTGGGCTGTCAACCCGCCCGCCCCGCTCGGTGACCGACCGCACGTCCTCTGTATCAGCACGTTCGATCCGGACGAAGCGGTGGACCAGGTGATCGCAGCAGGCCGAATGCTGCCGTTTGTGGACTTGCGGATTACGGGCGACCTGCGCAGATGCCCCGCTGCCTTGCGGCGATCGGCACCCCCGAACGTCACCTTCGTCGGATTCCTGCGCGGCGAGGACTACACGAGAGCCCTCGAAGCGGCCAACATAGTGATTGCGTTGACTACAGAACCAACGTCCGTTGTGCGCGGCGGCTACGAGGCCGTCTACGCTGGCCGTCCGCTGGTGACCAGTAACTGGCCGACCCTTCGTCGAGTCTTTCCGCGGGCCGTCCACGTGGAAACCGACGCTCCGAGCATTGCCGCGGGGCTCCGGACCGCAATCGACCGTTACGCCGATCTTGTCGCCTCGGCACCTACGGCGCTTGCTCTTCAGAAGCAGCGTTGGGATCGACAGGTTGCCGTTCTCCGCAGCCTCTTCTCCCAAGGGCCGCTTCCGGGGGCGCAAGCCGGGGCTGCACGACCGTGACGCGAGCAATCATGGGCGGGCTCCATTGAGTCGAGTCGAAAGCTCACACCAGGCTTCGGGCCGGCGACTTCGGGCTGCGCTGCGGCGCCGGGGCTGGGTCGTCGGCGTGTCGATGGCCATCGTCACGATCGTCGCGTCCAGCGCTGCGGGTTCCCGTCCGTCTACCTACTCGGCGGAAGCGTTGGTCGTCGTACCCGCCGGCGCCGGGCCGAAGGATCCGGGCGCCGCTGCCGAGGCGATCAAGCTCTCCGTTACGTATGCAGTGCTCATCCCTCAGGACGATCGGGTGCTGCAGTACATCGCCACCAGGCTCGGTATGTCCGTCCGGGAGGTGGAGCGCAAGCTCTCGGTCGTTCACGAGACGGACACGTCGCTCCTCCGCCTCCGTTTTCGCGATCCTCGACAGGACATCGCGATTGCAGGCGCGCGGACAACGGCGCAGGCGATCACGAGTCGCGTTCCGGTCTCGCCAAGCATCGCGCCGGGCTCACTCTTCACGGTCAGGACTCCGCGGCGAGCCACGGTATCGGCTGTCGAGACTTCGCGCGTCGTTCCCATCGGGCTGATTCTCGGGTTCTGCCTCGGTGCGGTCCTCCTCGTTGCTTGCGAGCGCGCCGATCCCCGAGCGGATGACGTCGAGGCGCTCGAGGTGGAGGCCGGCTGTCCTGCCTCGTCGCTCTCCAAGGCCTCGCTGGCCACTCTGCTTCAACGCTGGCGTTCGCTCGCCGGTCGCTCGCCGGCGACGGTCGCCCTCCTTCCCGCTACCCCGCGACTCGAGCTCGCGACGATCGCCGCGGTCGAGCTACTGGCTAACGCCGGGAAGGGCCACGACATACCTATCAGCGTCGAAGGCGCCGCTTTCGCAAGCCGTCATCGCAATCCGGGCCACTCGGACGTCGCCGGGGCCTGGGCTGGAGATGCCGAAGGCGGCACGGATCACGTCGGGCGTGAGGAATCGACAGGCCTGGTCTTGATCCCCGCCGGTGCTCCAGGCAGCGAAGCGGCCGGTGAGGGCATCGCCGTCGACTCCGACGTCGTGGTACTCGTCGCTTCAGAGGGGACGCCGATCGCCGACATCCGTTCGGCCGTGGTGCTCCTCCACCAGTTCGGCGCCGCGCCAGCATGGGCGCTTCTGACGCCTCGGCGTGTGGAGCGGCCGGGCGGGGGTTTGCCCTCGTGGACGCGGATCACAAGCGAAGCCCTGAGCGCCCGCCGGGTTGCCCGCCGGCCCGGAGTAGGGTCTTCTCGCGATGGCGGCAACTGATCTAAGCGGTACCCATGCGATCCCGGCAGCTCTGCTGCCGGTCCGGCGGCTGCAGGCTCCGGCCATCCCGCTTCCGCTATGTCTGCTCGGGGGCGGCCTACTGGTCGGCGCCGGGGCAGCACTCGGTCCCATGCCTGGAGTCGCGGCGCTCTGCGCGGTCGCCGTCGGATTGATCGTGCTCAGCCGTCCGGCGGTCGGAGCGCTCGCGCTCGTGGCCGTGGTGCCGGCGGTCTCGGGTCTCGCTCGAGGCTTCCCGATCCCTGGCTTCCGCTTGTCGGAGGTCGCGATCGCCGGTCTCGCCAGCCTGATTCTCCTCACGGCCGACAGGGAGCACCGAGCGCCCTGGCAGGCCTTTGATTGGCTCGCGTTGAGCTACGTGACCGGGACCGCCCTCCTCGGTGTGCTCGACATGTTGCGGCGAGGAGACGACTTCACGCCCATTAACGTCGGGACGCTGCTCGGCCCTCTTCAGTTCTTCCTGCTCTACCGTGCGGTTCGGACCGCGCTGCCGTACCCCGAGCAGCGCCGGCAGGGCCTGCGCCTCCTTCTACTCGCCAGCGTTCCGATTTCTGTCATCGCTCTCCTCCAGCAGCGCGATGTCTGGAACACGCGCGCGCTCCTGGCGACCGTCACCGATGCCGACTTCTCCAACTACTACAGCTTCGAGCTGCTGAACCGAGCCACGGGGCCCTTCCCGCACTGGCACGCGCTTGGCGGCTACCTGTTCGTCGTCATTCTCTTGGCGCTTGGCCTGCTGCTGGAGGGAACGGGTCGAGTGATGGGCAGGAGGTCCCTCGTTGTGGTGCTTGCGCTCGCCCTGCTCGCCCTCATGGAGACGGTGACGATCGCTCCGATCCTCGGCGTCGCGGCGGGGGCGCTTCTTCTCGGCTACTGGCTGAGGCGGCTTCGGCGCGTCGCGCTCTTCGTCTTGGCTTCCCTTGCCGTGCTGTTCTTGCTTTTCGCACCAATCTTCGAGAGCCGCTACGTCCTCCAGTTCCAGCCGAATGTCGCCGGCGGGGGAAATCCCTTCGTGCCTGAGACGCTCGCGTATCGCTACGACGTCTGGACCCAGCAGTACCTGCCCGCGCTCTCGGGCCGGTGGATAGCGGGCTACGGTCCTGAGCTTCCGCCCGATATTCACTGGCGCTACACGGAGTCGATGTACATCACGCTCCTGCTGCGAGGCGGACTTCTGTTGCTCGCCGTCTACGGCGGTCTCATGCTGGCGTTGGCGCTGGCCGCGCGGCGACTGACAGACGACAGCGACCCTGATCGAAGAGCGGTCGCTCGCGTCGTCTTTGCCATCGTGATCCTCCTTGTTCCGTTGCACTTCGTCATGCCGTACTTCATCAACGTCGGCCTTCCGCACCTTCTCTGGGGACTCGCCGGCCTCCTGATGGCCGATGTCGTGCGCCGCGTACCAGACAACGCCTTAAGCGAAGCCCGGCTAACGGCGACACGCCACTCTCGCGGGTAACCTACTCGCCGGGACGCATCTCAGACCAGTCACGAGCACCGCGGCCCGTGTGCTCGTCCGATATCAAGGCGAGGCCCTCACCCCCGGACCTCGCCTCGTAGAGCACGATCCGCCAGAGGGCCAGCCGCCCTAGCAGCGGCAGCTGCGACCGGTAGGTGCGGCCCGCCCGGACCTTCGCTCGGCGGTCGGCTCGCTGCGCGGGGAGGCGCATCCACCTCGCTGGGCCTTTGACAAGCGGTCGAATCAGCTCCGGCACGGTCGGGTCCGCCGCTTTCCGCCAGGTGTACGGCTGCTCGGCGTAGAGGCCGATGCGGGCGCCCGCGAGCCCCTTCACGAGCACGACGCGAGTCAGCCAGCGGTGGTCAGGGTGCTCAAGCGGGAAACCTGGGACCAAGACCGTTTCGGCATCCTCGACGGCTGTTGCCATTGCGGCCCAGACCTCGTCGTCGTCCGCGCCTCGACCGTACTGGTCGTCGTTAAAGGGCAACCAGACGGGCGTTGCTCCAAGACGCTCGCAGGCGAGCCGGTCTTCCGCACGGCGCGCTCGGCATGACTCGCCCGCCGAGTGGAAGCCCATGAACCGGTCCCAGCGGCCGGCCGGCGCCGTCGAATCTGGATTGCCCGCGAAAACCGTCACTACTTTCACGTCCGAGCCAGAACGGGCGGTTCGCGCAATCGTCGCGCCGAGAGATAGGACAGCGTCGTCGAGGTGCGGAGAGAGAACGACCACCCGAGCGCCGAGTTGGAGGTTGGCGGAAGCCCGTCGCAACACGCCCAAGGCACCTGCCTCTGTCGTCGAGGGAATGAGCCAGTCTACTGAGCTTGACCGTCGGATCCGTCGTCGTCAATCGACCGAGTCAGGCACGCCGACATTGGTCCGATCGCTCTCCCCTGCCCGCTCCTCGCATCCTGCCAGACCGCCCAGGTCATCGCGCGTGGCGAGGCGACCTCGGATGAGGCGCCGCCGCGGGCCTCACAAGATCGCGATGGGTCATTCCCTACGCGCGCTTTCTGCTCGTCAGGAGTCGGCGCGCGAGCGGAATCTGCAGAAGTTCCGGAAACATGTGGCTCATGCGGAGTAAGCGGCGGTTGAGCCTGAATACCACCAGCGACGCGAGCGCAGCGAGCACGACTCCCGAGTAAATATCAGAAGCGGCTTTCCGTTGAATCAAAGTGACCACGAGTGTAGCCCCTATGATCGTGAGGTAGACATTGAGGTAGCGCCGCGGGAATAGCGTAATGCCCGTCGCGAGTCGAAGACTAATTTGCTTGAGAATGTTGTGGACAACCATCGTAGTGGTGGTTCCCAGAGCGGCGCCCAACGCGCCATAAGGAGGAATGAGCAACAAATTGGCGCCGACATTGAATACCATTGTCAGGGCGCTGACGGCCATGATGTAGCGAACTTTTCCAAAGACCATGACAGTAGTGCCGTTCATCCCTAGCGCCGCCTGAAAGTAGGAGCCCAGCGCGAGCAGAGCGAGGAGGGTGGCCGACTCCTCATAGCGTGCCCCGTACAACGTCACGGTCAACGGCTTGGCCAATGCGAAGGTCAGAACGAAGACGGGAAACGACATCAACGCCACCCAGCCCGCCGTCTGCCAGTACAGGTCCGTAATCGCCTCGCGATCGTTCCGGGCGAAGAGCCGCGCTGCAGACGTCGTATATAGAAGGGTGAAGCTCGCGAGTACAAGCTCGTTGAGCTCGGCTGCCGGCCGGACTACCGTGTACTCAGCCACCTCCGCCACCCCTTGGAAATACCCCAGCATCAGAATGCCGGACGAGTTGAGGAGAACGTACAGAAGATTGGTGGTCAATAACGGCAGCGTCAGCGCGAAGATCTCGCGGATCGGCAGCTCGATCTCTCGAAAGGCGAATCGTTTGATCACTCCTTCGTTCTTGAGGGCGCGGAACAAGACACCCGTGTAAATCGCCACTCCGAGAGCGCCGGCGGCGACGTACCCGCCGGCGAGGAAGAGCACGTCGCTGCCGAGCCCGATGAGAAGGAGGACGACGAGAAGCCTGAGCCCCGGTGCCAGGACATATGCCCGGAAGAAGATCGCGCGTGGACGGCTGAAGACGGCGAGTAGGCCTAGGGTCAATGTGTCGAGTGCCTGCAGGGGCGCAAGGAAGACCAAGATCAGCAGGAGCGAGACGGCTTCGGGTTCGCTGGTCAGGGAATCGCCGATAAATCCCTGAAGCAGGAAGACAGTCGCGATCAAGATCACGGAAATCGAGACAATCGTTCCGACGACGATTACGATCGCCCCAAAGATCTTCTTGTGGTCGCGTTCCTCTTGATAGATGGGAAGGAAGCGTGTGATCGCCTTGTCGAGCGAAAAGGTTGCGATGATTTGACAGAGGCTGACGACCGACAGGGCGTATGTGAATGCTCCGTAGCTCGTTTTCGAGAGATAGCGGACGATCATGACCTGCACCGCGAAATTCACTGCCATGGCGAGCAGACGGCCCATGAGGAGAAGCGTGGAGCCGCGAATCTGCCTCTTGATAACCTCGCTCGATCCGGGCGCCTGTGTTTCAGGCCGAAAGGTCTCTTGCCGCATCGCTAATTCGGCCTCGATCCGGCTAGTCCGGGCGACAGTCGCGAGTTCCTGCAAGGATTCAGGAACTGCAGTTCGGACCGGCAGGACTCCGCGCTCGGATTCACGTTCGGATTGAGGCTATCTCCGCCTGATGCGCAGTACGACGGTGGTAGTTCGTTGCAGCAAGCCGCTGGTTCCCACCATTGTCAGCGTGTACGTTCCGTGCCTCGTCGTCGGGCTGGTCGTGACGGACAGGGTCGATGACGTCGAGGTCGGAACGTCGACTGGGTTGGGGCTGAAGGAACCGCTTGCTCCGGCGGGAAGACCCGTTACGTTCAAATCGACGAACCCGACAAAGCCGTTCTGTGGCGTAATCCCGAGCGTGTAGCTCGTTCCGTCCCCTCGCACCACGGTCTGGCTCGAGGGGGAGGCGCTGAGAAAGAAGTCGGGTTGCGGCGTAGTCGCGGTGATGTAATCGACGCGCGTCTCTGTGTCGGCGCCGCTTCCGTTCGAGACGGTGAGGCTGACGGTGTACGTGCCTGCGGCGTCGTAGGTGTGGCTGGGGTGCTGCTGTGTCGAGGTAGCGCCGTCCCCGAAGCTCCAAGACCAGGCGGTGGGAGCTCCGGTCGAGCTGTCGGTGAAGTTGACGGCGAGCGGAGCCGTCCCGGAGGTCGGAGCCGCGCTGAAGTCGGCGGTCGGGGGAGGCGGTGGCGTCAGAGAATCGGAGTTGTGCCAGTAGAAGCCGGTCGAGTCGTTCGGGCGCGAGGACGACGAGGCCGGTCGTGCTGTTGAGGTTCTGCTTCGTCGATGTGACGTTGTTGAGGTTGAGGTTGGCCGCGTCGCGGATGAAGGGCGTGCCGAGGCCAGTCGAGGGGGTGCCCCAGCTGGCATCGCCGGCGGTCGTGCGGTTGACGTAGACCTGGTTGCTCTGGGTCCAGGTCGCCCACAGCTTCCCGGTCGAGTCCTTGTCGATCACGAGCGTGAAGATGTGGAAGTCTTGGCTGGCGGTGTCCCACATGCTCGCCCACCAGAAGCCGTCGTTCCGCCAGAGCTTGCTCTCCGGCTTCGAACCGCTCGGGGCCGTGCCGGCGCCGCTGAAGGAGGGGCCGCGGTAGCCGATGTCACCGGGGGTCGCTGCCCCCGGGCCTGCGAAGAAAGCCGCGGCGACGAGCCCGAAGATCAGGCACGCGAGCGCCGGTGCCCACGTAGAGCTGGCCCTCCGCGTAGCTCTGGCCGCCATGCGAAGCGCTCCCCGGGTAGAAGTCGCATTCTCTATTGTCGGCCTCGCGCCGAGCCTGTCAACTTTCCGAAGGGAGCTCGAATTGGGTTGCCGGGCCGAACGAGCGGAACGAGGCTACGGTGCCAGAGAATCGAAGTTGTGCCAGTAGAAGCCGGTCGAGTCGTTCGTCGCGAGGACGACGAGGCCGGTCGTGCTGTTGAGGTTCTGCTTCGTCGATGTGACGTTGTTGAGGTTGAGGTTGGCCGCGTCGCGGATGAAGGGCGTGCCGAGGCCAGTCGGGAAGGAGATCGCGTTGATCGGAGCCGTCTTCTGGTAGATCGTTCCGCCGGCCTCGGGGGCGGCGGCGAGCATGTGCACGAGCCCGTTCGTCTCGTCGAGCAGCAGAATCGGGCGCGTGTGGTTGTCGGCGACGCGGCCGAAGACGTAGCTGGCCCAGTCGCCGCTTGCGGGATCGCGCACGAGCAGCCGCACGAGCGGCGCGTTCGGGTTCGGGTTCGGGGGGTCGTTCTGCCCGCTCTTGACGGCGGCAAAGACGCGGCCGCTTGCGTCCGCCTTGAGATTGATGTGGTTGTCTACTTCGTTCGGACCCTGGATCGCCGTCCGGCTCGCCTGCCAGGTCGTGTCCGGCTGTCCATCCTCGTGGACGGCGAAGTAGAGCGCGGAGGCGTTCTGGTTGCTCCACATAACGCCGATCTTGCTGCCGCCGAAGGCGACGAGGGAGAGGGGGTGCCCCAGCTGGCATCGCCGGCGGTCGTGCGGTTGACGTAGACCTGGTTGCTCTGGGTCCAGGTCGCCCACAGCTTCCCGGTCGAGTCCTTGTCGATCACGAGCGTCTCGGTGCGGTAGTTGTTGATCGAGACCGGGAAGCCGCTGTCGAGCGAATACGTGTCGGTCGCCGGGTTGTAGCTGAAGCGGTAGAGCCGGCTGGGAAAGCCGGCCGCGGGGCTCGTCGAGAAGACGTGCGAGGCGACGTAGAGGTGGCTGCCGTCCCAGAGCGCGTCGGCCCTCGTGTTCGCACGGCCGTCGAGGGCGACGCCGGTGTCGGCCGAAGATGTGGAAGTCTTGGCTGGCGGTGTCCCACATGCTCGCCCACCAGAAGCCGTCGTTCCGCCAGAGCTTGCTCTCCGGCTTCGAACCGCTCGGGGCCGTGCCGGCGCCGCTGAAGGAGGGGCCGCGGTAGCCGATGGACGCGGGCTGGATGGGCTGGATGGGCTGGGTCTGCGCTGAGGCCGCGGTGCTTGAGCCGCTCGAGTTCGTGGCGGTGACCGACACTCGGATCCTCGTGCCGACGTCACTTGCGCTCAGCGTGTAGGTCTGGCCCGTCGCGCCGGCGATCGAGGTGCACCCGCTCGCGCTGCTCCCTGCGCTGTAGTGGGCCTGGACTTGGGCCGGGCTAAGCGCATAGGTGTAGACGGTAGCCTCGTCCACGACAGCGTCGAGCGCGTCGCTACTCCCCAACGGATGGTGGCCGATCGCGAGCTGGGCCGTCCCGTTCGTCAGCGTTTGGTTGCTGACGAGGCCCGTCACGTCTACGGAGTCGATGTAGATGTGGACGCTGGGGCCGGCCTTCGTCATCACGACGGAGTGGAATCTCCCGTCTACCGTGAGCGGAGTAGTCGAGCTCGCGATGTCGGCGCTCCCCGACTTCCTGACCGTAAGCGTCCCCGAGGGAAGGACGCGGAAGGCCGCCGTGCCGGTGCTCTTCGTAAAGATGTTTCCGATCGTCCCGGCAGCCGGCAGGCTGATGAGCTTCAACCAGACCTCGTAAGTGACGTTGTCTCCGTAGTTCAGCGATGAGGAATGAGGGATGACGACGTCGCCGAGACCGCTCGCGGTCAGGCGTACGGCCGTATCCGAGTCGCCGGTGAGCGCGCCAGCTTGTCCGAGCGTGAAGGTGCCGCTGTAGGTACCGTTGTTTGCGTTCACCGTCTGATCGGCGGCAGATGTACCGGAGCTCTCGCCGAGCCGCCAGTAGGCAGCCGGCGTGTCCGCGCGGATCGTGCTCGTATAGCCGCAGCGCTGCCACTGGTAGGCGTAGGTGATCGGCTGCGTCCCCGACCAGCTGCCGGGATCGGCGCTCAGCGTCTGCCCCTCCTCGGCGGCGCCGGAGATCGTCGGCGGGGATGTGTTGGTGGGCGGCACCGGCGCCGCCTGGACGACCGCCGTCGGCGCGGAGCTGGCCGTGGCCGAGCCGGCCCCGTTCGAGGCGGTGACCGCGACCCGGATCGTCGAGCCGACGTCGGCGGTGACGAGCGTGTAGGTCTGGTCGCTGGCGCCGGCGATGTCGCCGCAGCTACTGCCGGCGCTGTTGCAGCGGCGCCACTGGTAGGCGTAGGTGATCGGCTGCGTCCCCGACCAGCTGCCGGGATCGGCGCTCAGCGTCTGCCCCTCCTCGGCGGCGCCGGAGATCGTCGGCGGGGATGTGTTGGTGGGCGGAACGTCTGTCGTCGTCTCCACGACCAGCTGCGGCGTAGTTGAGGTGCCGGCCTCGCGGCTCCTCATCTGTATCGCGGTCGTGCTTGTCGACGTCAACGCGAAGCTGACGAGGCCGTTGCCGCTGACCAAAGGCGTCACGTCCACGTCTACCCACTGGTCGTTCGAGAACGAGCCCGAGGAGCCTGTGATAGTCGAGCTCGGTACGGGCGCGTTTGCGTACGTAATCGTCGTCTCAACCCATTCGCTCGCAGCGGCGCGCGCGTCGTACCCAATCGTCGAGCCGCTTGCCGAGTTGACTCGCAGAGTCGCCCTCCGGACAGTCCCTGAGAGGCCCGAGACGCTGAAGCGGACGTAGCTTCGCTGGATCGGCCCAGTCTGGATCTTGAGACGCCTGTCCGTACCGAAGTTCGTGTTCGCCCTGTTCTGCGCGACGTAGGCGTCGGCAACAGTGGTGAACGTCGATGTCGTGATGGTCGCTCTCGCGGCATCGACGACACTGCACAGGGCAGCAACGATCGCGAAGCCGACGAGCACCATCGCAAGCCGTTGGGTTCGCACGCGAAGAGCCTTCACGCTCGGGGTCGCTGGCCTGTGAACGACCGAGGCGCTAAGTCTCCGTGATGTCCCCATCCGCCGGCTCTCCCTTCGCGGGTACGAGGCAGGACAAACCACACCGCAAGCGGCCTCGCAGCACTCGACAGTAGTGAATCGCGGCGCATTACTCAATAGGCCGGATGACTTACTCCGCTGACGGTCGTCCTGCGTTTCCTCGTCCTACGTGGACGTACGGCCCCTGGCGCGGAGGCTCCGACGCCTTTACTTCAAGCCGGCGGGCATGGCTCGCTTGCTCGCCGGCAGCGCTAGCCTCACGACGGATCCGTTGATGAACGGTGCCTATCACCCGCGCCCTACACACTGCGCTGGAACGGCACGTCGAGCGCTTCATCCAGACCCTGCTCCGCGAGTGGGCCTACGTCCGCACCTGGCAGCAGAGCTCAAGCGCGCAGGCGCGAGCGTCCTAAGCTTCGTCCGCGGCCTCACGCCCATCGTGCAGGGCGCCGTACTGCAGCTCGATCCGCCGCAAAAGCTGACCGAGGAGGGTCTCGACGCGGAACATATGGAGGATGCCCATCAGCCGTATGGCCGGCCAGAGCAGACCGAGTGCGAGAGCACGGAACACTCGACGCCGACAGAGCCGGACGACCCACCTTGCCGGTGCCGGCAGGTTCTCTTCGAAGGCATCGGCCGGCAGCGGTCCGAGAACATCGGGGTGGAGCCGGTGCACGAGCGCGGTTCCGGCCCCTTGGCTTCGGGCGTCCGTGAGTAAGCTCGCCGGCGATCGACGATGCACGTGGTACGCGAGGAGCGAGCGATCGAAGACGCCCTCGAGACCGACCTTCAGGCATCGGATCCCGAAGTCGCGGTCCTCGTGATAGCGATTGCGGAAGCGCTCCGAGTGAAGACCGACCCGGAGGCAGTCAGAACGTCGAAGCGAGACGTTGCCGCCCCAGAGCTTCCGGAGCACGAGCTCGGGTTCGCTCTCGAACGCGGCGTAACTCCGCTCGTAGTCGCGAGCTTGAAGAAACGTGGCGAAGTCGCCGGGGCGCCGGCGAGAGGGCGTTACCGCCGGCGTGTAGCCGAGAACGACGAGGCCCCGCCGGCCCGCATGCCAGCGCGCATGGCCGCTCACGAGGCGCGGCGAGGCGACGGTGTCATCGTCCAAGAGGAGTACGACCTCGCCGGAGGCGCATTCGACTCCGACTTGCCGGGCTCTACTGGCACCAGGCGTCTCGAGGTGGAAAGGCTTCAGGCGTGGTTCATCTCTCTTGACGTCCTCAAGAAGCTCGAGTGAACGGTCCTGCGAACCGTTGACCACGACAATGATCTCCATTGCGAATGGATCGCCGAGCAGGGGAAGCAGCGTCTGCAGAAGCCTCGCCTCACCGTTGTGTGATGGGATCACGACGGAGACCGACGGGAGCTCCTTCTCGACGCTTGATCCTGCTTCGGGCACGGCTCCAGCTTAGTTTGGCGGCGAAGTGCCTCGGCTCAGGCCGGGGCCGAATAGCGCGAACGGCCTCTACCGATTCTGTGAACGATCGGGAGGAGCCGGTCACGTGCCTCCATCGCCGTCTTTCGGAGAATCGGCCACGCCTGCCAGGAAGGATTTGCAACCTCGGAGAGATCGAAGGACTCCGAGCTGACAAGCGAGATCTCGACAGTGCCCGGACTTGAAACGGGGAGCCGCTCGGACAGCGTTGCCGAGACGGTGCCGCTGGGGTCTCGGCACAGCACCCTCGCGCGCGCAGCTCTCTCCGGGTCGCCGGAGGCCTCGAGGACGAGATAACGAATACCCTCTGGCACTTCGACCTGAGCGCGTCGCGTAAAAAGTCGAACGGCGAAGGTTTCATCGGTTCTCCGAACCGCAAAATTGGACTTCGCGATCGCCGAGAGTGATGTCCAAGTAACACCGCCAAACCCATTTATCATCGCCGCTGCCTCTTCGAGCAGTTCCGGGCCGGAGGCGAGATCCTGATGATGTCCGTAGAGGAGGAGCGGTTGATCGAGAAACGCACGGAACACGAGCTCCGCTCGAGGCTTGCTGAGACCGTAGCGAAGGAGGACGGGAAAGCCACCCGCAACGTCGCCGATCTCCCATCCGGTCAACGGTCGCCCCGGAGGGACGCGTGAGAGCCACGGAAAGGATCTGCTTATGCAGATGGCCTCCAAACCCGCCAGAAGCATGGTCTCCATCATCTCTCGTGAGCACGCCCCGTGAGGCGGCGTCATGACTCGGGAAACCGAGATTGCCGTGCGCCTTTCGAAGTCAGCGACTCGCCGAAGCGCCTGAGCCAGAAGAGCACGCCTGTCAGGCTCGGACAGAGGTTCGGCCAACTCTCTCTTTACATGATTGTTTCCGTGGATGAGGAGCGAGAGCCTATGCGTGTTCTCACGAAACAATCGTGCCGAAACTGGATGAGCGAACCACGCGTCCAAAGGAACCATGGCGAACGCGAGATGGTAATCGTGAGCGGCGGCATGCCGCGCAAGCTCGGGAAAATTTAGGTAGCCATATGATGTCGAGTGGAGATTCGGGTCGTCGAAAATGAATGCAGCGCGAAGTGGTGGTGGCCGCCAGAGAGAAGCACCAGCGACCTCTCTGAGAAAATGTACCCACGCGAGAAGAGCAAGAAATCTTCCTTCGCGGAGGCGATCGCGGAGACATTCCATCGCGGTCAATTCCCGGGGCGCGACGGAGACGAGGTGAGTCGGCGCTCGCCGTCCGGGTCGATAGGCGAAGACCGGCACCCCTTCACAGGAAGCGAGAACCTCGACGCCGCGCTCGGATGGAATCTGAGGCAGCCGCCCGAGCGTGTGCTCGGTGACGCGATGGCCTCGAAGTCGGGTGTCGAGCGAGGCGGTCTCCGAGAGATCGACCCGCTTGCGCGTCTGAGCATGAGCGTCCTCGTCGTCGAAGGCGATGAGGGTCGGCACGTCCGGACGTTCGCCGGATGGGTCGACCGCTCCCGGAAGTACCATCGCGGCATCGAGGCCGGTCCGTTGTCCGGGCTCGCGCCCCTCAAATCGCACGGGAAAGATGGCCTCGAGCGCTCGAAAGAGCCGCGCCCGCTCGTTCGCAGCGCTGGCCGGAAAGACGCCGATGAGCTTCCTCGTCACCGATCTTCCCCGGTTGCCTGCCTGACGTGGCGCAATCTTCGAGCGCTCGCCTCTCGTCCGGAAGGAGCAGGCATCACGCCGGGGTGGAGACTCGGCAACCCTTCGAGGCTGGACTGAGAGAACGTCTCTGCGTAATCTACGGCCATCGCTGCGAAGCCTCTCCTCCGCTCGGTCGCGTCCGTGCCGTTCCTCGATTTGAGGCCGGTCAACGACGGCCTCAAGGCACAGATACTCGCGGATCTATCCGACCTGATCGATGCGAACACGTTCATCAACGGAACGCAAGTGTCGGAGTTCGAGGCTTCATTCGCCCACTACTGCGGAACGCACTTGTGCGTCGGCGTCGCAAGCGGACTCGACGCAATTCGCTTCGCGCTCATTTCGGCGGGCATCGAGGCCGAAGATGAGGTGATTCTCCCCGCAAACACGTTCGTCGCAACGCTCGAGGCGGTCACGCAGGCGGGAGGCGTTCCGATACTCGCCGACGTGAGCGAAGAGGACTACAACATCGACGTCGCCGCCGCCGAGGCTGCGATTACGCCCCGCACGCGCGTTCTTCTGCCAGTCCATCTTTACGGCCACATGGCAGACATGCGCGCGCTCGCGAGCCTCGCCGCGCGCCATAGACTGGAGCTTGTCGAAGATGCATGCCAGGCGCACGGAGCCGAGCGGGACGGACTTCGTGCGGGAGCCGTCGGGAGGGCCGGCGCCTTCAGCTTCTATCCCGGCAAGAATCTCGGTGCGATGGGGGACGCAGGGGCACTGGTAACCGACGACGAAGAGCTCGCTTCCCGGGCGCGAGCCCTGCGCGAACACGGCCAGAGCGCGAAGTATCGACACGACGTCGAGGGTTACACGGCAAGGCTCGACACAATTCAAGCTCTCGTCCTCCTGCACAAACTTCCGCTTCTCGATAGCTGGAACGAAGAGCGGCGCGCAGCGGCTCAGGCCTACAGTGAACAACTCATGGGCGTAGGCGACTTGACGCTGCCGCCGATGCCTGCCGACCGAGCGTCCGTCTGGCACCTCTACGTCGTTCGCACGTCGGATCCGGATCGTCTTTCAGCTTTTCTTGCCGAGCGCCGCATCGGTACGGGTCGGCACTACCCCGAACCCGCACATCTCGCGCCCGCCTATTCGTGGCTGGGTTACAGGCGTGGCGCTTTCCCGATCGCCGAGGAGCTCTGCGATCACGCTCTCTCCCTCCCGATGTTCGCCGGGATCTCCGAGGAACAGCTGCAGGTCGTCGTCGAGGCGATCTCCGACTTCTTCCGAGGTGGCTGATCGGCCGGCCAATGAGGCGCCATATCGTCTGATCGAGGACGTGACCTTCGGTGAGGATGTGGTCGTCTACTCGTTCACGAACCTCTACGGTTGCCGAATTGGCTCCAACACGCGTATCGGACCATTCGTCGAGATTCAACGGGGCGCGGTCATCGGAGCAAACTGCAAGATCCAGAGCCATGCGTTCATCTGCGACGGCGTCCAGATCCACGATCAAGTTTTCGTCGGGCACGGAGTCATCTTCATCAACGATAAGCGTCCGCGCGCGACGACCGTCGAAGGGCATCTTCAAGCCGACCAGGACTGGACGCTCCTACGGACCGTCGTCGAGCATGGTGCCAGCCTCGGTTCGGGAGCGGTCATTCTCGGAGGTGTTCGCATCGGCTCTGACGCCCTCGTCGGAGCAGGGGCCGTCGTAACGAGCGACGTCGCCCTCGGCGAAACGGTCGTGGGGAGTCCGGCGCGGCCGAGTCGTTCTCGTTAGTGCCGCCCGCGAGTCTCGGTTCTGCCGAAAGCTCGCCGGCTACCACTAGGCTTTCGCCGCGTACTGCGCCCCTGAGGCCAGCCCGGCAGCGTCCGCGGGCGTGTACGGCTCTGAGATCGTCTCGAGCTCGGCACTGTGTTCGACCGTCAGCCTGCTTCCCTGAGCGGCGAGAGAACGGTCCGTCGCCTCGATCATCCTAACGACGTCGAGTCCAAGGGTGGCATGTGATCGTGGCTGCGAGCCGGTTCGAATGGCGGCGCAGAAGTCTGCGAACTCGAGGAGCAGCGGCTCGGAAGGGTCCATATTCGGTGAGATGATGTCGCCCGTCCTATAACTCAGCATGTATTCGCCAAACGTCTCGGGGGCGATCAGATTCACGCCAGAGTCGAAGACGCGAACGGGCTCGTTGCTCATGTCGTCGTAGACGACCATCTTGCGCGAGCCGACGATCGTCGTCCGGCGAAGCTTGCTCGGCGCGAGCCAAGAGAGCTCGACGTGTGCGATCGCTCCAGAGGGAAACTCCAGGTTCATAAAGGCGACGTCTGGTGTGTCGGGCATGATGCACGCCCGGCTGAGCGCGCTTATGTGACTGGGAGTTTCGTTTAGCCAGTACCGCAGGATTGAGAAATCGTGGGGACCGAGATCCCAAGCGACGCTCACATCTGACTGGTGGATGCCGAGGTTCACTCGGCTCATGGAGATGAAATAGATCTCTCCGAGTTCTTCGGCAGCGATCATGTCGCGAATCATGTTCACCGGCGGGCTGTAGAGGAACGTGTGGCCAGGCATGAGAAGAAGGTTCCGTCGACTTGCGAGGCGGATGAGCTTGAGCCCCTCCTGTGAGGATGCGGCGAGAGGCTTCTCGACGAACACATGCTTGTCGGCGCGGAGCGCCGCTGCCGCGAGCTCGGAGTGGGTGGAGATCGGAGTCGCGATGACGACCGCCTCGACCGTCGGATCCTCGAGAACATCGCTGAAGCGCGTCGTTGCCGGAATCGCCGGATACCGTTTGCCGAGCGCCTCGAGTGCTTCGAGCCTGACGTCGCAGATCCACGCAGGCTCTGCCTCGGGAAGCTCATAAAGGTTTCGGACCAGGTTCGGGCCCCAGTAGCCGATGCCGACGATGGCGATCCGTACGGGTCTCTGCGTGCGACTTCTCGTCGGCAGCATGGAGATCCGGGGCCCCACGGCGATGCGGCTCGCCGCCGAAGGGCGAGTCCCGTTCTGGACCCCTCCGTTCAGCGGGCGCGGTTCAGTCTGACGTCGCATCGCGTCCCTCCGTTATGTCTCGGCTGCGGCCCAGAGCCCGCGCGAAGCAGAAGTCGGTCTTCTGCGAGCTAAGCAGCAGACGCTTCCACGCCATGCTCGTGAGGCCCGCCGAAAGCAGGCCCTCTCGCCGACCGCAGTCCACCGCAGAACTCCCCTCTCCCTGTCGTGATGCGAGGCACCCGGAATCGTGCAAATTCGGTAGAAATCTGACAATGGGTCCTAGGGCCTAATTCTAGCGCCTGGGGAAAACCGCGGCTCAATTAGGAACACTTTTGCGCAGGTTTTTGACGGAAAGAGGAGCACTGAAGATGGTTCCACCTGGCCCGTAATCGGACGGTCCGAAGGCCCGGTCATGGGCCGTTACCCCCTCCGCCGAGGGCGAAAGCCTCACAGTAGGTTACGTACGCAGTAGCTGTGTTGGCGGAAAAGACAACATCAGGCCGAAGGGTCGCGGTGGAGCGCTCACCAAACCGATTGGGTTGAGCCGGGCGGAATGGTGGCTCTATGGAAAGTGTTTGCGGCCAGTTAGAGGCTGAGGCGGCGGCCGCCCAGATCGGCCGGCCATCGCCCACTAGCTGTGCCGGTAGGGGCAGATCGCCTCGCAGTTGGAGGACTCTAGGTACCTGCCGGCCACCCGCCACGTGGGCGGTGAGGGTCCACCGCAAGACCACTCCGCGTCCGGCATCTCATATAGAGAGGGGGCCGGGTGGTGTCAGGGGCTAGGCGTGGACCGCCTAGGGGAGAGGGACCGCCCGGCCCTCTCTATTCTTGCCTTGATGTCGGGCTCCAGGGGGAAGAAGGAGCGTTTCGGCGTCGAACTGTTGCAAGCTCGAGCGCTGAAAGAGGGGCGAATGGGGGCGAGCACGCCGCGCACGCTCGTAGGGCGGCGGCTGCTCGAGCCCGATCCGGCCGAGCCTGTCCAGCCCGAGGCGGCGTTCTGTTCGGAACACGCCGTAGGACGGCTTGGCCGAACGCGGCGTCATGCCGTAGGCGGCGCTGCTCGACCGAGGTACGCCCGAATGGGGGAGAAGGGCTATCCGAATCAGCTAGCCGGCCGATCCATGGGCCATGTCCGGGAGCCGCCCCCGTCCGGCAGCCGCCTTGCTTGCCCTTTTCCTCTTCGGAGTGTTGGCAGCGGCGTTCGCTCCGCAGGCTTCCGGCGTCGTACGTTTGGA
>WNFV01001588.1_pt1 | contig 42076 bp, 27 predicted proteins | sample 5400101 | NCBI WGS metagenome assembly WNFV01 (sample SAMN13153361, study PRJNA577476) | soil metagenome | isolation source: 115 cm soil or saprolite under grassland replicate 1 | place: USA:California | collected 2016-06-15 | reverse complement strand
AGGTCGCGGAGCTCGAAGCGTGGGGGAACCCGAACCAGGACACGGACGCGGACGGGTTGGCGAACGCCTTCGAGGAGACGACGTGGTACCGCCAAGACGCCCTCGTGGACGGCCTGCCGAAGGCGATCCCGAACAACGGGACGGACGTCTTGGCTCTCTCCCTGGAGAGACCGCGGTGGGCCGGGATTGCGACGCGCGCGTTCCTGGACCTTGAGGTCGACCACGGAAGCCCGGGGGACCTCGTCGTCGCGGTCGGCTCTTGGAACGGGACTGCGTGGCGGGACCGCCTCGTCTGGACCCCAGGTACGTACGCGAATGCGAGCGTCTGGGACACGGTCGTGATCACGCACACGCACACCGGCACGAGGACCGTGTGCAATCGCCAGTTCGACTACGACACAGGGACCTACTATTGCGTATACACGACCCAGACGTACACCTATACGGAGAACCACGTCTACCCGAGCAGGTCCGCCCTCGCAGGGACCGGCGAGCGGCTCTCGCTCACCTCGGGCTTGAGTACCACGGTCAGTGCCAGCACTGCCTCCTCGACCGTTTGGCACGTGACGATCGATCTCATGAAGGCGTCCTTGGACTCCTGGGAAACGTCCGCCGGATTCCGCGCCCCCGCCTGGACTGCCGCGGACCTCCACGGCCGAGGATCGTGGCGCGTCCTCGTCCGGGACTGGAATCCGTTCGCGACGGGCGGGACGCTCCGTTCCGCGTCGCTCCGGACCGAAGAGCGGTCCGACCCCCTCAACGCGGACACGGACGGCGAGATCGCGGACGGGAACGAGCTCAAGATCGGAGCGTTCCCGGTGGCCCTGGACACGGACTTCGACGGGTTGAGCGACCTCTTCGAGAGCAATTCGCAGTCCCTCGCCCTCACGATCAACGGCGTCACCTCGACCCGCACCGTGAAGACGGACCCAGCGAAGGCGGACACGGACGGCGACGGACTGAGCGACGCCGAGGAACGGACGCTCGGCGCCGACCGCACAATCACGGACCCGACCGTCCCCGACACGGACGGCGACGGCCTCTGGGACGGCCCCACAACGGCGGGCCACCTCGGTGAGCTCACATACAACACGAACGCCACGCGGACCGACACGGACGGGGACACGTTCTCCGACTGGGCGGAGATCAACGCGCGGTCCTTCACGCTGACGATCAACGGCGTCGCCGTCACGCGGTCCATCACGACCCTCCCGTACACCGCGGACAGCGACGGGGACGGCCTCACAGACGACAAGGAATGGTACGGCACGTCCGTCTACGGAGTCGTGACGGATCCGTCCGATCCGGACACGGACCACGACGGCCTCGCGGACGGCCAGGAGCGGTACATGAAGGAGGTCGCGATGCCTACGCGGAAGAGCGCCGGGACGTACGTGAACCTGCCCCTCTCCGTCCGAATCGCGGGACCTGTGGAGAAGGCGACCCTCGCCTACGGCCTCTCGACGATCGACGTGTCGAACTTCTACGTCGGCCTCTCGCAGGGATCGAACAGCGTCGTCGTGCGGAACCACCAGGGGAGCGGCCTCGTCAACTTCAGTTCCGTGGACCTCCCTGCTTCGATGCAAGGCGGCGGGACGTACACCCTCACGGTGTCGTCGTGGGCGTCCGGCGGCATCCTCGAGAAGTTCAGTATTCTATTCACGATCCGCACCTCGCCGATCCGCGCGGACACAGATGCCGACGGCCTGAACGACTCGGAGGAGATGTCGTACGGCCAAGACGGATGGATTACGGACCCCCAGCTTCCTGACACGGACGGGGACAGTTGGAACGACGCATATGAGATTTCTACGAAGGGGACGAACCCGCTCTCCGTCGACACGGACGGCGACCGGGCCCGGGACAACGTCGACCTCGATCCGCTCCGCAATCTGGTCGTACGGGTGACGGTGAACAATATCCACCACGGCGCGAGCCCGTGGTGCACGCCCGAACTCGTCGGGATCGTGCGGGTGAACGATGCGTACACGTGGGTGACGGAGCACCGGATGGCGACCGAGGACGGCTACTGGTCTTGGGGCTGCCTGGCCGACATCTGGTCCACGGGGGTCTTCGGCCTGACCTACTACGCCGACGTACCGGACGATGTGGCCACGGCGAACGTCAGGATGACCGGCTGGTCCGTGAACCCGACCCGGGGCGACGACAACCTCGTGGACCAGTCCCTGACCTACACGCTCAACGCCGCGATTCCGGCCCAGACGTTCTCGAACGGGAACTCGTGGATCACCTTCGACGTCGCCACGGTCGGCCTCGCGAAGGCCCGCACGCTCCTGATCACGGACGGCAACGTGACCGTCAGGTCGGCGGCGGGGCAGACGCGCATGGCCGGCCAAGACCGGTTCTTCGTCTTCGCGTTGGACGTGAACGCGGCCTCGACACCGTTCGTCGCGGGCATCAACACGATCCTCGTGCCCCGTTCGATCTTCCTCGACACGAAGCTCAAGGCCGATTTCTCGGCGGGCTCGTATGCGCCGCTGTCCTCCGCTCCGCTGTACGGCGACGACCTCGCGAAGGCCGAGATCTCGGACGGCGTCGCGGGCGTCGTGGCGGCCACCCTCACGGCGGCTCAGGCGGCCGACGTCCTGAACCGCCTCCTGCGGAACGCCTCGGGCGGAACGGCTTACTCGTACGTCGACCTGACGAGCCAGGCCCTCGTGGCCAACCTCCCCGCCGACGTCGTGCGGATCCTGCCGTGGCAGGCCGTGACGAACGGACCGACGGGCGCGATGCCCGCGGACTTCTGGTCGAAGATCGGGGCGGGGGCGTCGACTGTCGTCAATAGCCTCGTGGCCCTCGGCCAGATGGTCTACAAGGGCCTCGTGGCGCTGGGCACGTTCCTCGTCAACCTGGGGGAGGCGATCGCGGATTGGGGGATGCGTGCCCTAGGGGCCGTGTGGAACGTGGTCGTTACTGTGGCGCAGAAAGTGGCCGCAGCAGCGGCCTCGTTGTTCAATTGGGTGAAGGACCTCGCGATTAGCGCGTTCAACCTTGTCGTCGAGGGTTTCAAGGCGTTGGTCAACGTCGTCCTGAGGGAAGCCGTCGACAGGATTGTGAACGTCGCGCGACAGAGAGCTACCATTGACAGCCTGCTCTTCGGACTGCCCCTTGTGCTCGGGGCCGTGCTCAGGGGCGAACAGGTACTTGAGCGGCTGTTTGCCGCCATGGAAATCGTGGAGGCGTCCCTAACTACCGTCCTCGCGATTCTCTCCGGCGGCGTTGCGGCGTTCGTGAAGGGGCTTGTGGCCACAGCTGCGAAGGACAGCGTGATGGACGCAATCCTGGGTGCCGTCCTCGCGGCAACGGTTGGGAACATCGTCATCACGACCATCGAATCGTTCGACGACCATGCCCTTGACAACGTGCCGGGACAGGCAGCGAAGGGGTTCGTCGGAGCGCTTACTGCTCTGGGAGCCGCGCTTGATTACATAAAGGCCCGTAAGGAGGCCCAAGCCACGGGGATCACCAAGTGGTTTTCCGCGGCGGGCTGGGCCCTCTTTGGATTGCTAGTGGAAATCGCGGGCAGCCCGTTTGTCGAATGGTCACTCGGGGAGTTCGGTCTTGTGGATCCCCTTTCTAGAGGCATCGGCCAGCTGGGCGTGGACGTCGTGGCTACGATCGCTGCTAGTTATGGGCTCTACAAACTCTATAAGACGTTCCCGGGTGAGGTTTTCCTCGAAGGCACCAGGAAGGCGCTACTTCCGATCACCGACAAGATCGAGAATTGGGTGACCTATGTCGGCTTCTTCGGGTCGAGTTCGGCCTTGGGACTGCATATCGGAGAAGGGCTCTACAAAGGGTTCAATCAATGAGACGCACGTATGGGCTTGTCCGGTGAGGAGTACCTCGTGAGCGATTCCGCGGTGATGAAGGCAGTCGCGCTAGTGGCATCTTGGACTATTCTCCTCATTGGAACCGCTGGGACTGTCCTCGCGCTCCGTAATGGTAGGGTTGAGTGGCAGATGATCTTCCTGCCCATCTGGGTTGTCATCACGGGCATGCTCACGTACGCGGCCATCGATGACTGGAGGGTGAGGAAAGCCCGTATGGGTTGACCCTTCGACCACCCTCGCCGCCAGCTGTAGTCTCGACCCGCTCTTCAAGAAGCTCCCGGGTTGCGTTTGCCTTTGAGGCACCATGGAGGCACTTCTGCCTGGTACGGACAAAGTCGAAAAATGAGTGACCTACGTCGGATTCTTCGGTACGAATTCAGCGCTCGGATTACCCATGGGCTGGTCTTTTTCCGACCTGGCCTCGGCAGTTGGCTGGGTGCCCGTGCTCATTTATCTTGTCTTCTCGTATATCCTGGTCCGTACGGTGTTTGACCGGCTCGGGAAGGGCCGTTTCGAACTCCTAGATCAGAAGTTCCGTCCTCCAACGGTTCCCCTGCGCCGGCTCATTCGCGGACGGGGATTCGTGGGGCTCTTTGAAATCGAAGCCGTTAAGGTCCACTTAGAACCGGAAGGCCCGCGCCTGGCCTACGTAAGATTGCGGGACGGAAGCGTGCTGATGCTGCGGGAGGCGGAAGGCGTTCCAGTGAGCTTCATCGACGAGCTGGCGGCGCGGTGGGGGATTCGCGGGGAGGCGTAGCAGCTCTTCGCGGGCGGCCGGATTGCCGCTCCGGCCTTCGACATTCTCGAAAGGCTGACCGGAACGCAACCCGGACCTCGGTCCTCTCGTACGTACGTCGACATCACCGTGATTGCCTCGTAGCCTACCTGCCCACCAACGTTGCCAAGCACCTGCCCCAGACGAGCGTGACGAACGGCCCCTACCGGCGCGATGCCTTCGGATTTCTGGCAGAAGATCGGCGCGGCGGCGTCGACCGTCGTTAACAGCCTCGTGTCCGTCGGCCCGATGGTCTACAAGGGGCTCGTCGCCCTCGGCACGTTCCTCGTCAACCTGGCGGAGGCCATCGCGGCGCGGGTCTTCACCTCGAGCCGGCTTCGAGTTCTCGAAGGGCCGCGTCATACAGCTCCGTGGAAAGGTGGAACCCGGCCGCCACGAGCCGACGGATAATCTCCACGGCGCGGTCTCGGGCGATCCGCCGGGTTCGGGCCGCCGCCAAGATCAGGCCCAAAAGGCCCGTGTACTCCCGGCCTTCCGCCTCGGCGACGGTCCGGGCTGGGCGTTCGTCTAGGATCAGCCGGTCGATTGTAGGCGTCAGGAACAGAGAGGCTTCGCCGTCGCCCAAGCCCAACGCCTGCCAGCGCCGTCTGTCCCCGTGCACTTTCTCGACCCGGATCCAATCTCGCATCGCATCGCGCATCGCGGTGGTCTCCTTTCCGGCGAGGATTTCCCGTGCCACCTGTTCTGTAATGTATATGCGGCCAAAGAGATCCTTCAGGAAGCTCAGTTCGCCGCACGCGCCCAGCGCGATGAGCGCGGAGGCGTCGGCCCACGTCCGCATGGCTCAGCCTTTCATCCACTTCGCGGCCCGGTCCCGGTCCCGCCGGAGCTCCTCGAGGGAGTAGCGGAAGTAGGGGATCCCCCGGTCGCGAGCGGCCGCGGCCATCTCTTGGATCGTCACGCCCGCGTATTGGGCCGCCCGGCTCAGGGTGAACTCCAGGTTCAAGTAGCGGGCGAGGGCCTTCTCCATGCGGAGCTTCCGGACGCCCTCTCGGAGGGCGGATCTCGCGAGCTCAGATCGGGACAGCCGCATCTCCTCCGCGAGCTCATCCAGCTCGTCGATTTCGTCGTCGTCGACGCGGACTTGGAGGTTGCGCATATATGACAATGTAATGAATCGTCATATATCAACTTGCCGTCCGGGTTCCCGACATCGCGAAGAAGCGCCACTGTGAACGGGGAACCAGGTCCTCGAAGCTCACGGATCCTTGACGGGTTCCTCTACACGAAGCTCAAGGCCGACTTCTCCGCGGGATCGTACGCGCCCCTGTCCGACGCCCCGCTGTACGGCGACGACCTCGCGAAGGCCGAGATTTCGGACGGCGTGGCGGGCGTCGTCGCGGCGTCCCTCACGGCGGCCCAGGTGAGCGACATCTTGAGCCGCCTCCTCGGCGCCGATCTCCTTCTTCGAGAGCAGCCTCGTCGCCTGGGGGTCGGCGAGGAGCGCGTCCCGCAACTCGATGCCGTTCGTACGCGCTTTCTGCGCGAGTTCGCGCACTAGCCGGTGGGCCTCCTGCCGTCCGAGCCCCTTGCCTGCGAGGGCGATCATCGCGGACTCCGCCATGACCTGGCCTTTCGTCGCCTCGAGGTTCGCCTTCATGCGGTCCGGGTAGACGCGCAACGTGCGGAAGATCTCCGTGGTCCGCGCGAGCATCTCGTCGATCAGGACGCACGCGTGCGGAATCAGGATGCGCTCTGCCGCGCTGTTGGTCAAGTCCCGTTCGTGCCACAATGGGATGTTCTCGAGCGCCGGCGCCACAAGCGAGCGGACGATCCGCGCGAGGCTGCAGACGTTCTCCGAGGCGACCGGATTCTCTTTCTGGGCCATCGTCGAGCTGCCGACCTGCTTCGCCTCGAACGCCTCGGCGACCTCCGCGATCTCCGTCCGCTGGAGGTTCCGCACCTCCGTGCAAAACTTCTCGAGGGACGCGGCGAGGTTCGCGAGGACCCCGATGAACTCCGCGTGTCGGTCGCGGCCGACGACTTGGGTCGCGGCTTCCTCGACGCCCACGCCGAGGTCGGCCATGACGGCGCTCTGGATGTCGGCGGCTTGCGGCCCGAACGCGGCGCCGGTGCCGACGGCCCCGGACATCTTTCCCACGATGACTCGCGGGGTCGCGTCCCGCAGACGTTCGCGTTGCCGCGCGACCTCCGAGGCGAACACCGCCATCTTCAGCCCGAACGTGATCGGCACGGCGGCTTGGCCGTGCGTGCGGCCGAGCATGATCGTGCGCTTGTGTTTCGAGGCGAGCGATGCAAACGCGTCGGCGAGGCCGTCGAGGTCCGCGTCGATCAGGCGGATGGCCTCGCGCAGCTGCAGTGCGGTGGCGGTATCGAGGATGTCGCTGCTCGTCGCGCCCAGGTGGACGTACTTCCCGGCCTTGTCGCCGCACGCCTCCGTGAGGGCGAGGACCACGGCCATGAGGTCGTGCCGGGTGTCCTTCTCGAGTTCCTCGACGCGCTTCACCGCGACGTTCTTCGTCGTGGCTTTCTTCGTGATTTCCGCGGCGGCCTCTTTCGGGACGAGCCCGACCTTCGCCTCCGCCCGCGCGAGCGCCGCTTCGACGTCGAGGAGCCGCTGCAGCCGCGCGTCCTCCTCGAAGATGCCTCGCATCTTCGGCCGGCCGTAGCGGAAGTCGATCGGGCACAAGAGGGACATGGCCACCCAGCCGCGGCAAGGCTCCGGGCCATAATGGAGCTTTTGGCGGGACCGATTACGGACCGCGGGGGCCGTGCGAATCCAACCGCCGCTGCGCCGAGAGACATTCCGGCGAGGAAGGCGACTCGCGTAATGATGGCGGACGATCGTCTCCGCGAGGGTCTTGCCGATGATCTCGTCGCGTCGATACCGAAGGATCCTTCGGGACGGGATTGAACGCGGGGATGCGTACGTTGTGGTCTATCACGATGACACGGCCAATCGCCGTGTCCAAGGATCGCCGCGGCCGTTCCTCGGGACCGATGGGGACCAGGGGCTCAAAGAGGAAAGAGGACGGGGGGCGACTCGGTCGCCCTTTGCGCGTCTACTTCCTGCGTCCCCTCATGGCCGCGACCGCTGCAATCACGACGAGCGCGAGAACCGCCACGATGATCGTCGTGTAATCGAGGCCGGCTAGGACGCGAGGCTCGACCGTCCCGACGCGTTGCTCCGCGACGACCGTCGTGCTTCCCGTGCCTTCTGCATACCCGGCGGCCGTCGCCGTCGCGACGATCCGGAACTGCGTCCGCGGACCGACGTCTGCGGTGAACGTCGTCGTGAAGTGACCCGCCGAGTCCGTCGGACCGGACGCGGCCGCGACGCTCCCCCCGAGGCCGACGACGTGGAGGCTCACGACGGCCCCGGACACGGCCGATCCACTGGACGTCACCGTGACGACGACCGTCGCCTGGTCGCCCGACGCGATCGTGACCGCGGACGAACTTACACTCACCGCGAGTGCGCGGGTGTCCGGCGTCACGGTCATGGAGGCCGAGGCCGACGTACCCGCGTATCCGAGCTTCGATGCCACGATCGTCACCGGAACGTCCGTCGCGCCCTGCGCGGTCGGGGCTGTCACGAGCTTGCTCAACGTGCCCGCAAGGTCCGTGCTGCCGCCGGCCACCTGGCTCCCGCCGATCCAGAACGAGACGTCCGCCCCAGACACGGGTGCGCCGTCCGAATCCGTGACTTTCGCGATCGCGGTCGTCATCTGCCCCGCCTTGACGGACGTCGGCACCATCGTCAGCGTGGCCGTGAGCGGCCCAAGCTGGGTCACGTGCACCGTCTGGTACGTCCAGAAGTTGTTCACGCCACCCGGCATGTACACCCAGCCATCGAAGGATCCGCGCACGGTCGCCTCGATCGCGTTGAAGTGCAGGACGGGGACGAAGAACCCCTCGGTCATCGCGCGCATCTGCGCGGCGAACACCGCGGCCGTGCGCGCCGCCGAATCCAGCGCGGCGTTCGCGGTCGACAGATCCGCGTCCAACGTCGAGTCGACGACGCCGAACACGTTCAGGCTTCCCGAGCTGTGCAGGTAATCCCACAAGAACCCCGGGTCGAGCGTCGTGTCGAGCGTCGCCGCGAACACGTCGTAGTTGCCCGCGGCGAGGGTGCTGAGGATTGTCGCACTCGGGACGCTGACGAGCGTCGCGCGGATCCCGAGTCGAGTGAACACATCGACGGTCGCCTCTTGGATCGTGAAGGTCCGCGCGTCCTCGGTGACCGGGATCCCGACGACCGTCAGGGAGAGCGGCGCGCCGTCCGGCGCCTCCCGGAAGCCGTCGCCGTCGCGGTCGAGGTAGCCCGCGTTGTCCAGGATCTGCAGGCTCTGCGTGAGCAAGGCCGTCGACCGACCTCCAACCAGGGTGATCGTCACCTGGTACGCCGGGACGGCGGGGTTGTACCACGGCACATCCTCTTGGATGACAGGGCTGCGCGAGATGATCGTCGACGGATAGAGTTGGCGGTACAAGATTGGGTTCAAGGTCACCGCGAGCGCGGATCGGAGGCTCGAATCGGAGGTCGCGCGGCTCGAGTCCATGTTGAAGCCGAACGAGAGTTGCCGCAGCCCGGGGTTCTGCACGATCGTCGCGTCGTTCAGGAGCGTCTTGTCGACTCCGCCGATGTTGATGATTTGCGACGGCTCGTCGACGAGGAGGCTCCACCCGATCAAGTCCAGGTTCCCGCTCAACAGCGCCGTCGCGGCGCTCGTCGTGCTGGCGTAGACGCTGAACGTGACGGTTTCCAGGTACGGCGGCCGGAAGTGGGCCGCGTTCGCCGTGAGCGTCCATGATGTCGACGTCGACGACGTGAGCTTCCACGGTCCGCTCCCGACGGGGTTCGACACGCTCCCAGTCTTGACGATCGGGAGGGTAAGTCCCTGACCGAACAGCAAGCCCCCTCCGGAAGCGGACGACAACGTGACGACGTTCCCTGCGTTCGACGCAGCAAGGTCCGACGGGACGCGGCCGACGGCCTTGTACTGGTTGTACGAGTACACGACATCCGCGCCTCCGACCGCCGTGCCGTCGTGGAACTTCAGATCGGACCGCAGCGTCGCGGTCAGGGTCGTGCCGGAGATCGACCACGAGTCCGCAGCCCACGTCGCCGGCGTGAAGGTGGCCGGATCGATGCGCGCGAGGCTGTCGTAGACGAGCGGGATGACCTTCCAGCTGTCCGCGTCGGTGGCCGTGAACGGGTTCAGATTCAGCGCACCCCGAACCGCGACCCGGAGACTACCTCCGTACAGGCCGGACGCGTCCCCGTGGGTCGCCTTGGCGGGAACGGCCGAAGAGACGAGGAGCAAGAGGGCGATCCCCAGGATCGCCGTGACGACGAGCTTCCGCATCACAGCTCACCTTCCCTGGGCGGAGGGATCTCCTCAGAGGCTCCCTCCTCTTTCTTCATCTCCTCGATCTTCATGCCGCCTTCTCCGCCTCCGCCGCCCCCTCCACGGCCTCTGCGGGCCTGTCCGATCGCGAGCCCGACGAGGAGCGCGATCACGGTCAGCACGGGCAACAGGATCAGTCCGACCGAAGCCGTCGACACTCCCTGTGGAACGTAGGAGACCGCTCGGGAAGATGTCGCGGTGTTGCCGGCTGCGTCCGTTGCCTCCACGAAGATCACGTTGGAGCCGAAGCTGAGCGCGATGCTTGTCGAGTAGCGTCCGGCCGACACGGTGACCGGCTGCCCGTTCACGGTCACGAAGGAGATTCCGGTCTCGACGCTCCCGCTCACGGTCACGGTCGCCGAGCTGACTTCCGAGGGCAAGGCGTCCATCGTGAGGGTCGGCGGCGTCGTGTCCCGCGTGACTGTGAGGCTCGCCGAGCCTTGATTGCCCGCGGCATCCGTCGCCACGATCGCGATCGAGTTCGAGCCTTCCCCGAGGGACACCGGGACCGCGAACGAGCCGTCCGCGTGGACCGTTGCCGGGATGCCGGCGACCGTCAAGGAGGAAGCTTCGCTTACGACGCCCGAGACGACGGTCAGGTCGTTCAACGTCAGGAGGCCGGCGGAGCTCCGCAGGAGGGAGATCGCGGGGGCGGTCGAGTCGCTGACGACCGTCAGCGCTGTTGAGGCCGTATTCCCGAGTGCATCGGTCGCGCTCACGTCGATCGTGTTCGTCCCTTCGACGAGGGCCACGGACGTGCTGAACGCGCCTGCGCCGTCCACGAACACGCTGGACCCTCCGACGGACACGCTGGCCCCCGGCTCCGTCTGGCCGGAGACCGTGACGGTCGCGGCGGAGGTCGAGAGGCCGGGCGTCGGCGAGGTGATGTCGAGTCGCGGTGCCATCGTGTCGACCGTGAACGACCACACGGTCGTCGCGAGGTTCCCGGCGAAGTCGCCGGCCTGAACGGTGACCGTGTGCCGGCCGTCGCTCAAGGGCCACGTCGGCGTGAAGAGTACGGTCCCGGTGGGGTAGCCCACGTTCGTCGAGTGCGGCACGCTGATAGATGCGATCGACGTGATGTCGCCGCCGTCCAGCCAGACTCGGATCTTTGTCTGATCGATTTCGCCTCGCGCCTCGAACGCTCCCGGTTGGTTGTCGTTGATTTGCACGAACATGCCCGGCGTCGAATCGCCCACGACGCTGCCTTGCGCCGGGAGCTGGCTGCTGAACGTCGGCGGGGTGATGTCGTAGCTGAACCGGATCGTGAGCTGTTGCGCGAGCGCGAACGGCGCAAACCCGGGGCTCGAGAACAGGAATCCGGCTTGGAGCCCCTCCGGAGTACCGCCGGCGAAATCCCAGCTGATGTTGAAGCCCGTGGGAGTGTTCGCGGCGACAGTGCTCGTCGGATTGGCCGACGACGAGAATGCGGACACCCCGATCTTGTTGATCGACAACGTTAGGTCGAACTTGCCGCCGGTCGCTGCCACCGTGAAGCCCGCGGCGTGGACCCAATAGCAGCCGGCAGCCGGGAAGGACAATGAGGCGGTCTCTGGATTGCTCGAAGTCGCCGCCACCGTGCCAACCGCGTCATCCGCGACCGTGTAGACCCCGTCGCAGTCCGCATCGTAGAAGATGCCCACGTCGACGTCGCTCGCGCCCGCATAGAAGAACAGGGACCACGTCGCGACGATCGTGCCTGCGGGGATGACCGTCTTCACCTTGTTCGGCGCCCCGAACAAGTAGTTGATGAACGCCCCGCCGGGGAACGGGTACGACACGACATCCCGGTTCAGGAATTTGGTCGTCACCAGTTCGGTCACCGCCGTCGCCAAGCCATCCTGCAGCGGGACACTCGACGTCACGGAGACCGGCACGGATCCGGAGAGCCTACTCGTCGAGATCCGAACGATGTCGGGATCCGTCTGCATGACGCCGACATCGAGTGAAAATGGTTCGTTCGCGGCGACTGATCGCAAGGCCTTGACTTGGATCGCCAGCGGCCCGCTCATGACGTCCGTATGCAGGAATTCACGATGTGGATAGAGCGTGTCCGTCGCGCCAAGGACTTCTTTCGTCGAGGCGACCTCCACCATTGCCCCGGGACCATAGATCGTGCCGTTCGTCCACGCGGTGTCGGGTTCGAGCGCGAAGACGGTGATCTCGCCTTCCGAGGGTGCGTCGTGCATGAGCAAGTCGTAGATCATCCGCCGGTTCGCGGCCGGGGCGGCGGAGAAGTCCGCCCAGAACAGACGCGAGTCACCGATCTGCCGCCAGGTGCCCGGCATCTGTCCCTGTCCGACGGCGTTGTTGTCGTACAACGAGTTCGACGGCGTCGCGCCGCCGAAGCTGAGGGGCAGCCCGGTGTACGGGACGGTAATCAACACGGGCACCAGCACATGACGGGACCCCAGGCTGACCATCACCGCCGCTTGGTACATCCCGGCCTGCGTCCCCGCCGGGACCGTGAACGTGGACGTGAACGACATCGAGCTCCCGGCCGGGACGAGCAGGGAGGCCACGCTCTCCGTCGCCCACGCCCAATCCGCCTTCCCGTAAAACTCGACGACCACCGGCACCCGTCCGAACGCGTTCGCGGTGTCGCGTAGGCTGAAGACGAGCCCGCTCTGGATCCGATCCTTCGGATTGTAGAGGTCGACGCTCGCGCTCGTCGCACCGGCTCCGGGGAGCATGAACGTCATCCGGTTCCGTTCTGCAAACCCGCCGTACAATCCATTACCGTTGCCGCCGCAAATCAACAGGTCGCACCAGTCGAAGAGCTGCACGAACGGCGCGGGTGTGGTGCTCGTTGTTGCGGGGTCGCGGATCGCGGTGATTCGGATGAAGTCCGCCGCATTCCACCGTGCCGAGATATCCGTGGGATCGAGCTGGGTCGCTCCGTCGGAGGCGTAGAGCCCAGTCGGTTTGAGGATCCTCTGGGTCGCTCCAGGATCGGCTACCGCGTGATCGAAGTAGAACGTGAAGTCGGGGCCGACCTTCGTGTAGTAGGCGTCTCCGATCGCGTATGTGGCGGCGGAGGCCGTCGGGTTCGTCACCGTCAGCGTGGCGACGTAACTGTCACCGGGTTTCATCAGGTTCGCAAAGGCGGGTCGGTGGACTCCGCCGAAGGTGCCCGGCGCGAGCGAGCTGGGGCTCACGCGGAATCCCGCCGTGGCGTTTGCCAACTTGACGGCAGCTGACGCGTTGACCCAGCCGGCTCCTTGAGACAGCACATCAAATCCATGGTCGTCGGCGGACGACATCAGGATCTCCTTCGCGACGGTGGAGCTCGGCCATACGCCCGTGACGTTCCGATAGGACTGATAGATGAGTGCGACGACGCCCGCCGTGATCGGGGTCGCGAACGATGTGCCTGCGACGAGATCGAAGGCTCCCGTCCCGTCACACCCGAAGTCGAGGCATGCGGAGTTTAGGGGTCGGCCTCCGAACACGAACTCGCCTGCCGCGAATACATCGGGCTCGGGCGTTCCCATGAGCGTCGGTCCGTGGCTCGTGAAGTCGGCTAAGTCTCCATATGGACCGGCACCGAACGCGCCGGTCCCGAAGAAAGGCCAGTCGTAGAAGGCTCCGCCCCCGTCCCCGCCAAGGCCCAGGAACCCGAACAGCCGCCGGTAGTTCATGTCCATGCCCGCCCCGACAGTGATCACGCCGGGAGCGGTGTTCGGGGGTGTCGAGGTTGCGTACCCAGGACCGTTGTTGCCTGCGGCGAATAGAATCGTGAAGTCGGGCACCTTGTACGTCGTGAGGTCGTACAGATACCGCTCCAAGAATGTGAACCCGGTGTTCTCGGGCCTCGTCTGACCCCAGCTGTTCGTGTCGATTTGCGCTTCGTCGCCGGTCTTGGCGAGCCCGTCGTACCCGTGGGAGGAGAAGTAGAACAACTCGGCCGTGTCGATCGAGGTCGGCAGATCGACGGCGATCAACCTCGCGTTCGGGCTGGTGCCATAGATGTCGAAGATGCCGTCTGAGTTCCCGAACGGCTGACCCCCGATGAGCGAGGAGACCCATGTTCCGTGCTCCTGCCCGAGCTCGAACGCGCCGTGGAACGCGACGAGGTCGCCGGGCCCGGGGACGAACAGATCCCACCCCTGCCGTTGCGCCGTGATGTTCGCATACGGCACGGGGAGACCCGTGTTGTACGTCGCGTTCAACTTCATCCCGGCGACGGGCGGCGCTTGGAACGTGATTGTTCCGTTGTCGAAGTTTACCCGCCACGTGTCGAACTGGTACCTGGTCGTCGCTGTCAGGTTGTATCGGGAATTGAACAGCCACGTGAATGTGCCGTTGGCCATGTCGACTCGGTAGTCGCGGTCCGCCACAAGAGACGCCGCCTGCCCGATGACGATCGTAATCTGGTCCAGGTTCGCGGTGGCGCCGGCGCCCGAGAATACGAGAGCGATGCGCAGCTTCGTCGAGTTCAAGATCGCCGCCGACCAGGCGGCATCGCCGGTGATGGCCACCGTGGAGACGCCTTCGGCGGTTCGGTCCGCGATCGCGTGCCCCGGACCCCACGTCGTGCCGCTGTCGGCCGACGCGTATAGAGTCAGGGTGCCCGGCGACGCGCCGCTCCGGAACCATTCGACTTTCGCAGCCACACTGGATATCGCGCCGCTTCCAGGGAGGTTGAACGTGAAGTCATACCAGGTCGAACCCTTCGGTGTGGTCCCGTCCGCCGTCGCGTAGGTGTCGTCGCTCGTGCCCGCGTTCGGAGCGTTCGTCCATTCCGCCGGCTTGTACGAGACCTCGACGCTCAACCAATCGACGTTCGCCTGGGAAAGGCCTCCGGCGAACGAGAGCTCGACCTGAAAATTAGCGCTGTTCACAATCGCGGGAGTCCAGGTAGCGTCCAAGGTCACGTCGATTCGATCTGTGCCTTCCGCCGTCCGGTCGGCAACGGAGTGACTCGAGCTCCACGTCGTGCCCCCATTGGCCGTTGTCCGGACGTTCAGCGATCCACTGAAGACGTTGCTGCGGAACCACTCGGACCGCACCGTGACCTTCGTGACGACCGCGTCCGTGGGGATGCTGAGCCCGAAGCCGGACCACACCTGGCTCTTCGTCGTATACCCGGCGGCCGTCGCGTAGACGTCGTCGCTCGCGAAGGCATTCGTCGGATTGATCCAGCCTCCTCCCACGCCGACTTGGGTATCGCTCGGACTCCCGACCGAGGAGAGCAGAATCGTGCCGTTCTTCACGGGCGGGCGGCCGGGGATGACCCACGTGCCGGAAAGGTCGTAAATCACCCCGAGGTCATAGTGCTGGAGGAGCCACGTCGCGTTGACCGTCATGCGGTTGAGGACGTTGACTCCTTGTGCAAGGTTTGATACCATCCCGTCGGTGACGGCCTGGTTCGTGAGTAGGGTCGTCCGGATATCCTCGGTGGAACTGGGCCAGTATGTGCTGTTCTGGGTCAGCGTGACCGCGTTCATGTATTCGGAGACTCCGGGCAATCCCCACGTATCCGTTTCGATCCAGCCGTGGGCAAGCGTCGCTTTCTTCTCCTTCCCGGTCGCGCTCGAGATGACGACTTCGTTCGGGATCGTGCGGGTCCGATTTGAGATGTAGTAGAGCAAGCCGCCCGAGATGTCCGCGACCCCGTCGCCCGTTAGGTCGAGGGCGGAAAGCGGGCTACCGGTCACACTCAGGGGCGCGTCGTTCGTGAAGTCCCAGTCGTCGTCGAGGTCGACGTAGACCTGGTCGTACACTCCCGGTGTCGTCGAATCCACGACGAGGATTCCGACCCGCTCGCAATAGTAGCCTTCGAGGTACTTGTCTTTGTGAACTCCGAGATGGAACCAGCCGCTTGCGCTGGTGATTGTCCCCGGTCCGCCGGTTCCTACGTAGTATGTCCGGCTGATTCTGTCTGATGCCCCGGGACACGCGCTCCAGGTCGGAGCCTTAGTGTTTGTCGCTTGGAAATCGAGGGACCCGTCGCCGTTCACATCGTACACGAACCCCGTTGTGTACTCGAGACTTCCGTCGGTTGCGGTTGCTTGATAGGTCGTCGCAGAGAACCAGCTGGCGGTGCCCGCGCCAGCGAAGAGCGGGTATGGATTGCGAAGCAGGTCGCTGTCTGCGGTGAATAGTTGTAAGTTGTTCCACAAGGATTCTTGGCTGTGCATGATCGGGTACCCGTTGTACGGTGAACTCGTGTCGTTGACGGTGGCCCACCGCCCGATGAGATTCGGATGCGCGAAGTCGAGGCCCCAATCCTGGACCGCGATGTTGACCCCGGTCCCGTTGTAACCGAGGACTTCGGACGAATTGGCATGGTGCGCCCGGATGACGCCCCAGTCCAACGGGGTCGGTACCGCGCCGATCTCCGCGAGCCTCGCTTTGAGTTCGCCGATCTGGGCGCGCGCATCGAGGAGATCCGCGTTCGTATAATCGGTAGTCGTTGGTGCAAATGGCTTGTCGATGCCAAGGACCCCGGGCACCTTTGCGATTTCCGCGAGAGCATAACCCGGGACTTGGACCGTGGTCGAGACGATTCCGTCTGAGGTCGCGAGACGGCGCAGCTCGGACTGCGCGGATGTCTCGGCAAGGTCATCCGGAAGCGAGCGGACGCCGTACTTGTTGAGAAGCGGAGCGACCGAATTCAGGTCTGCAGCGTAGATGACTACGGTGCGAAGGTCTTTCGTGCCTTGGATGGCGGCGTCGCGCAACGTCGGGTCGAGTTTGATGCTCCACGAATCTTGCGTCGGATCGGTGAGCGTCGATGGATTCGCTACCGTCGAAGGCGTTCGTGTGACACCTGTCGCCGACCCGGCGGACGACTCGTTCGCGCGGGCGGAGGCAACGGGTGCCGCCGTCACGAGAACGAGGACGCCTGACAGAACCATTGCGCCGACGATCAACAAACTTAGCGCTCTGCGAGCAGTGCTATTCGACATTCGACTCCCTCTCCCCCAACCGAAAGCGCGCGGGGATTCGTTCGAGTCTATAAATAAATTCCCCAAAACCTTCGCTCCGAGGCGGGCCGTCGGCTGCGGAAGCCAAGACACTGCGCCGTGTCTCGTCGAACCAACCGCTGGAGGTTGGTCTCCTCTCCATTGAAAAATATTATCTCTGGATAGAGATATATCACATATACCACCTCGCCGTCGAGATTTGTCCTAAGATTGCGTGGCCCCGAGCGCGGGCGACCCGGCCTTCACCCGCGGTCTGGCTCTCGGCCGCCGCGAAGCCCCGCGGGCGCCAAGGAGTCGCCGAGTGCGTAGCCGACCACGCAGCCCACGATGTGGATCGGAATCAGGAAGAGCGATACGAAGATGATCACGGCGCGGGCCGAGTCCGAAGGCCCGAGGGCCTCGAGCCCGGGCACGACGCCCGCGAAGACCGGCGCGTATACGGAGAGCACGACGATGACGATTGCGATCAAGGATCCCAGGAACCCGGCGACGACGAGGTACTGCGGTTCGGCGACTCGGAGTCGCAAGCCGGTTGCAATCCCGGTGGCCAAAGCGACGAGGATGATTGTTGCGCCGACGTCCAGCGTCAGCAGCGCCCCGTAGTCCGCGAAATTCGCGACTGCAACGAAGGTCCCCATCGAGACGCCTCCGAGGATCACGAACATCGCCTCGGTGAGGCTGCGCCGAAGGACCTCACGCTGCATATGGCACGATGCCTCCCGAGGTAACGAACTCGATTCCGAGGATGCGCTCCACGATCGACGTTCCATCGACGCGGTAGACGAGCGAGGCGTCGATGATCGGGAAGTATCGCCCGCCGAACGTCAGGTTGAGTTTCGCGAGTTGCGTCGGCTGCGTCGCGCCATGGACGGTCGCGTTTCCCCAGACGCTCGCGGTGGTACGCGGACCGAGGACGTAGCCGATTCCGGGCGGGAAGAACCCTCCCGTCACCACGAATATCGACTCCTCCTTCTCGGCGAACGAACGGGTGTCCGTGAGGTTGTCCATGTAGAACCGGTACGAGATGTGAATGATGTCCACGGCGATCGCCGACGGATTCCGGAAGAAAAACTGCACGCCGATCGTGACGTCCTGATCGGGCGAGGTGATCGCGGGGATCGTGACGCTCTGATACCCGACGTTGTTCCCGAGTTGCATCCGGACGTCGCTCGCGGCGATGTACCGATCGAGGAGGTTCACCCACACGATCACGCCGACGATCGCAAGCGCGACCAGCACTACAGCCGCGAGTTTCGAGAACCACGTCATGTCGATGCCCCTCCGCCGGCCAATGCTCCCGGACCGGCGGGAGGCCCCGGGGACAAGCCAACCTCTCCCGCGAAGTGGCATTCCGCGAAGTGGCCCGGGACGATTTCGCGCAACTCGGGCTTCGTGGACTTGCAGATTTCCTGCGCGTACGGACATCGAGGATGAAACGTGCAGCCGCTCGGCAAGTCGATCGGGCTCGGCAACTCACCTTGGATTTTCGCGCGCCCCCGCTGGAACTTCGGGTCCGGCACCGGGACCGAGGTGAGCAAGGCCTGCGTGTACGGATGGAGCGGCTGGGCGATGATCTCCTCTGCGGTCCCGAGTTCCACGATCCGCCCTAGATACATGACCGCAATGCGGTCCGACATGTACCGAGTCACCCCGACGTCATGAGAGATGAACACGAGGGTGAGCCGGAATTCGTCGCGAAGCTGGAGGAGCAGGTTCATGACGCCCGCGCGGATCGAGACGTCGAGCATCGACACCGGTTCGTCCGCGACGATGAACTCCGGTTGCAGGACGATTGCCCGGGCGATCGCGACGCGCTGGCGCTGCCCGCCGCTCAGTTCGTGGGGGTAGCGGTACATGAACTCGGATGCGGGTGCGAGTTCCGCATGCTCGAGCGCCTTCGCGATCAGGTCTTCCTTATCCGCCAGCGAGTCTGTCACACCGTGGACGGTCAACGGCTCGGCGACCGTGTCCATCACCGTGAACCGGGGATTGAGCGATTCGTATGGATCCTGGAAGATCATCTGCACCCGGCGTCGGAAATCTTTGAGGTCCGTGCCTTTCAGCGCCGCGATGTCGGTCCCATGGAAGAGCAGCTGCCCCTCGGTCGGATCTTCGAGCCTCACGAGGAGGCGCCCGGTCGTCGTCTTCCCGCAGCCCGATTCGCCGACGATCCCGAGGATCTCGCCCCGCCGGATCGCGAAGTCGATCCCGTCGACCGCGTGGACATTCTTCTCCTTGCCCAACAGGGAGTCGAACAATCCGGCTTTGAGCGGGAAGAGCTTCCGGAGTCCCCGGACGTCCCACACGAGGCCGTCGTCCGTCATGCGAGGCTCCCGCCGAAGATTTCTTTCGCGAAATGGCAGCGGGAGCGGTGGCCCGCATCGACCTCGATGAGCTCGGGACGCTCGCGCGTGCAGATGTCCTGCGCGAATCGACAGCGGGGGTGGAAGCGGCATCCGCTCGGCGGGTTCACGAGATCCGGCGGCGATCCGGGGATGGCCCGGAGTTTCTTCTTCGGGCCCTTCACGCTCGGGAACGCCTCGAGGAGGCCGATCGCGTACGGATGAGAGGGCCGTTCGAAGACGCTCTCGGTGCTCCCCTCCTCGACGACCTCGCCTGCGTACATGATGACGATGCGATCCGACACCTCGGCGACGACGGAGATGTCGTGCGTGATGATCATCATCGCTAGGTTCAGCTCGCGCTGCAGGTCGCGAATCTCTCCGAGAATCCGGTCCTGCATGATCACGTCGAGCGCCGTCGTCGGCTCGTCCGCGATGATGAGGTCCGGTTTGCACGCGAGGGCCATCGCGATCATCGCGCGCTGCTTCATTCCTCCGGAGAACTCGTGCGGATATCCTTCCGCCCGGTCCGGGGTCATGCCGACGAGCCGGAACAACTCCTGAATTCGCGCGTCACGTTGTTCGGGCGTCATCTCCATGTGTACCTCGAGCGCTTCTTCGATCTGGTCCCCGACCCGGTAGACCGGATTGAACGCGTTCATGGCTCCCTGGAAAATCATCGAGACTTGGGACCATCGCAGAGCCTGCATCCGATTCCGCTGGGACCTCTGGATCGCGCGGCGGGTGAAGCCGCGGTTCCACGCGCGCTCGCGTCGCTCGACGAGGTCCAAAAGGTCCCGCCTCAGGGCCGCCGGATCTGCTGTCCCGTTCGCGATGAGTTCTTGCGCATCCTCGACGAGGGAGCCTTCCTTCTCGAGGATCGGCATCAGTTCGGCCGCGGCCATCGACGCCTTGTCGGCATCGAGGCTCGCCGCGCGCGACGCGATGATGTCCCTGACCGTCTCCAGCGAACCGTCTTGTTCGAGTAGGAATTTCAACTCCCGCGGGAGCGGCGCGCGGAAGACGAGCTCTCCGCCGACGCGCACCTCGCCGGTGACGGTCCGTGCGTTCGAAGGGAGTATCTGCAAGATGGCGAACGCCATCGTGGTCTTGCCGCACCCCGATTCGCCGACGAGCCCGACGGTCTTGCTGCGGTCCGCGGTGAAGTCGACCCCGTCGACGGCCTTGACCTCGCCTTTGCGCACGTGGTAATACGTCCGCAGATTCCGGATCTCGAGCAACGGCAACCGATCGTTCACCTCGTGCGCAGGCGGGGATTGATGATCTGTTCGAATGCCCGGCCGGTGAGGAAGAAGGCGAGCGAGAGAACCGTGATCCCCAGGCCCGGCGGGAGGAGCCACCAGTACGCTCGGAGGAGGTCCGCCTGTTGGACCGTCGAGAGCATCTGGCCCCAGCTCGGGGTGCTCGGGTCGCCGAGGCCGATGAAGCTGAGGGCGGCCTCGAAGAGGATCGCGCCGCTGACGGCGAACGTCATGTAGAGGAAGACGAGCGGCAGCACGTTCGGGGTCAGGTGGCGGAACATGATCCGCACGCCGCTGGCGCCGGTCACCCGCGCCGACTGGATGTACGGGCGCTCCTTGAGGCTGAGGATCTGCGACCGGATGACGCGGGCCGTGCTCGGCCACGCCAGCAAGGCGATCACGAGGATGATGTTCCAGATGCTCGAGCCGAGGACGGCGGAGAGGATGATGAGGAGCGGCAGCGTAGGGAGGACCAAGATGACGTCGGTGAAACGCATCAGGACGATGTCCGTCTTCTGACCCAGGTATCCAGCGACGAGGCCGACGACCAGGCCAATCGTGACCGACAGGAGCGCCGACGCGAATCCGACGATGAGCGCGATGCGAGAGCCCCAGATGAACTGGCTTAGGATGTCCCGGCCTTGCGAGTCGGTCCCCAAGAGGTACGTATTGCCGGACGGATACGTTCCCGGCGGCAGCGGCGCGAGGTATGTGCCTGTCGACGAAATCGAGTAAACCCAGCCTCTCCCCGTCCCGAGCCAGACGCTGGGAATGTTGAACTGCGACCCGGCTTGCGTGGTCCAGATCGACGGCGGCGCCTCCAACGTCGCGTTGAAGTCACGACGCCAGAGCAAGCCGCCGACCTCGGACAGGCTGTACAAGACCCCCTGGTCGTCCGATACGTCCGGCGTCCCCCGGGAGTCCACGCCGATGCCGAAGAGGATGCGCTGCGCGATCGCCATGACCGGCGCAGCTGAGAACCGGAACCCGCGTTCGACTAGGACTTTATCGGCGAAGCGCCACTTGACGGTCCCGGCGGATATCGTGCCCACCGCGTCTCGGGCGATCGAGTACAAGATGCCGGAGTTGGAGGTGACGTAGACCGTCGTCGAGTCGATGAACGGGGACGCAAGGGGTCCCGCATCTCTCTGGGAAGCGGTCTGCATGACGGGGATCGTGCGGATCCCGCTCGGGTGGAGCTGGGCGGCGGACGACGACTCCCACGGGCCGTACGGGGCACCCGTGGTCGCCTTGCGGGCGAAAAGCCAGCCGTCGTCCGAGGCCGCGTACACGAGCTCGCCGAAATCCCCGTCCGCGAGGGTGGACGGAAGGGCGACGACGGGCGGGGAGCTCCAAGGGGAGCTCACGGCGAATGGATCGGTCCACGCCAGCGTGCCGTTCCGCGTGTACAGCGACCACCAATCGCCGGCGTTCACGAAGAGCCTCTGGCCGTCTTCCGTGAGCGCGGGAGAATAACTCGGGTTCGTCGGCGGGTTCATCGGTCCGGCAGCCATTCGAATGGAGACGTTCACGCCAAACGTCCACTCCCAAGTCAGCGAGAGATTGGACGCGGCGAACGCAAAGAGATGTCCGTCCGAGGTCCCGACGAACACCGACTCGCCCGGATTCCGAGCCGGCTTCGCGGGAGAGGCCGGATCGTCGGTGGGCTCGGACCACGCGGCGATCGAAGTGATCCGTCCACCGACCGACCGCGTGACCACGTCGGATCCGCCCGGCGTGCCACTCTCCCCGCCGATGCCGGCAGGTTCACTGTCGTTCAGCGCGTACAGCGTTCCGTCTGCGGTCCCCACGTACACGACGAGATCCAGGTAGTCCGGGTTGATCTTGCTGCCGTAGTTCACCGCGACCGGCCCCGCCGTGATGTTCGCCGGCGTCGGGAAGGCGCGGTTCCACCCGCGGGTGCCCGTCACCGGGTTGATCGCGAGGAGCTTGTCCCCGGAGGCCACGTAGATCCGATCCGCCGTAGGATTCGTAGCCCGCGGGGTCACCCGGAGCGCAGCCTGGGACCGGATCGGGCCCCCGGCGTAATCGAACTGGAACGTCGACGTGTCGGTCTGCCAGAAAGTCTGGAGGGAGATCACGTCCTCCGAGGGCGCGCGCCACTCGATCGGATCGCGGAGTCCGAGGGCCGGCGCGAGAGCCGCGAGGACGACGAAGACGATCATGATGCCGATGCCGACGACGCCGATGCGGCTCTCCTTGAACAGCCCCCACGTATTCGCGACGTTCCGTCGGTAGGCCCGGAGCCGTTCCCGCGTCACGTCCCAATCGACCATCACAATCGAACTCTCGGGTCGAGGTACGCGTACGCGACATCGGCGACGACGTTCCCGAGGACCGTCAACAAGGCGAGGATGAAGAACGCTCCCTGCACAGCGGGGAAGTCTTGGAACAGGGTCCGCGTGACGAAGTAGAAGCCCATCCCCGGCCAGGAGAAGATCGTCTCCGTGAGGATGCCGCCGCTGATCACGGTCGCCATGGCGATCGCGGTGACCGTCGTCACGGGCAGCATCGCGTTCCGTGCCGCGTGCTTGTACATGACGGTCCGTTCCTTGAGCCCTTTTGCGCGCGCGACCGTGACGAAGTCTTCGCCGAGGACCTCGAGGAGCGAGTTCCGCATCAGCAGGACGTATCCCGCGAAGTTAAGGATCACGAGGTTCGCGAGGGGCAACGCCATGTGCCAGAGTACGTCCCGGGCGTACGAGAGTCCGGTGAGCGAATTCCCGAAGGCGTCGACGCCACCGAAGCCGCCGATTGGGAAGAGGCGGAACGTGTACGCGAACACGAAAAGGAGGATGAGGCCGAACCAGAAGATCGGCATCGAGTAGAAGAACAGGCTGGAGACGATCGCGGCGATTTCGCCTCGGGAGCCGCGGAACCAGGCGAGCAGGACGCCACCGCCGATCCCGATGAGGACGGACACGATCGTCGCGCTCCCGAACAGGAGGAGCGTGGGTCCGACCCGCTCGCGGATTTCGGAGCTCACGGGCCGGCCCGACTGGAACGAGTTCCCGAAATTCCCCGTCAACATCCCGACCAAGTAGTACCAGAACTCCTCCCACACCGGTCGGTCGACGGCGACGAGCGGGTGCGTCAGGGCGAACTCGTTCGTGGCCCCCCGCGGGGTGACGACGTGGCCCACCAGGTCCCCGAGGCTGCCTTGCGACGACTGCACGACGACGTACACGTCGGCGGCAGTGCGCGTGTACGGCGTCTGGGCGGTGAAGACCGCGCCGCGTGGGTCCTCCGTCGTCACGTACGAGAACGGAGCGATGTCGATCGGATTCGCGGCGAATCCGAACAGCGTATCGGCCGTGTCATCCGTCGCGGGATTCTGGACGATGAACGAGACGGCGTACACGCCGCTCGTGGTCGGCGTGTAGCTGCCGGAGAACCGCCCGCTCGCGAACGTCAGGGAGACGTTCGAAACCGGACCCGACGGCGGGGTAACGAGCGCCCATCCCTGGAACGTCGACACGTCCGTCGGAGCGATTGGCTGAACCGACAACGTGACCGCGTCCCCGACGAGCACATGCTGCGACGGCTCCGCGCTTACCCCTCGGAGGAGGATCGGACTGCCCGGAGGGAATACCTTCGGGTCTACGTACGCGGCATGGAGGGTGACGTTGTTACCCTTCGAATCGCGGACGTCGATCGTGATGGCATACAGGCCGGGGTCCGGGACCGCGAAGCTGCCGCTCTTGAACACGCCGGGCGCGTTCTCCCACCGCGCGAAGCCGTACGCGACGCGCTGCGCGTCGCGCTCCTGCGGTGTCAGTCCCGGCTGGATCAGCAACGACACCGGGTCGCCCGGCATGAGCCGGAACAGCACGAACATCAGGACGAGGACGACGACGATCGTGACGACCGTCTGGGCCGCTCGTTTCACCAGGAACGACCGGAGGCCCACGGTTCTCCCTTCCCGTACTATCGTCCGTCGCGATTTCAACCTTGTCCAGCGTCGCCGGGTCCGGTTGTGACCCGCGCCACCGGGGCAGACGTTCGCGCTCGCGACCTACGGCTTCTTCCTCCCCCGGCGCCGCAGTCCGATGTAGACGCCGCCGGCGGCACCCGTGCCGGCGACGGCCCCTCCGATCAGGAAGTACTCGCTTCGGATTCCGGGGGTGGGTTGCGGCGGCACGTTCAGGACGGTCAAGGTGATCTGCGAAGACCCGGACACGGTCCCGCGTTGCGCGGTGATCGTGATTGTATACGTCGTGTCCGCCGTCACCTGCGGAGCCGAGACGGTCACCTGCCGATGGCCGGTCGCGTCCAGGGTGAACGTCGACGGTTCCAACGCGATCGTCGGCGTCGGCGTTAAGATCACGCCCCCGCCGGCCGCGGGCAACCCGTCTTGGTCCGTCACCGTGACGTCGATCGCGCTAGCGCCCCCTTCGCTGATGACGTTCCCGAACGGCGCGTCCGCCAGCAGCGTAAGGAACTGTGCTCCGGGCGGGAAGGTCGTGATGACGACCGTCACGAGGCGCGCCGCGCCGAACTCCGTACTCGTCGTCTGGATCTCGAGGAACGTGGACACCGGTGTGGCTGCCGCCGTGAGCGTCGGAGCGAGGAACGTCGTCGCGAACTGTCCGTTCGCGTTCGTGGTCCCCGTGGGCGGGACGACGTCGCCTTGACCCGATGTGCGGGAAACGGTGACGGTGGCTCCCGGCACGGCGTTGCCTGACGAATCTCGGACGGTCACGGTGACCGGCGCGGTCCCCCCGGAGGCGACCGCGGACGGCACGGTCGCGGCGGATCGAATGACGCCCGGAGGCGCCGGGTCAAGCAGGATCCGGGACCAGTAGATCCAGACGTCGCCTCCGATGTCGGTTCGGAAGCTCGACGGGTCGATGCGGTCCTGCCGGAACGCGAACACGTTCGTGCGGAAGTACAAGACGTTATAGACCGCGTCCTGCAAGATCGCGCCTTGGGCCCGTTTCCAGAGCTGAACCGCTTGCGTCCCGACGGCGCCCGTCGCCTCGTCGATGATGTTGTCCAACGACGAGTTTGCGTAGCTCTCGTAGTTCTGCCCGGGAATCGGCGCGTTCCGGCTGTGGAAGAAGCTCTCGATGTAGCCGGGCTCGACATAGCCGGTGAGGGACCACCCGAGGATCCACATGTCGTAGTTGCGCGCGTTGAGCGCATCGACGATTGCTCCAAACGCGGTCGCCTTCGAGTTCAGGTTGACGCCAATCGCGCGCATGTTCTGCGCGATGAGCGTCCCCGCGGACGCACGGATCGGGTCGTAGTCTGCCTGGGGCGTCAGCATGTCGATCTGACGCGTCCCGATTCCGGGCAGGCTGCGGCAGCCGGTCCCGTCGGGCAGGCACGCCCCGGGCGGGTCGGGGCCGTACCCTTGGGCGACGGCGGCGTCGAGGATGCTCGCCGCGGTCGTCAGGTCGAAGTCGTAGCGGACGGCCGAGGCGTTGTAGTACAGCGTGTTCGTCGGGCTCACGACCGTGTGGCCCGCCACGCCGAAGTTTTGGAGGAGCGACGTGACGATCGTGCGCTTGTCGGTCGCATGGGCGACCGCGAGGCGGAACGGTTTGCCGATGTCGTTCCCCGGGGTGTTGCTGCCTTCCGCCGGGTTCAGGTAGCCGAACGGCAGGCGGTCGAAGTTGAAGCTCTGGTAGAAGAACCCGGCGTCGGCGCTCGACTTGAGTCCGACGTTCGGATCGGACGTGATCGGCGCGACGAACTCGGGCGGCACGGCCCAGTCGATGAAGTCGATCGTCCCGGCCTGGAGGGCGAACACCGTCGCTTGGACGTTCCGGTACAGGCGGTAGATGATCGAATCGATCTTGGGTACGCGCAGGCCGAACTGCAATGTCTTCGCGGCGACCGAGGCGTCCGGCACGAAGTAGTCGGGGTTCTTGTCGAGCCTGACGAAGTTCCCCGACTCCCAATGCACGAACCTGTAAGCGCCGGCGCCGATGACGTCCTGGTCTTGCGCCTCCCACGGGCTGGAGCACGTCGGGTTGCCGGCCGGGCAGCCGACCGATGCCGCGGTGACATCGAACGCGGTCAGGTGGGTGCCGGATGCGATGTCGATGCCTTCAAAAGTGGCAGCGGACGTCGTCGTGTATCCGGCTTGCGGCACCCCGTTCAAGTAGACGTAAGGAGCCACGGCGCCGGGTTCCGGGATCATCGCCCAACCGAAGTCCGGGTGGACGTTCGTGGCGACAATCGCGCCGTTCAGCTTTCGCACGCCCGTGCCCTGCCAGAAATACGCGGGCATGAGCGTCCCCACGAGGGTGTCGCGTTTGAACTGCGCGTTCGGTCCGGTCTGGATGAACTTGAGCGCGAATTGGTACTTCGGATCTGCGACGGGTCCACCGAGCCATCCGTCCGTCGACGCGCCCGCGATCGGCACGGGATTGATGTGCTGGTATCGGGTGGACGAATAGTTCGACCCGGATTGGCCCGCGCGGTCTTTCACGAATCGCGAGGAGGTGACGGCGGGGGCCAGCGACGCGAGATGGTATCCGAACAAGACGTCTTCCATCTCGACCTGTGTGCCGTCGTGCCATTTCATTCCTTTGATGCTGTAAAATGTAATCCACTCGCTCTCGCGACCTGCGATGCCCTGGACGTTCGAGAACTCGCCGACCTCATTCGCATCGAGTTTACCGTTTCCGTTGACGTCGGTGCCGACCGCGACGTACGGCAAGACCTCCTGCGTTTCCGGATTCGTTTGAATGGTTGATTCCGCAACTGGGTTGAGCGCGTCCGCCGTCCACACGTCCGTTCCAAAGAAGAATCCTCGAATCAGATTCCTCGTCTTCATCTCGTCCTGCACCCCGACGTTCACGACGAACGGCGCGGCCTGCGCCGAGGCGTTTTGCGTCGGGGACTGGACCGAGAAGATCGCCACGAACATCGTCAATGCCATAAACAAGACTAGCCACAGGTGTCGCGACATGTTTGTCCGCCTCCGGTCTGCGGCGCGTTGGTCCTCGCGCCGTTCCCCGGCGGCACATGGGGTCGAACCGTATTAAACCAGATTGGTACACCGCTTGTAATCGGGCGGGCGAGAAAATCCGCGAGGCCTTCAGACGTCCGCGGCGAGATACACTTTGCGACGACCACGAGAGGCCGTCTGCAAGACGCCCTGCTTCTGCAGGATTCGCAGGTTGTAGCTGACGGTCTGCTGCGTCACGCCGGCCTGGCGGGCGAGATCGCGCTGCGGCAACTCCGGATTTCGCCGGAGGAATTCGATCAGCACCCGCTGGAGACGACTGAGTCGGACGCCTTGGCCCTCCCGATCCGGTTGCGCGTCCGCGGCAAAGAAGCGCTTGTAGACGCCGTCCCGCTCGGACCGGATGAAGCCCGCTACCTCGAGCGTGCGCAGATGGTACGCGAGCGTCCCGTTCGACAGCCCGAGGTCGTCGCGGATCTCCGTGAAGTTCGTCCCGGGCTCCGCTTTGATGACGCCGAAGACCTGTCCTCGGACGAAATGGTCGAGGACTTCCTCCTTCTTGAGCCGCGTGTAGAGCGGGAACAACGCGCCGAAGACCGCGTGCCGGCCCGGTTCCGTCCAAGCGAGGACCGCGGCGAGTCCGCCGAGCACGCCGAGGGAGACGATGCCCGCTTGCGCGTAAATCGGCGGCGAAGGGAGCCGCACGACGCGCACGCTGAACGCATCGATTCCCTGTGCGGCGCCGTCGAGTCCCGTCTGTGCGGTGATCCCGACCAACGTGTCCTCGGGGACATCCGCACGGAACGCGAACGAGGCGCGGCCCCGTGCGTCGGTGACGACGCGATCCGGGGACACCGTCCCCGTCGAGGCGCTCAGGAGGACCGGCACGTTCGCTTGCGGGAGGCCATGGACCTCGGTCACCAGGACCTCCATCGGAATCCAATGGCCGCTCTCGGCGAGGTCGAAGGAGGAACGCACCGCCACATACACCTGGAACTGCCCGTCCCCGCCTTCAATGCCGCTCGTCCCGTCCGCGGCGGCGGGTGGGGACGACACCAGCAACGCGAGTCCCACGACCCCGAGGGAGACGAACAGAATCCACGCCGCGCGGTCGATCCTCGGTCCTCCGATTCGGATACGGCACCGCGAGGACTTGACCATTGCGGTCGTCGGCCCGACGGCCCTTCCCCGAATCATGTGCCGGCGTCACGGCAGACCCGGATCGCTTCCTTCCCGCCCATGAACGAGCGCAGGACTTTCGGCACCGTCACGGTGCCGTCCGGCTCCTGGTAGTTCTCGAGGACCGCGACGAGGCCGCGGGACGTCGCCATCGCGGTCGCGTTGAGCGTGTGCGGGATGAACTTCTCGCCTCCGACCTTGCCCGCGCGGATGTTCAGCCGGCGCGCCTGATAGTCCGTGCAGTTGCTGCAGCTGATGACCTCGCCGTATTTCTTCTGCCGCGGGTACCACGCCTCGATGTCGTACTTCTTCGCCGCGACCGTGCCGATGTCACCCGTGCAGACGTTCACGACTCGGTACGGGATCTCGAGGGCGCGGTAGATCGCCTCCCCGTTCGCGCGGAGCTTCTCGTGCCACGTCCAGCTGTCCTCCGGCCGACAGAAGACGAACTGTTCGATCTTGTTGAACTGGTGCATCCGGAAGAGGCCCTTCGTGTCGACGCCGTGCCCGCCGATCTCCCTCCGGAACTGCGTCGCGATGCCCGTCAGCCGGATCGGGAGGCGGCCGTCGTCGATGACCTCGTCCATGAACATCGCGCCCATCGGATGTTCCGACGTCGCGATCAGGTAGAGGTCCTCGCCCTCGATCTTGTACATCACGTTCTCGAAGTCGGCGAGGTCGACGACGCCCTCGTACGCGGCCCGCCGCATCATGAACGGCGGGAAGACGGCGGTGAAGCCCTGCTTGATCATGTAGTCGAGCGCGAACTGCAGGAGCGCCTGGTCGAGCCGCACGAGGTCGCCGAGGAGGTATAGGAAACCCGCGCCGGCGATCTTCCGCGCGCGTTCGAAATCCGCGGCGCCGAGCGCCTCGAGGAGCTCCCCGTGCGGTTTGAGCTCGAAGTCGAACTTCCGAGGCGTTCCCCATTTCGCGATCTCGACATTCTCCGTGTCGTCCTTTCCGACCGGTACGCTCTCGTGGAGCAGGTTCGGCAACCGCAGGAGTCCGTCTCGGATGTTCGCGGCGAGCGCATCGATCTTCGCGTCGAGGTCGTCGATTTTCTTCGGGAGGTCGGCCGCCTCTTTGCGGAGCTTGTCCGTCGCCTTGCCGGCTTTCTTGGCTTCCGCGACCTGCCGCGTGATCTCGTTCCGCCGCCGCTTCAGCGCGTCCGCGTTCGCGAGCGCCTCCCGCCAGTCCTTGTCCCATCGGATGACGTCGTCGAGGAGCTTCGCCTTCTCCGGAGCGTTGCGCTTTGCGAGGTCGCGTCGGATGACCTCCGGGCTCTCGCGGACGAGCCGGATGTCCAGCACGGCGGACTCGATGGGGAGGACCCTATTTGTAGGTTGTTTCACGAGCCCACGAACGCGCGAACGGGATCCTCCAGGTCCCTGCCCGTAAAGAGGAGAACGAAGGGATAGCAGGGGCCAAGCCCGTTCCCCAGAATGGACCGGCGCTCGGGCGTTGAGAGCGATCCGCTACCGCATGATGTCTAGGAGCTCGCGAATCTCTTCCGAATGCAAGCGCATGATCCTGCTAAGGGACGCGGGCTCCGTCTTCGGCCCCGCGACGGCCGCGAGCGTACACCCGTTCCCGACGCTCATGATCACGACGTTCCAGGTGCCTGCGTGGATCGTGATGTCCTCTGGATCCGGGAGGGATAGGCTGTGGTGATCTTGCCCGCAGCGGTCATCGCGAGCGTCGCCATCGCTCCGTCGCGGCCATCGACAATCGTCCGCGGAGCGAGGAGGCGATCGGCAGCCCGTTGCGGTCCCCGATCACGAGCGCTTGCACCCCGTAGACCTGGGCCGAGATCTCCTCGAGGATCTCCGCGAGGCGGCCGTCCGGCGTCATGATCGTCTCGATTTGCTCGACGTCGCGTTCGTGCATCCTCGGACCTCCGGCGGCCCCCGGGCGTTCGGACGGAGATTCGTTCTTGGCCGGCGCAAGGTAGCTCTTCATGCGAATGGGTGTCTGCGAGGGGGATTATGACGGCCTCAGACAAGTCGGCTTGACTCAGGTCAAATTGACGAGGGAGCGACAGGCACGCACGGCGGGGCTTCTCGTGCGCCGAAAGGACTAACTCACGGAGACGCTTACTCGCCGACGGACGAGGGGTCAGTGAGCGGGAAGCGCGTGGCGGTCGTGACGGTCGCGTTCGCCGCCGCCTTGGTCGCCATCGCGGACCTCGCCTGGGCCACCGCCGTCGCGACGTCCGGATCGTGGTTCTCGCCCGCCGTCTCGTCGCAGACGTACGTCGTCACGCTCATCGCCTCGACGCTGCTCGTCGTCGGCCTGGCAATCGCCGCGTCGCTGCACATCGTCTCGATCGGTCATGCGGTGGACGAATTGGATCAGCGGATCGCGGTGATCCGGGGGTCCGCTCGGGCTGAGATGCTGTCCTCTCCCTCGACCGTGGAGACCGACCGGGACGTCGAGGACGAGCTCGACGATATCCTGGGCGCCATGGAACGGGACGTCGCCCTGGTCGAGGTGCGCCCATCCCCGGCCGTCGTCGTGCCGGCGGCGACGATGCAAGACGCCCGCAGCCTCCTCCGGGAGCTCGTGAGCGAGCGACTCGCGGTGCGCCGGGGCGTCTCCCAGGTCCGGTGGGCCATCGCCCCCGCGGTCGCCGCGGCGATCATCTTCGGCGCGATCGCCTCCGCGATGCTCCCGGCCGTGGAGGTGTTCGCGGTAGCGAACTTCCAGCTCAACACGGCCTTCGTCCTGTTCCTGGCGTACGGATGGCCGGTCTTGGTCGCCTGGGCGGTCACGGCGATTGCGGTCTCCCGGCATATCAAACCTCTGTAGGAACGTTCGCCTCGACACGGACCGTCGTCGGAGCGGATTACCAACTTCACTGAACAAATCCTTTTTATCCCTCCTTCCCAATACTACCTCGGGAAAAGTCGTCGTGGGGGAGAGGGTTCCGAATCATGGCCCACATTCAGGAGCGGGGTGCATCCATCTTATCGATCGTCGATCCGGAGGGTCCGCTCGACGCAGCGTTGCTGTTGCGTCAGACCGGCATCTTGGTCGCGGGCTGGACGCGGGACGCGGTGCCGCAAGAGGTGCTCACGGTGATGGCGGCGACGATGTTCGCCTCCGTCCAGACTATCGCCGAGACGCTCGGAGACCCGAGCCCCTCGAGCATCCTCGTCGAGACGGAATCTCGGCGTCTCTTCGCGACAAAGTTCGGAACCGATGAACTCATCCTCGTGGCCCCGAAGTCCGCGACCGAGGGGTTCCTGAGGCAGGTGGCTAGGAGGATCGTGCGGAAGGAGTCCCAGCGTGCGTCCGCAGAACCGCGCTCCCGTGCGTCGATTGTCGTCAAGGAGTAACCGCGGGGTAAGCGCATCGCATGCAGGGCAACACACCGATTCGACATCCAGATTCATCCGGCCCGAACAAGGCCCCCGCGAATCCGGGACATCGGACGACCAGGTCGGGATTGTCGCGAGGACTCGGGACGCGCCAGCAACTCGAGCAGGCGACGCGCCGCCGGCTGTACGAACACCTGCTCCTCCTCCCGGGCGATCACTTCCGGTCCATCGCCCGCTCCCTCCGCGTCGGCGTCGGGACGGCGCGGCATCATCTGCAGGTCCTCATGCGCGACGGCCTCGTGTACGAGCGGAAGACGGACGGCCGGTCCCGGTACTACGTCGCGGGAGATCCGGAGCAGCTCGCGAAGAACGACCTGTTCGGGAAGCACTGGGGCTTCCGCGATCTGCGTCTGCGCATCTGGAACGCCCTGAACCGATCTGGGGAGAGCACCGCGACAAGGATCGCGTCCGTCCTCGGGATCACGCGGCAGCTCGCCGCCTACCATCTCGGCCGCCTGGAGGAGAAGGGGCTCGTCTCGTCGCAGGACCGCCGCTACCGTGCGACCAGATCGTCCGCGGCCGCGGAACGGATCGACGAGACCGAGCGCAACTCTTGAATCAGGTCGACGACCCCTTTCACGTCGCGGACGAGCGGCGACAAGGATTGCGCGGCGAACGGCACGCCCTTCAGTTGCTCCCGCAACGCGCGCAGGCTGAGGATGCACTGGCGCGACGCCGCGAAGAGCTGCTCCTGCGTTGCATTGGCCCGGTCGAGCTGCGCCGAGAGTTTCCCGACATGCGCCAGCGTGTTGAGCCGCAGGTGCCGGTCCCGCTCCAGTTCGGCGGCGAGCTCCGTGACGCGCATCTCGATCGGCCCGTGGGACTTCCGCTCCAGATCCAGTTGCCGCTCGAGAGCAGCAATGCGATCTTGGAAGGCCGCGTCGGATGATTCCCGCTCGGCGCGATCCAGTTCCAGCGGCAGACCATGGACCTCGAAGGTCTGAACGATCGTCCGGACCTTCTCGCGGACCGCGTTCGTCAACTCGGGATCTTTCATGCCGGAGCCTGCGGGGATCGCCTCGAATCCACGGCCCCGGCCCTTGCCCCGGAACGATTGAAGGGCGATGTCGGTGCCGCTCCCGGACGGGAACGATCGGAGGCTCGACGATTTCCCACAGAGCGGACAGACTGCGTGCGTCGCCGTGGCCGGTGCAACGTTCAGGGTACCGTAAACCTACCGGTTTCGGCCCTCTGCGGACCTACAACGGGTACTCTTCTAGCGGTTCCTCGAGATCCTCTTCGTTGGAATGTGCCTCGACCGGGGCGGCCGCCGCGGCCGGTGCATCCTCCAGCCGCCGCGTGAGACGGCGATTCTTCCGGGAGAGCACGATCGCGACGACGGCGAGGAGGACCGTTAGGACGATCAACAGGAACGCGGTCGGCACTCCGAGGATCCGTTCGGGCGGGAATCCCGCCTCCACGACCGTCAGGCCGACCGTCGTGGATTTGGTGCCGGAGGTTACCGTGAGCGTGCCGCTCCCGGTGTGGTCGCCGCCGGAGAGCGAGGCGCTCTGGCCGCCCGGCGAGACGTCGAGTGTGCCGATCGTCGTCGACCAGGAGAATGTCACGTTGGCCACCTCGTTCCCGTACCGGTCGAGGGCGAGCGCCTGGAGCTCCACGCTACTCCCCACGCGCACCTGAACCGTCGAGGGAATCACGAGGATTCGTTCCATCGCGCCGCTGACGATGCGGACGCTCATCGAGGTCGACACCGCACCTGAGGAGACGGTGATCGTGCCCGTTCCCGCCAAGACCGGTGCGCGGAACAACGCATGCATCCCATCGACGTCGATCGGGGTCACGTCGCCGATCGTCGTGGACCACGACACCGGGACGCTTGGAATCGGATTCCCGTAGGCATCCGCGGGAATGGCCGCCAGCACGACCGTGGAGCCGACTTCGGCGTCGATCGTCGAGGGGGAGACCGCAATGGACGCGAGGGGCCCGGCGACGACCTGCACGGTCGCGCTCCCGCTGATCCCGCCGCTCGTCGCCGTCACGGTGCCGCTCCCGAGGCTCCCGCCTGCGGTGAACAGGCCGTTCGAGTCGATCGCACCGAGGCCTCCGGCGGTGCTCCAGGAAACCGACGACAGGGGGACCGCATTTCCGTTCGCATCTTCCCCCGCCGCCGCAAACTGCCGCGTGGTCCCCGCCGGGACCGTGCCGATCGCCGGACTCACATCGATGCGGTTGAGGCCGCCGGGCGCGATGCGGATCGTCGCGAGACCGGACACGCTTCCGTTCGCGGCCGCGACGGGGTCCGTGCCCGCGACGGTTCCCGCTGTGTAGACGGCCCGGTCTCCCGACTGCGTCGCCGGCGTCACCGTGCCGAGGCCCCCGATCGAAGACCAGGAGTACGTCACCCCGTCGACCGCGTTGTCGAATGCGTCGTACGCCGCTCCGGCGAGGGCGATGGAACCCATCAACGCCACGTCCGCGGATGCGGGCGTCACGGCGATCCGTTTGGCCGTCCCCGCGCCGACGAAACCGAACGCGTTCATCTTTCCCGATTCGTCGCCGACGACGAGGTAGCCGTCCCCGATCGCGACGGACGAGCTGCTGCCCGCGGGGGAGACCTGCAGCGACTGCAGCGCGGCCCCGTTCGAGGCCTTCCGCGCGTACAGCATCCCATCCCACGAGGCGACGAACACGGTCCCGTTGTCGTACGCGACGGAGGCGCCGATGGGCCCCTTCACGATGAACGTCCTCCAGGCGATCGTCCCGGTCGCCGCGTTGAGGGCGCAGATCCGTCCAGCACCCGTCTCGGTCGCGAACACGCCGACGAAGACGAGTCCTTCTGCGACGACGGGGGACGAGAGGTCGACGGTCCTCCCGACGAGCGGCGCCTTCCAGATCCTCGATCCGTTCAGCGGGTTGATGGCGTACATCGCGCCGGTGTAATCGCCGACGTACAGGACGCCGCCCGCGAGGGTCGGCGCGGACGTGATTGCGGACCCGACACTCGCTCGCCAGAATTCCGTCCCGGTCGGGGCGTCGATCGCGATGATGTCTCCCACGCCATCCGTCACATACACGATCCCGGCCCACACCGTGGGTCCCTGGAATCCTTTGTCGGGCATCGCGTACGTCCAGCGATCCACGCCGTCGGCGACGTTCGTCGCGTGGAGCGTCTTGCCACTATAGTCGTACCAGTAGACGCTCGTCCCATCCACGGCGGGGGTCGTGAAGGCGTTCGCCGCGGGAGCCGGAGACGCGTGTCGCCATCGGACCGCGCCGGTCGTCTCGTCGAGCGCGAACAGGGTCACGGCGCTCCCACCGCCGGTCACGAGCGCGACGTAGACCGTCCCGGAGTCGATCGCCGGCGTCCCGTGCACGTACCCGAAGTCTCCCAGGAACGCCTGCCATTTCCTCGCGCCCGTGCCCAGGTCGAGGGCGGTCACCGTCCCTTCCCTTTCCGTGTAGAATACCGTGTGATTGTCGATGACCGGGTTGCTCCAGTGGATCCGCGAGCCGACGGTGGCGTTCCATCGAGGAGTGAGCGGCATCGCGTAGGTCGACGAGGCCACCCCGCCCCGCTCCCGATCGTGATGGAACTGGGGCCACTCCACATCCGGCGGCGAATCGGGCGGCTTCGACGGGGTCTGGAACGAGTAGAACGCGCCACCGTTGTCCGCGCGGGCCGTGTTGCCCGCTTCGTCCGTCGATAAGACGTAGTAGTGATAGATCGTACTCGCCGCGAGGCCTGCGACGACGATCGCATGATTCGTCACGCGGCGCGCGTCCGATTGCGGCGTCGACGGGATGCCGGTTCCCCAGTAGACGACGGAGTCGCTCGTCTCGTCCGTGGTCCAGGCCATCGTCGCGCGGAAGAACCGCACGGTCTGCGTGCCGACGTTCGCGATCATTGGAGGCGTGTCGTCGACGACCGCGTAGTCGTCCACAGGTCCGCTCCCGCCGAGCCCGTCGTTCGCATCGTAGTATTCCGCCGTGATCGTGTCTCCATTCCGGACTTGGAGTCGGCCGTCGGGACGCGGCGTGGCGCTCCTCTCCAGGAGGATCGAACCCCGGAACACCTCGGTCGATGGGCCCGTCTCCGTGAGCACCAGCGTCTCCGGAGTCGTCTCCGTGCTGCTGGACATCGACACGGTGGCCGTGTCCGGCGCTCCCGGGTTCAGGTTCAGGTCCGCGTCGACCACGTCGACCCGGACCGTGGCGCTCGATTGGTAGCGGTTATGGTCCATCTGGACGAAGCCCTTCTGCCGCGTGATGCCGCCCGTGGCGACGATCGCGTAAGGCTGCGGTCCCTCGGGCACGTTGTTGGCTGATACCTGGATCGTCCAGATGCCCGATGCTACGTTCGTCCGCACGAGCACGCCCTCGACGTTGTTCAGGTGGTCCGAGCCACTCGCGTTCCGTTGCGACTCGCCGGGGTTGTAGCCCGTGTACTGGTTCCCGGCGTACGTCGTTCCGTCGGGCCCCGTGACGACGAGGTCGAGATCGTTCACGAGGTTCGGACTCGACATCGGTACGCCGGCATAGTCGCTCCACACGAGCGTGACCTCGACGGGCATCGAGGCGTCCGCGATTGCGATCTGGTACGTCACCGAGTCGCCGGTGTTCACGCCGGTCCGGTGATCGTCGCGTCCCGGTGGGGTACCACCCGTCCATGTAGTATTGTCGGAGGAGCGCGACGGCGCCGGCGGCGGTCGGTGTCGCCATGCTCGTCCCGCTGTACTGGATGTAGTCGTCGCATTGACCGCCCGGATCGCAGCCGTGGGCGGACCAGATGAAATACCCCGGGGCGAGGACGTCCGGTTTCAGCCGGCCGTCGGCCGTGGGCCCGCGGCTGCTGAAGGTGGCCATCCGGTCCCGGTTCGCTCCGTTCTGCGACGCGCCGACCGCGAGGACGTTCTTCGCGACCGCGTACGGGTTGATCGTCGATGGGCTGGGGCCCGAGTTCCCCGCAGCGTACAGGATGACGAAGTCCGGATGGGTCCAGACGAAGTCGTCGGTCTGGAACGCCTGCGGGATGTAGTCGCTGCAGCAGGAGCCCCAGCTGTTCGTGTGGACCGAAGAGTTGCGGTCCAACGCCGCTTGGTACATGTCGTGCAGGTCAGACGGGGGATTGATGAAGGCCCCGTCCGTCGAGAGGTCTTGGACCTGTAACGTCGCATCGAACGCCTGGCCGTCGTGCGGTCCCGCCGTCCCGTTCGCCCCCGCCGTGTCTCCGTCGTAGACATGCCATGTCCCGTCGTCGCCCGCGACGCTCCCCGCGACGTGGGTGCCGTGGTTGATCCCGTTGTCCGAAGAATCCCCGCGCGCGTCCGAAGGCACGTAGTAGTCCGTGACCTTGCGGTTGTCGGGCCCCGGGACGGAGTGGAGCGGGTCCTCGAACGCATTGTGTTGATAGTCGAGGCCCGTGTCCCCGACCGTGACGAGCTGGCCGGTCCCGAAGATTCCGTGATCGTGGACCGGTGTCGCGAAGGTCGTCCCGTTTCCGCTCTGGATCACCCACCGCGCGATATCGTTGAACGCGTGCGGACGGACTTCCCGATCGATCCACATCACGTCGGGGTTGCGGGCGAGCGGGATGAGCGCCTCTCGCGCAATCTCGGCGCGGACCACGCCAGAGGACGACGTCGACCAGAGGATGTCCGTGGCCCCGAGGGTTGCCGCTGCGCCGGCGACCCGCAAGACGCCTGATTTCTCGAAGGAGAGCACGGTGACACGGATGCGTGAGTTCGCGAGCGATTCCGTCGCGGAATCTCGGAACGCTCCGCTCGCTTCTCCCTGTCGCGACGTGAACGACGCAAGGGGTGGCGCTCCTTCCGTTTCGGCGGCGGTGTCCGCGGGCAGCGGGCCTTCCGGCCCGTCCTGCGAAAGGCGCGGACTCAACTTGAACGCGGGCTCGAACGGCCCGACCCAACGGACTTGCGGGAGCTCGCGGACCCGGGCAATCGTCGCGGGATCGGCCTTTGCCACAAACGCGTTGGAGTTTACATAGCCGAGCAAGGTGACTCCGGAGGAGATGAGCTGGGCTTTCGCCTGTCGCGTGATTGGCGGATGCAGCTGTACGATGTAGAATGAAGATCCAGCGGAGGGAAGGTCGGGGGTGCGCAACGCATCCGGGAGTTCGGGCGGGTCGACGAGAGGATCGAAATGGAATCCGTTCAGGTCTAGATATCCGGTTCGGTCCGAGGGCGCGAACGAGTTGACGATTGTCCCCCTCGTGCCGGACTCGGCGGCCAACGGCACGAGAAGAGCGGCGGCGCACACGACGAACGCGAAGACGATCGACCGGACTCGGGACCAGCGGTTCGCGTACGTGGGCATTGTCCGGAAGCCTCGCCGGGCGCTGCAGCGATGGCGTCGTGAGACCCGGCCGGCCGCCATCGCGGTGTCCGGGAGATAATGGCTCGGAACAAACTTGCGACTGGTGAAAATCACTCTCCTTGAGAATCATTCTCGATACCGTGTGGGCCAAGTTACGGTACCCTAATCCGTGTCCGCTGGCGGGCTCGGCTCCCTTCGTCGTTGGTCAATGACTTGACGGCGCATCAAGTCACTGGGAATTCGAATCTGCCCGCTTTGGTCACCTTGATTTGCGTGAATTCCGCTCGCGAAATCGACCCGCCGAGGTCTCGCAAATTCTGTTCCACATCGCTCATATGCAGCGCGCGCAATTTGTCTTCGGTCTCGGTGGGCCTGTCGCCCGCCACGAAATAACGGAGGGGGTATCCATTATGTCCGGGTTCGATGTCGCAGGGAGCAGTCAGCATGCTGGAACGGGGAACGGGTTCGATGTATCGGAGCTGAAGGATCGGCTGATTCGGAAGGCGACTCAGGTTCGATCGTTGGTCCGGGCCGCGGGTGCGTTCCAGATTTCGACGGTCGCCTATTACCCTCGAATCCAACGGACCAAGTCACTCTTGGCATCGCATTCCTATGAAGCCGCTCTCGTCGAGCTCGAGCGTCTCGAGGTCGATCTCCTCCGGGTTTTCGTAGGACGAGTTGCGGTCGAGCGGCGATCGAACCAGGAAGAGAATCTCGCCTCGACAAATGCTCGAGCCGCCCCGCTCGCGGAGAGTCTTCGCCCTGCTCCTGTGCAAGATGCACCGATTCCGCCCGTCGCGGTTGCCACGCGCAATGTGGGGGATCAAAGGCCGAGCCTGCCGGTCCGGCGCGTGAAGGCTGTTCGGCCAACCATCACACCTTCGACCGCGATCCGTCCCGCTCGGAATGGAGGTCCTTCACACAGCCGTCATTCTGCGAGGCGCGCCACCTTCGCAGCGCTGCTCATCGGTGTCATGGCACTCGCGGCCGTGTCCATTCCAACCACGTACGCGGTCCACAATGATGATCTGTTCGAACTCGGCCCCGGAGTCGCCACGGACGAAAACAGCAGGACGAACATCCTCGGCGACGGAAATGCGCTGAACGGGCCGGACTGGGCCGACATCTTCGGCGCTAACGGGAACCTCGTCAACATTTCCGGTGGACTTGTGGCGGCTTTCCTCAAGGACGACTTGTCGCAGTCGGGTGCTGTCGACCGGAGCACTTACTCCGGAGCGGGAGGATCGAACAAGAATAACGATCCCATCGCGCCGCCAGGAGACACGTGGCACTGGGACACCGGCAACATCCCCGCGAAGGACGACCTTTCCAATGTGTACGCGTGGGGCACGATGAGCCCCGCAGGGGACTTGGTCATCTATGCCGGCTTCGAGCGTATCGACGCGAGCGGCGACAGTCACATCGACGTCGAGCTGTTCCAAGCCCAAGTTGGACTTGATGACCAAGATAACATGCCGCCGTGCGACGGGAACCCGATTGACACCCACAACGGCTGCCATTTCTTCGGTGACCGGACGGACGGCGACATCATCGTCTCCATGGACTTCTTGAACGGCGGGGCCCTCGGCAGTGTCTCAGTTCGTCAGTGGTCCGGCACCTCCTATGGGTCCGCGGTCGCCACCCTCACCGGTGAAGGTTGCAACACGGCGGATACCATTTGTGCGTTCAACAACGGTGGCTCGATCAGCGGAGGTCCATGGCCCAACTACGACCGCCATGGAACGGAGATCACGAACCTTCCCACGAACGCGTTCACCGAGTTCGGGCTCGATGTGACGGCTCTCCTGCATGAGACACCGTGCCTCAGCACGATCCTCGGCAAGACCCGCAGCTCGCAGTCGTTCACCGCGGAGTTGAAGGACTTTGACGGTCCTCTCGCCTTCCCGATCTGCAGCGCGACGATCGCGATCGCGCCGGACGATGTGAATGAGATCAACGAGCACCACACGTTTACGGTGTGGGTCAACGCAACCGCCGGAGGGGTCTCGACCCCGGCGGACGACGGGACGATTGTGACGGTCACCCTCACCCCCGCGGACGGGGCGTCGGTCACCCTCATTTCGGACACCTGTGCGGATCCCGGAACCGTGGACGGCATCTGCACGGTGGAATTCACGTCGCCCACCGCGGGCAGTGTAACGGGCCATGCACGGGCGCAGGTCAACGTCCAAGGATTCATATTCGATGTCCAGACGAACGGTGAGGGTGGCAGTTCGGGCGACGCTCTCAAGTTCTTCGTCGACGCGTTCATCACCATCGGGCCATCGGCCGCCAACGAGGTCGGGACGCCACACCCATTCACGGTCCACGTCGAGTCCGACGACGGAACGGGTGTCGACTCCAACGGCGACGGATTCACGTTCGACCCGGTCGCCGGTGCAATGCCGTCGATCACGTTCCCGGGCGGTGCTCCGGGCTTCGTCGACGCGTCGGATTGCAATGCGGGCACGGACGCGAACGGCGACTGCACTGTGATCATTCGCTCCGACGTCGCGGGGACGTTCACCGCGCACGCGTCGGTCACCCTCCTCGTGGATGGCGTTTCCCTTCACCGGGAGACGGACGGTTCGCTCCCCAACTCGGGCGACGCGACGAAAGTGTTCGTCGATGCGTCCATCAGCATCACTCCCCCCGGAGTGAACGAGATCGGCGACCCACACACCTTCACCGTGACCGTCATGCAAGACGACGGATCCGGATCCGGTTTCGTTCCCGCGACGGTAGGCCACGTGAGCTTCACGCTTTCGGACTCGGACGGAGCGACTCATGTGCTCGATCCGGTCGCGAGCACCTGCGACGACGCGGGCGACAACCTCGACGCGTCGGGTCAGTGCACGATCGTCTTCACGTCGAGCAGTGCGGGCACCGTGACGGGCCACGCTACGGTCATGCTCACGGTCGCAGGCGTGCCGCTCACGCGGTCCACCGACGGCGAGGAGCCGAATTCCGGCGATGTTGACAAGGCGTTCTTCGACGCGTTCATCACGATCGGTCGATCGGCCCACAACGCAGTCGGGACGCCACACCCATTCACCGTCCACGTTGAGTTTGACGACGGCACCGGCATCGACTCCAACGGCGACGGACTCACGTTCGACCCGATCGAAGGCGCGATTCCCACGATCACGTTCGTCGACAACACGCCCGCATCCGTCGACACGTCCGACTGCGACGCCGGCACCGACGCGAACGGCGACTGCACCGTGATCATCAACTCCGAGGTCGCGGGGACGTTCACCGCGCACGCGATGGTCACGTTCCTCGTGCAGGGCGTTTCCCTCCACCGGGAGACGGACGGATCCGGGTTCAACTCGGGGGACGCCGAGAAGGTCTACGTTGACGCGTTCATCACGATCACCCCGTCCGCGGCGAATCCGGTGGGCGTGGTGCACCCGTTCACGGTCCACGTCGAGGCCGACGACGGCTCGGGCATCGACTCGGATGGCGACGGCTCGACTTTCGACCCGGCCCCGGGCGTCTTCCCGGTCATCTCCTGGGTCGGGGCTCAGCCGGAGATTGTCGATACCTCGGACTGTGACGACGGCACGGACGCGAACGGCAACTGCACCGTCCTGATTAGCTCGCCAACGGCCGGGACGTTCACGGCGCACGCGTCCGTCAGCTTCCTCGTGGAGGGCGTGACCCTCGACCGGGAGACGGACGGTTCGCTCCCCAACTCGGGCGACGCGACGAAAGTGTTCGTC
>WNFV01001306.1_pt1 | contig 42094 bp, 40 predicted proteins | sample 5400101 | NCBI WGS metagenome assembly WNFV01 (sample SAMN13153361, study PRJNA577476) | soil metagenome | isolation source: 115 cm soil or saprolite under grassland replicate 1 | place: USA:California | collected 2016-06-15 | reverse complement strand
GGTCTTTGTTCACGGCGCCGTTGCCCGCGATCGCTACGACGACGGCAAGAGCGTAGCCGTGCAGACGGATGGAAAGATCGTGGTCGCAGGATACGCCACGGTTGGCCCGGCCGCTCAGATCGCGCTGGTGCGTTACAATGTGGATGGGAGCTTGGACAAAAGCTTCAATGGCACCGGCAAAGTCATTACCGCCGTCGGTGACGGTGATTGCAAAGGCGAAGGATTGGCATTGCAGAGCGATGGGAAAATTGTTGTCGCCGGTTATTCATTTAAGCCCGGCGGGAAAGACCGCGCCGAGTTCACTGTGCTGCGATACAACCCCGATGGCAGACTCGACTCGGGCTTTGGCAAATCTGGCAAGGAAACAACTGAGATCGGACGCGACGCCGATGACGCAACTAGTGTAGCGCTGCAAAGCGATGGAAAAATTGTAGCTGCAGGCCGGACCTTCGCCCCCACCAACAATGATTTCGCGGTCGCGCGTTATGATCGCGACGGAAAGCTCGACCTCAGTTTCAACGCGACCGGCAAAGCAACCGCCGACTTCGGCAAGCGCGACTACGCCCACAGTGTAGCTGTCCAGAGTGACGGGAAAATCGTTGTTGCCGGTGATGCAGAGCACGGCGACGGCCGAATTTTTGCAGTCGCGCGTTTCAATGCGGATGGGACACCGGACATCAGCTTTAACAAGACCGGCAAACTGACTACGGATTTCGGCAGCGGGAATGCCGAGGCTCGAGGGGTAGCCGTGCAGAGCGACGGGAAAATCGTTGTCGCAGGTTATGCTTCTCCGAATAACATCGAAAACGTCGCGTTAGTTCGCTGCAACGCGGATGGGAACCTGGATACCAGCCTGGGGGGCACTGGCAAGGTGATTACCCCTGTCGCCCTGAGCGGCAGTAACGCCACTAGCGTTGCATTGCAGAGCGATGGGAAAATTGTGGTCGCGGGTTTTGCCGTCGATAGCAGCGGCCGCTGCTACGATTTCTCCCTTGTGCGTCACAATGCCGATGGCAGTCTCGACACCAGTTTCAACGACGGCGGTAAAGTAACTACACCCATAGGTAACGGCGATGCCCGCTGCGAGGCAATAGCCCTGCAAAAGGATGGTAAAATCGTGGCGGCAGGATGGGCCTCTAATGGCGAGGACAACGATTTCGCAGTCGTGCGTTACAATTCCGACGGCAAACTCGACACAAGCTTCAACGGTACCGGCAAAGTGACGACCACTGTTGGAAGTAAGGCTCCTGAAGCGGAGGATACCACGCCGCGTGTATCGATGGCCGAAATTAACGATCCGGATGGTTACACGAGCGTCAGAGACTATGATGGCAAAGTTATTGCAAAGGTGAAAGCGGGTGAACGCTTCATCGCCGCAAAGCCACGGAATCGGTCTGACGATCCTAAATGGAATGTTCGCCTAAAGTCAGGTATCACGGGCTTCATGGATAAGACCCGGATTCATCTGCTGCCGGACGAGCCGCTGATGAAGTTCAACTATGATGCTCGCAAAAAGGAATGGCGAAAATTGCAGTCCAAGCGCGTCACAGAAAACGACGAAATTGCATCGCAAGCAAAGGGTCACGGCGTCGATTACAACAAAACTCTGGTGCGAGCGAGCGAAGGGAACCTCGAGGCACTCGTGCAGTTTTTCTCTCTCGCTCAATTCATGGATGGAGCCGCAGCCGAGGGCTATTTCCCGGAAGCGTGGGAACTTTTTCACGTCGTGGGCGACAAGACTCTTGCGAAATTTGTGCGCGGGTTGCCATTGGCTGATCAAGTTGGTGTAAGAGGAACTCTGATCGGGGGAATGTCTGAAGAAGAATTCGCCAACGGGGCCGACGTGGATTATCTCCAGCGCTATTTTCCCGAGACGACAAAGATCTTCTTCCGAGGTGAAATCGTTGACTGGATTTCCCCCGACCAGAAGTATGCCATTCGCAAGACTTTTTCGAACCCGCTTGAGTTAACCGATTCAAAAGTTAGCCATGCGGAAGTAATCGAGAAAGCAAGCGGCAAATCGATCTGCGATTTGACTCCGGACGATATCGGCGCCGGTTCTGATCGCGAGGGCAGCGTTCTTTGGTCTCCGGATTCGAAGCGCTTTGCCTACGTATCTAGCGACACTGTTCATGCCGGAAATCCTTTCAGAAATCCACCAGGTCCCCCGCGGAAGACGCAAACGACAGTTTATCAGCTGTCGGGCGCGTCGTTTGTGAAAGCAGATCTCCCGTTGAATCAGCCGCCCGGTAAAGAAACCGATCCCCAAATCACTGGCGCTGTCATGGAGGACGACTCGGTAACTCCCACGCGTTGGGAGAAGGCGAACACGCTCATTTTGGTAAGGCACGACTACTACGAAAAGCTGATCATGTCGTCTGCAGGGAATCACAGCTTCGCTCGTAACTACGAAATTACCGTCTCTTTCAAAGAGGACGGGAAGGCATCGACCTCGTGGAAGCTTCGCGACGACCACTGAGCCTTAGCCGTCTGAATGAACTCAGTTAGGTATAGAGTTTGTCGGCGAGCAGCGGGTGTCGTGATAAGCTATCTCGGCTTGCGCGAAAGATCGACGTGAAAGGTTCTCGATCCTTTTTGTTTTGTCCATCAGCTGTGAGAGATTGCAACGATGGCGACCAGAGCGATGATTAGAAAACTGAATCACGCCCTCGCGAGCCTGGTGCTTATGTATTCGGCGACGGCTCGGTCGCAGGAAATTCACACAACGATGGCTACAATCGAGGGTAAGGATGGATACACGATGTCCGGGAACACCTGGTGCGGCCGCGGTGAAGCAACCTCGACCATAAAGCCAGGCGAACGATTCATCGCAAGGGAATTATCTGACGGCGAAAAGGACTGGGAGGTGTATCTCAAGTCGGGAATCAGCGGCACCATCCCTCGTGACAGGATTCGTCTCCTGCCGGATGAGCCGCTGGCAAGACTGAACTTCGCGAGCTGCAAGAAAGAATGGCGAAAGTTGCAGTCTAAACGGATCAAAAAGAGCGCCGATGACGATGTTGCCTATTCGGCAAAGAAGTATCATGGCGTGGCAAACTATTATAAGACTCTAGTGCAAGCCAGTGAAGGGGATGCAAAAGCATTCGGGCAGCTTAGTTCTCTCGACATGGACGGAGTTGCTGGCGAAGGGAATGAATGGAATACCACTTGGGCACTTCTACATGTCGCCGGCGATGACACTTTCGCCAAGCTGCTCGCCGGGCAGTCTCCCAAGTTTCGGGAAGGATACGCGGCATTTTTTTCCCGCGAATCTTTCCCACCAATTTCAAACACGAAGCCGTACATTAAACGGTATTTCCCGAAGACGTATAAAATACTTTTCGGAATGAAAGGGTAGCCTCCACACTTGAGCTTAAAGTTATGGCAAAGGCGATGACAGAAGAGCAGAGGGCGCGCTGGGCACGGTGGCGCGCGATGGGCCGGACGCGATTTATGTTAATGGGCATTCTGCTGTACGGTGTTCCGTGGTTCCTATTGATGCTGATTTGGGAGTAATTCCTGGGCGGGAGCTGTGGCATCACCGGACGTTAACGGTGTCCTTTCTTATAATACTCAGCGCACCGGTCGGCGTAAGCATCGGCTGGCTTCACTGGCGCAGCCAGGAACGACGTTTCGCCGAACCGACTGCTGCATCGTCGTCTCTTGGAATTGCTTTCTCGGGCATTTGCTGAAATTCGCGAAGGATCGTGGCACAACGATTCACTGTGTCCTGTTCGGCGGCATCAGCCATCACCAGTGCAAGAGGCGACACCGCAAGAACAAAGAGCAATTTCATCGGGTTACCTTTGCTGCGCCAAGGCTTGTCTCGACGGATGTATCCGACGTAACCCTGTGGCACCCGCCAGTGGTTCGTTAGCCAACATCCTACTATTCGAATGCGACAGCTTGTGGATTTGTGTTACGGCGGGCCGAACACAATCGACTACGCGATGTACCGCAGCCGCTCACATGACGCTGTGGTTCGCGTTTACGATGACGCTGGCAACGTGATCGCAAGGCATGAGCCACGCGGGCGAGGGCTTTGGTCCTTCATTACTAAGGATGCAGCGAAACCGTCACGATTGCGTCTGACACCGAACACAAGATGTCGATTCAATTAGGAATCTCAGCAGGCGTCATGGAAACCAATTGGTTTCCCGATATGAAAACGAGTCGATTGATATTCACGCTTCTGTTGGCGTCGAGTGTCGCTGTCGTTCAATTGGCCGCGCAACAAACCAAGGCTGATCAAAAACCGATTAAGGAAAAATTGTGCAAGCTCGCTGAGCGGCTAGTCGGCCTAACGGATGAGCTCACCTGCGAGCGGTGCGCCAGCACCGCGAGTCAGGTGGAGCGACTTGTTGGGCATCGCAATTTCAATGCTCAGTTTCTCAGCAAACGATCAACAATCGATTGGGCCTGCTTCTTAAGGGAAGCGAAGAATTTTTGATTCCTGGCCTCTCTGTCGTAACAGCGCTGGTATCCCTCGAACCCTTGCTGCTCATACTGTTGAACTTCTTCATCGAACGCCTTTTCATTGTTCAAGCCGGAGGATCGATAAACCTCCATTGCGTCTGCCTTCTTTTTAGCAAACTTCTCCCACTCGTTTCTACACTGCGGAATTTCTGTGATCTCAGCTGCCGCTGGCGACTGGACTGCGAGTATTCGATTTCCCTTCGTAACGAATACAAAGACGTCTTTTGGAATGAAGGGACCAATATCTTGAGCAGTTAGACCGAGAAACGCGCGAACATCAGATTTGCCGTTTGGGCTTTTGACCGGGATCTCTGCAAAGTACGTAACAGCCGCGCCCGACGTAAAGGCGCAACTATAAAATTCAGCAGTCCTGGAAAGTTCAGCCAGGTCTTTAGGTAGCTCTGGCTGCTCAGCCAGATATTTCTTCAAAATGTTATCGGTTGTTACAAAAAGGTATTCTTGCTTGGCACTGAATCTAAGCCCATCGACCTGACCAAACCCCAAGTCGCCGTTTTGGAGAGTTTCAAGATTTATTTTGCCCTCTTTCGGAAAGCCTTCAACATTAACTGGCCCTACAATTGCCTTCAGTTGTTTCTCAAGTTCAGCAAGGGCATGCCTATCTTTTTCATCGAGGGCGTGCTGATCTTGTTCAGCGAGGCTATCAAGCGGGGTCGATGTTTTTTCAAACTCCCGGATGAAATTGTCACGAGTTTCAAAATACTTTTCCTCCGGGGAAGCAGCTACCAGAGTCATGGGCGCCGACAAACAACTGAACAGCGCAAGGACAAGCAGGCTAGTTTTTGTGTTCACTTAGTTTCTCCCGTAGTTCGTTAAACAATTTTGAAATGTGCTTCGAACCGACCAGCCGAGGGAGTTCCCTGCGTGATGCGAAGATTAAACCTGAGATCATCGTCGAAGTCCTGAGATCCGAGAATTGGGTCGAACTCAATTCCGCAGAGGTCGCCCTCGGGACAGTCCTGCTCCAGCTGCGCGTTCGTAAGGAATAACTTGGTTAGTTCGGGACTGAAATATTTCGACAGCACAGCGCGATTGCTGAGGTTGAGTTCTTTGTGCTCCCAAGGCCGGTGAACCTTGTAAAGCGCGCGAATCACCTCCTCTCGGCCGTCTCCCGCGGCGACCGCAGATGACGCAGTGATCGTGAGCAACGCAAGAACAATTGCCTTAGTCATTACCATTAATCATTACCTCCTTCTTTAAGATGATCATTTTCGTGTAAATTCGTCAATGGAGCTGAGGGGATCAGCGACATAGAACGGCAAAGCCGCGACGGGCAGCGGCGAGCAAGGGGGGAAGCGTATGCGGGGCCGCGCACTGCGCTGTCCTAACTATGTACTGTAAATGATTTTCGTTCACCGTTCCTTAGGCAACCGGCGCATGTTTACGGCTTCGATGCTGAGTCCCTTTGGAGTCTCGCGCAGCTGCAGACGCACGCTTACGGCGAAATTGGTTTCGCCTTTCCGCTCGCCGCTTGGCGTGTACTCGTACGCCTTCATCTCAACTGCGCCATCGTTAGTCACTTTTTCGTTGTAGAATGATAACGCTCCGCCTTCTTCGGGATCGAAACGCCTTTTGACGAAGGCATAGATCTTCGGCGAAAGCGTCTTCAGCAAATTGACATCGCCGACAAACTTCGGGCCGCTCGCAATCTTTCCAGCTACGCAATCGTCGGACGCCCACTTGTTAGCCAACAACTGCACGAAAAAGCTGGAGTCGGCCGACCACGTGACAACACATTCGGGATGATTGTAACGGCGACGCGTTCCAATCCAGCCCGCGCCGGTTTGTCCGAGGATTTTCTTTTCGGCAAGATCGACAACGTAATTGCGAATGTCTTCCTCGCTCTCGGCGTTGTAACTCTCGGTCTCTTTGTCATACAAGGCGTCCCAATCAATCGATTCGCGCGCAAATCCCAACGCGATGGCAAATCGTCCGTCCGGCGACGCGCTTCCATGAATGACGCGATAATTGTCGCTATCGCCTTTGATTTTGGCGGACGGATCGAATTCCGGCGCACCTTTTCTGAGTTCTTCCGCCATTTTCGTCGGCGCATTTAACATCTCCCTCAACTGCTCCTCCGTCGGCTGATTCACTTTTTTGGTAAGATCGACAGTTACATTTGGCGTGCGCACGGTGTCCGTCGGTTCGCCCGGCTTGAATCGCGCGCTTTTGCGCAGCTCGCGAATAAGAACGCCGTTACCACCGTTTTTTTCTTCGCCAAAATATTTGCGCGATTCTTCCACTTGCACGCCGCCATCGGGCGCCGGCGTTTCCTTGCGCACGAGCATGAACATGCCGTCGTAGTCATTATCAAAATCGAGGGCGAAATATTCAGTCAGCTCGCGCACGTCGCCGTCATGACTCTCCACCGCAAGCTTAATCAAATCATCCGCGCCGTTGAAGCACGCCTGTTCACTGTTGCCCTTGTCGTCTCGGCTGGCATAACGGACCGAGCGTGCAAGTTGGTCTTCGACTTGAGCATAACGCGCCGCTAACTTTTTCACCTGCTCCTCCACTGAGAGCGCGCCCGATACACTGCCCGCGAGCGCGAGAATTCCAACGGCAACCGAGAACCGAATGAGAATGTCTCTCTGAATCGTAAGCATGCGTTATTGCTTTTCGGTCTCGCTTTTGGGAGCGACGGCCATGGGTAGATAGGTAAAGGTCTTGAAAACTTGCTGGAGCGCGCCGGAATCTTTCTGGTAGCTCACGTGATCACGCGAGGAGAGGACAATGTAAGCCACGGCGTGTGGGAGTTGCACATAACCCACGCGCTCCCATTGAGAGTAGGTCTTTGTTGCGGGATATTCGTTGATGAAGTAATCGCGGCTGTCAGCCGTTTTGCCAGACGCGATTTTTTCCTTCGGTTTGCCATGCACTTTTTCCATGTCCTTGATGGCCGTCGCGACGAACGCGTTCACATCCTCAAATTTGGTCCCGGCAATCTTCGCATACATGATCGTTTTCGCGTCAGCCCACGATGAGCCTTTTGGGTACAGCACGCACGGTAATCCCTGATTTTTGCCTGACTCATTGTCCAGGACCCAGCCTTGGGGTGCATGGATGTCAAAAGCAGCTTTCGGACCGTAAACAATTCCGCCGCGATAGGACTGCTGACCGAGTATGCTTGCAGAGAGCGCAGTGACCCCGAATAACGCGAGAATGGATATTTTCGTTTTCATTTCAGCCGATCGATTTGTGTCGTTTAATCATTACGTCTTCTTTCGAGAGGCTCATCGCGCCTCTGTTTCACTAGTGAGCAGCGCTTTGATTTTCTCCATATCGGGAGGAGTGACACCTGCTTCTTGGAATTCCTTGAAATCGTCCAGCGCGGCTTGGCTAAAGGCCCGTCCATCGTGGAGCTTGGCGTCTTTGTTTTCCAGATAGAGCGCTTTCGCCTTTTCGAACTGGTTATCTGCCCTTGATCATCGCTGCGTGATCCGGCGACAGCTCCAGAGCTTTCAGCGATGCGGCAATCGACTCACGAGGCTTTCGATTGAAGAGCTGATACCAACCGAGAGATGAGTAGTAGGCTCCGTTTTTCGGCTCGAGTTCAATAGCCTTCTGTAGGTCCTTGATAGCGGCATCATACTGCTGCTTCTTAAAGTAGCAGCCGCCGCGGTTAAGATAGCAACGGGCACATCGCGGATCCACTTCGATGGCGTGCGTGTAGTCGGCAATAGCCCCGTCAATGTCGCCTTTGCCCTGCTTTGTGTAGGCGCGGTTGTAGTAGGCGGCCGTCAGCTTCGGATCGAGCTCAATAGCGCGATTGACGTCGGCGATCGCCCCAACCACGTCGCCTTTAATGCCCTTGAAGCTGCCGCGGTTGTTGTAGGCGTTGGCGTATTTCGGATTAAGTTCGATAGCGCGAGTGCAATCGGCGATGGCTCCGTCCAGATCGCCCTTGGCCTGCTTGGCAATGCCGCGGTCGTCGTAGGCAACGGCGTATTTCGGATTGTTCGGATTGATTTCGATGACGCGAGTGTAGTCGGCTATGGCTCCGTCCAAATCGCCTTTATCCTTTTTGGCGAGGCCGCGGTTGTAGCAGGCTTCGGTAAATTTCGGATTGAATTCGATCGCGCGAGTGTAGTCGGCTATGGCCCCGTCGATGTCGCCTTTGCCCCACTTGGCGACGCCGCGGTTGTAGTAGGCGTTGGCGTATTTCGGATCGAGTTCGACGGCGCGGGTGTAGTCGGCTACAGCTCCATTGAGATCGCTCCGAGCTTGCTTGGCAATGCCGCGCTCGTTGTAGGCACCGGCATTTTTCGGATCGAGTTCGATCGCGCGAGTGTAGTCGGCAATGGCCCCGTCGATGTCGCCTTTGGCCCCCTTGGCGAGGCCGCGGTTGTAATAGGCATTGACGTATTTCGGATCGAGTTCGACGGCGCGGGTGTAGTCAGTGATGGCCTCATTTAAATCACCCTTGTTCTTCTTCGCGAGGCCGCGGGTACTGTAGGCGGGTGCGTATCTCGGATCGAGTTTGATAGCGCGGGTGCAGTCAGCGATGGCTCCTTCCATGTCGCCTTTCTCTTCCTTGGCAATGCCGCGGTTGGCGTAGGTCTTAGCGTATTTCGGATCAAGTTCGATGGCGCGAGTGTAGTCGGCTATGGCCCCCTTAAGATCGCCCTGAGCTTGCTTAGCAATGCCGCGGTTGCTGTAGGCGCCCGCATCTTTCGGATCGAGTTCGATAGCGCGATTGCAGTCAGCGATGGCCCCGTCCAGATCGCCCTTGTTCTTCTTGGCGAGGCCACGGTTAGTATAGGCCGTAGAATATTTCGGATAGAGTTCGATGGCGCGAGTGAAGTCGGCTATGGCCCCGTCGATGTCGCCTTTAACGCCTTTGGCAATGCCGCGTTCGTTGTAGCCGTTGGCCTCTTTCAAATTCGGCTGGCCGGCCTGCCTGTCTTCGGGCGTCTTCTTCAGTTTTCGTAAGGCCTCCTTTGCATTCTGCGCGTACTGGCCGTTCGGCTCCAGTTTTAAAGCGTCTTCGTAGTATTTTCGTGCGCTTACGAAGTCTTTCATCTCAGCGCTGATCTGTCCGAGGCCAATCAACGCCACAACAGATTTCGGATCGAGCTGGTGCGCTTTTTCGAAGGACTCGCGCGCCTTTTGCCATTCGCCAATATCGGCCCAATAACCGGCTGCATCTTTGAAGCCTTGCGGGTCATTTGGATATTGATCGGTTGCCACTGTCGAAATCTGGAACCAGCGCTTATCATCCTCCGCGTTTTCCTTTTGCTCGTAATACGAACCGTACTCGTGCAGTTTATCTGGAATGAATTTGTCAGCTGGCTGGCCTAGCGGCTCGCCTTTCAACCACTTGAGCTGAGTCGGGTGACCGCGGGCGTACGCAACCATCTTTTTCAACGTCGACAACTCATTCTCGAAATCGCCGGAGTCCTGGTAAAAGAACGCGAGCCCGCACCAGATATCGAGGTGATCGGGAAATTTCGTCGTCGCTTCCTGCAGAAGCTCGACCGCCCGCTTCATACCCGGTTTATCTACCTCGTGGACAATGATTCCCACCTTTCCTGTTCTCGGATCCGTCATCGTAATGTCACCTGGGCGGGGCTCCTTCATCTCGATCCTCATCTGGCGTTGGTTAAAATAATAATTCGCGCTCGTGATCCATGCGTCGGGATCGTCAGGCGCCTTCTCCCGCCACTCGGTAAGCAGCGGCTCGATCTGTCCCTCCGCATGCTGATCCAGCAGTTGTCTGTAACGGCGAGCGTATTCCTGGCCGCTCGCCGCCTCGGACTTCGGCTCGACGTAGACCAGGGTTTTCAGAACTTTCTCGAGTTGACCGGAATCTTTTTGGTAGCTCGCTTTATCGCGTGAGGTGAGAACGATGTAAGCGACTCCCTGCGGAAGTTGGACGTAGCCCACCCTTTCCCACTGCGAATAGGTCTTTGTGGCAGGGTATTCGTTGATGAAGTAATCGTGGCCGTCCTTGGTTTTGCCGGACGCAATTTTCTCCTTCGGCGTGCCGTGCTGTGCCTTCATGCCTTGAATGGCCCATGCCACGAATGCGTTCACGCCTTCCCATTGAGGGCTCGCTACCTTCGCGTACATCACCGTCTTCGCATTCGACCACGATTCGCCTTTTGGATAAAGAACGCACGGCATGTCCTGTCCTTTGCCCGACTCATTGTCGACGACCCAGCCTTCGGGCGCACTGATGTTAAACCCGGCTTTCGGTCCATGAACAATTCCGCCGGGATACTTGTCCTGTGCAGGAACTCCTGCGGGCAGAAACAACAGCGCCAGGCAAACAGCTCCTGCTGATTTGATCATGTCGATCTGACGTTCTGCATGTTTTCGGCATGGCCCACAAGCAAACAATACTCGGCAAAATGTGGCGGTGCGGCTAAAACGATCGTTGTGGATTTGAGCGCGATTCTCAAAAAGCATTTCGGCTACGATGAGTTTCGGCCGTTGCAGCGGGAGATCATTCGCGACGCCCTCGCCGGGCGGGACGTGTTTGTGCTGATGCCGACCGGCGGCGGCAAGTCGCTTTGTTTCCAACTGCCGGCTTTGATGCGCGACGGGCTCACGATTGTCGTGTCGCCGCTGATTTCGCTAATGAAAGATCAGGTCGATGCGCTGCAAACCAGCGGGATCCCGGCGACATATTTGAATTCAACGCTGGATCGGGACGAGGCAAAGGCGCGCTGGCGCGGCTTGCATCGCAGCGAATACCGGATGCTTTACGTGGCTCCAGAGAGGCTGATGCTTGATACCTTTCTGGAACGCGCGCTCAACTGGAACATTGCCCAGATCGCGATCGACGAAGCGCATTGCATCAGCGAATGGGGGCACGATTTCCGTCCCGAATATCGCGAGCTGAAAAAACTGCGGAAGCATTTGCCGGACGTGCCGACCATGGCGCTCACCGCGACAGCGACCGAGCGCGTTAGGAGCGACATCGTCAAGGAACTGAACCTGCGTGAGCCGCGTTGTTACGTCGCCAGCTTTAACCGGCCAAACCTGACGTACCGCGTCGTACCGAAAGCGGCGCCCTACGAACAACTGCTCGAATTCATCCGGAGACGGCCGAACGAGAGCGGGATTGTTTATTGTGCCAGCAGAAAGCGCACCGATTCGTTGGCGCGCAATCTCAACGAAGATGGCGTAAGCGCGAAGCCGTATCACGCCGGCCTTACCGCCGCAGAACGCACAAAAAACCAGGAATCATTTTTGCGTGACGACGTTCGAGTGGTCACGGCAACGATCGCCTTCGGAATGGGTATCAATAAGCCCAATGTGCGCTTCGTCGTGCATTACGATCTGCCGAAAAATCTGGAGAGCTATTATCAGGAAACCGGGCGCGCCGGGCGTGATGGATTGCCCAGCGAATGCGTGTTGCTTTTCAGCGCCAGTGATGTCGCCAAGCAACTTCATTTCATCGACGAAAAGAGTGAAAGCGAAGCGCGCATTGCGCGGGCGCAGTTGCGGCAGATGGTTCATTACGCTGAGACGCGCGAGTGCCGGCGCGCGGCGCTGCTGCAATACTTCGGCGAACAATATTCGAAGCCATCGTGTGAAGGCTGCGATAACTGTCTTAATCCGCGCGAGACGTTCGACGGCACAATCCCGGCACAAAAATTTCTTTCCTGCGTGCATCGCGTCCAGGCGAAAAGCGGTTTCGCATTTGGATTGAACCACATTGTCGATGTTCTGCGTGGTGCAGACACGGAGGCGATGAGGCAACGAGGTCACAATGAATTGTCCACGTACGGCATTGGCCGCGACCTAAAACGCGAAGCCTGGCAGGCGATCGGACGCGAGCTTCTACGCCTTGGATTCGTCGAATGTGCGCCTGGAAAGTTCGCAACGCTGGCGCTGACGCGTAGCGGCCAAGACGCCTTGCGTCAGCGCACGCTAATCACACTCACGAAGCAGATCGAAGTTGTCCCGCGGTCGCAGGATCAAAAGGCTCGCGCCGGCATGATTGAATGCGACGAAGTGTTATTTGAGCGTTTGCGCGGCCTGCGTCGCAAACTCGCCGACGAACGCGACGTGCCGGCTTACGTCATTTTCTCTGACGTATCGCTCCGCGAAATGGCGAGAAATTATCCGACAAACGCAGCCAAGTTTCGTCGCATTGCCGGAGTGGGCGAGCAGAAGCTGAAAGATTTCGCGGAGCCGTTCCTTAGCGAGATTAAAAATTATCTCGCGACGAATCCGCGGCGGACGTTTTCTGAAAACGCCGATTCGCCGTTCCCGCAACGCAGACCCCGCTTAAATGACAGTCAATCCGAAACGCTGCGGCGATTTCAAAAAGGTGAATCGGTCGATGAAATCGCGCGGACCCGCGGTTTTGTGCGCAGCACCATTTACAGCCACCTACTGGCTGCCATCGAATGCGGTAGAATCGTCCCGGAATCGCGTGATCGATTCTTTACGCCTGCGCAAGAAAATGAAATCGCCGCCGCATTCGGGCAAATCAGTGATGGAAAGCTTGTCGATGTGAGCGCGCTTCTTGGTAACAAATACGACATTGGGCTGCTGCGGGTCTTCCGCGCATTTGCCGCTCGCGAAGCAATCGTAAGTTGAAGGGCAACCAAGGACCGACGGCTGCCGCGTCATTCATTAACATTGTCGAGGCCGCTGAATTTCCAGCCGCTTTTGGTCTGTTCAAAGATGAAGCGAATCGGTGCGTTTTCCCAGTCGTTGGGTGTCTCCTTGAACGGGCAGTAAACGTCGTACTGCCGGGCGGATTGTTGGTGCGGTTTGGCGCTGGGAAAACATTGGGCGGCACTCGCCTCGCCTTTAAAGATCTCGTCATAACGGCGCAAAAACTGCTGCTTGTTCTTTACGGGTTTCTCCAAATAACCAATCGACAGCGGGAATTTCGTCATCTCTGCGACCGCGGCTTTATCGCCGGCGATAACCGCAGACTTAAATTTCTGCCAGAATGCCGAAAAGTCGGACCCCGCAAAGGCACTTGGAAATGACGACAGAATTAGAATTGTGGCTAACCAAGTCTGCGCGCTGATCACACGCCACGGCCGGCAAGCGCGAATAGATGCGAATGAATTTGATTCCGACGTTTTCAATGTTCCTTTAATCACGGTGTTTTCCTTTCGATTGGATTTCCTGCGCATTTGAAAAACAACAGCTAATCGTGCATGCGACGATCGCACGTAAGGTGATAAACGATCTCATTGTTCCTCTTCGAGTTCTTTTTTCGACATCTGATGCGCTTTGATGATCTTCCAATTGCCGGCGTCGTCGAACTTCAACGTGAAAAGAAATCCCGCTTCCAACTTGCCAGACTCTCGCCCATAACAGGTCGCGTACACGATCGCCGTATTTGCGTCGGACCATTTGCGCAACTTCATAATGTCCCATTCCGGTGCGCAATGGCGCGGGTCAAAATGCTTTGGCAAATGGCCTTTGCCGAACCGCGCCAACTGCGGGCCCTTTGTTTCATCCGCCGGTGAATCCAGCGCTACCCATTTATCGCCACGTAGCTGATAAAAAACGATCGACTGAAACGTCATATGATGCGCGTGCATCGGACTGTAATTGAAGCCAAACCGTTTTGAATCCGGCGCCCAGAGCAATTCCGGATCCTGACCTGCCGGCGCGGTACCCGGATTACGTTGCTCGAAGAAATCGATCACAGTTTCGTCTGTGGAGAGTTTAACAAGTTTCGGTGTATCCCCGCCGATGTACCCCCATTTTTTATCTGGAGAAATCGAGGGCTGCTCCTCTGCCGGAGATGGGGACTCCTGCGCATTGGAAAAAACAAAAGTGGTCGCGCACGCGACGAGGATCAGAACAGTGCCGAAGTATTTCATTCTCCCTTTTCTCTCTTTTCAACTTCCTTCTCCGACATGTCATGTCCCTCGATGATCTTCCAGTTGCCGGCATCGTTGAACTTCAACGTGAAAAAGAAACTTGCCTCCGAGTCCCGCGAGCCGCTGCCGTTTGAGACAGCATAAGCGTAAAGAACGGCGTTGACGTCGACAACGTCCAGCGGCCATAACGGCAAACTGCATGTTGGCAGTAGTGCAGTCCTATTGAACCACGTCATTTTTTTTCGCCCAGTTTGGGGTCAAGTTTCGCGGCGCGGTTGAAATCCCTGGCCGCTCCGCTCGAGTCGCCCTGGTCCGTCTTCGCGACGCCGCGATTGTAGTAAGCCTGAGCCAAATTCGGATTAATTTCGATGGCGCGGGTGTACTCGGCGATCGCTCCCTCCAGATCGTTGCTTTTAGCCTTGACGTTGCCGCGGTTGTAGTACGCTTCAGCGTATTTCGGATCGAGTTTGATCGCGCGATTGTAATCGGCGAGGGCCCCATCAAAGTCCCCCTTGTGGTGTTTCGCGAGACCGCGGTTGTTGTAGGCCTTGGGTTCCTTGGGATCAAGTTCGATGGCGCGAGTGAAATCGGCGATGGCCCCATCAAAGTTTCCTCGCGCAGCCTTACCGACACCGCGATTAACGTAGTTCGCGGCAGACTCTCCGCCCCGCAATTGCAGATCAAGTTCCGCCGCGCGAGCCAAGTCGGCCCTGGCCCCATCCAAGTCCCCTTTATCGCGCTTGGCGCTGCCGCGGTTTTCGTAGGCGGCGGCGAGTTTCGGATCGAGCTGCAGGGCGTGAGTGTAGTCGGCGATAGCGCCATCCAGATCGCCCTTGTCGCTCTTGGCGTTGCCACGATTGTTGTAGGCTGCGGCGAGTTTCGGATTGAGTTCGATGGCGCGGTTGTAGTCGGCGATGGCGCCATCCAGATCGCCCTTGCCGCTCTTGGCGTTGCCACGATTGCTGTAGGCTTCGGCGAGTTTCGGATTGAGTTCGATCGCGCGAGTGCAATCGGCGATGGCGCCATCCAAGTCGCCTTTCTCGCGCTTGGCGTTGCCACGGGCGCTGTAGGCTTCGGGATATTTCGGATTGAGTTCGATGGCGCGAGTGTAATCGGCGATGGCGCCACCCAGATCGCCCTTTTTCGCCTTGGCGATGCCACGGTCGTAGTAGGCTTTAGCGTATTTCGGATTGACTTCGATCGCGCCACTGAAGTCGGCGATGGCTCCATCCAGGTCGGCCTTGCCGCTCTTAGTGAGACCGCGGTTGTAGTAGGCTTTAGCGTACTTTGGATCGAATTTGATAGCTTGGGTGTAGTCCGCGATGGCGCCATCCGGATCGCCTTTATCGTGCTTGGCGTTGCCACGGTTGCAGTAGGCTATGGTGTATTTTGGATCGAATTTGATAGCTTCGCTATAGTCGGCGATAGCGCCATCCGAGTCGCCCTTGTCGCTCTTGGCGTAGCCGCGGTTGTTATAGGCGATAGCGTCTTTCGGATTGAGTTCGATGGCGCGATTGTAGTCGGCGATGGCGCCATCCAAGTCGCCTTTGTCGCGCTTGGCGTTGCCACGGTTATCGTAGGCTGTGGCGTATTTTGGATTGAGTTCGATCGCGCGAGTGTAATCCGCAATGGCGCCATCCAGGTCGCCTTTGTCGCGCTTGGCGTTGCCGCGGTTGTAATAGGCTTCGGCGAGTTTCGGATCGAGCTGTAGGGCGTGATTGTAGTCGGCGATAGCGCCATCCAGATCGCCCGCGGCCCCTTTGGCGTTGCCGCGATCGTTGTAAGCGCCGGCTTGTTTCGGATTGAATTCGATCGATCGAGTGCGACCGGCGTGGGCGCTGACAGGAGCCAAGGTTGTTGCCAGGCCGGCAACTGTTAGGGCGATGAATAATTTATCAAGTTTCATAGGACGGAAGAACAGAGACACGAATTACACTAATCACCACGAATTGCACAAGAGTTGAGGCAGTTGTCGGATTATTTGGTGTGAATTCGAGAATGGAGCTGAGGCGATTAGCGACATGGAAGGCAAAGCCGCGATGGGTAGCCACGAGCGAGCGGGGAAGCAAGCGAGTTTCAAATTCGTGTCTGATGGTTTTCATTCGTCGAGGGGCGCTTTTAGCTGTTTGATTCGCTGTTGAGTGAGCTCGGTCATGGTTCCGTAGCGGATTGTGGGAGCCATTGACACGCCGCGCGCCTGATCACTCGCAAAGGCCGCCTCGGCATCGCGGAAGGGGAGCCATGCTCGCTGGCTTTGCTTTAGCTTTTCCTTGCCCTCAGCATCCGGAAGCTTTTTCAGAAGCGCTTCATAAGTCTTGTTAAGTTCCACATCAGCTTGCTCAAACTCCGCGCGCGCCTGCGCATTCATCTCCGCTTGCGTCTGTGCGTGGACGGAACCTAGGGCAAAGCACAAGCACGCGGCCAATAGGCAACCTACCCTTGCTGTTGCAGAAGGCGGAGGCGAGAACCACTCGCTTAACCTTAAGATGCTCATGGGGCGTCCGGCTTGGTAGTGAGCAGCGCTTTGATTTTCTCCATATCGGGATGAGTAATGCCTGCGTCTGCGAATTCTTTGAAATCATCGAGGACGACTTGGCTAAAGGTTCGCTTGCCGTCGGGGAGTTTGGCATCTTTGTTTTCCAGATAAATGGTTTTTGCTTTGTCGAACTGGTTATCAAACAGGTAGCCGTGGGCAAGATTGGTTTTGATCAGCACTGCCTTATCGGGCCAGAGCTCCAGCGCTTTGAGAGAAGCGGCGATTGCCTCACGGGGTTTTCTATTGAAGAGCTGATACCACCCGAGGTTCAGGTAGTAGCCCCCATTCTTCGGATCGAGTTCAGTAGCCTTCAGTGTATCCGTGACCGCGGCGTCGTACTCCTTCTTTTTAGCGTGGGCGCGGGCGCGGTCGGGGTAGGCCCTCGAATCTTTCGGATTAAGTTGGATGCCGCGATTGTAATCCGCGATGGCCCCGGCCACGTCGCCTTTCATGCCCTTGAAGCTGCCTCGGCTGTTGTAGGCGTTGGCGGACTTCGGATCAAGTTTGATGGCGCGAGTGCAGTCGGCGATGGCTCCATCGAGATCGCCCTTGGCCTGCTTGGCATTGCCGCGGTTGTTGTAGGCGGGCGCGTATTTCGGATTAAGTTGTATGGCGCGACTGTAATCGGCAATGGCTCCATCGAGATCGCCCTTGGCCCGCTTGGCATTGCCGCGGTTGTAGTAGGCGTCGGTAAGTTTCGGGTCGAGCTCGATGGCGCGAGTATTGTCGGCAATGGCGCCGTCGAAGTCGTCCTTGTCTAGCTTGGCGATGCCGCGGTTGTAGTAAGCTTCGGCGTCTTTCGGATGGACTTCGGGTGCGGACGAAGGCGCAGGCGATTGCTGCGCGTTGGCTTCCGATGACAGCCGCTTAGCTTCTTCAGCATCCAGTTTTCGAGGAACAAGCTTGAACGAGCTGACCAATTCTTTTACCAACGGATCTATATCCTTTTTGGCTGGTGAAACCGAAAGCGCAAAAACCCCATCTTTCGCCGCAAGTCCGATCAAATAAGATGACAGCTGTGCGCCTTTGTCGTTGTACACTCTTATCTCAGTCACCTTAACGTCCTTTCTTGTTCCTATTAGGTCTGCGCGATTATCACTTTCAACTCTGCTGGCATGTTGATTCCAGTAATCTATTTCCCATTGAGCGTGAGCGCTCAACAAATCCCTGTCGCTTTGAAGCTCCTTTTTATCGGCAAAAGAAACCATCATTCCAACATCCTTTCGTAGTAGGATGTGGTAAGGATCTTGAAGTTTTGCGCTGTTCCCTATTACCCGGAATTCAGCGTACTCGTTATCGTGTGCAAACGCGCCATTCCACCCGTTGGAAGTTTTCACGTAGATTGGATCTTTGGGAGGTTCTGCCCGGGCACCTTTAACTGGCGGCAGTATGAGCGCTCCCAGTAGTAATAATTGAGCAAGACGTTTCATAAATTCTCCCAGCGTCTGACGAGAGATTTCCGGCACCGACGCTTCTTGTCTTTCATATACGTTTCAACGCTGATCATCTTTCCACAGCACCTTCCTTTTCCAGCTCTCTCAATGGGGCTCTGATGGGATCTCACGGGTTTTGACAATTTTCCAGTTGCCCGCAGCGTCGAATTTCAATGTGAGAAGAAAATCCGCGCCCAGATGATTCCTTCCCTCGCCTTCTTTTTTCGATTGCACTTCTTCGGAAGACGAACAGTAAAGTATGGCGGTGTCAGCACCGACCCATTCACGCACCTCACGCACCGATGTAACATCGCTGAGGCTTTGAGGATCAAGTTTTGAAGGAAGACCAAGTTCCCGGAGTTGCGCCGCAATCGCGCGCTCGAGCGGTTTGCTCGTGTCCTGCGTTTCGGGTGAACGCAACGGCACCCATTTGTTACTGCGCAACTGAAAGAGCGCTGTCGTGTAATGGCGGCTGCCGGCGCGGTAATTGAACGCAAACCGCTTTGAATCCGACGCCCAGATTACCATTGCCTCACTCGCAAAGGGAAGATCCACCTTCAAGTCTTTAGAGAGATCCAAAACGGCTTGAGTTGTGCCTGCCTTTAGAATCCCCGGACTCTTACCAAGGGGCCACCGATATTCCCACTGTTTGTCCGGTGAGGTTGCGCCTTTAGGAAAGGTGCTCTTAGTCCCATCGGGAGCATATTCGAAGATCCTGTCGCTGTCGCCTTCTGGCGTAAGAAGATTGCCCAAAGGGTCACAGGCCAGGTCCGAAGGATTGATCTCGGTGACGAAGGTGCTCTTCTCTGCATCGGGTGTGAATTTAAGGATCAAGTGGTTGTCCATGTCCCCCACAAAGAGGTTGCCGGCCCTGTCAATGGCCATGGCATGAGGCCACCCCATCTTGGAGAAGAAGGTGGTCTTGGTTCCGTCGGGAGTGAATTTGAATATTGTACCATCGGAAGCGGTTACAAATAGATTGCCGCCGCGGTCAATAGCCAGATCAACCGGATGAGTAAGCCCCGAGGCGAAGGTGCTCTGCTTCCCATCGGGCGTGAACCTAAAGATCGAGTTGGAATCGCTGTCTAACACAAAGAGATTGCTCTTGTCGTCAAAGGTCAGGTCAATCGGATCCTTGATCCCGATGGCGAAGGTACTCTTCTTTCCGTCGGGTGTTAATTTGAGGATCGACTGGTTGTTCCTGTCTGACACAAAGAGATTGCCCGAGCGATCAAAAGCCAGGTGTTCAGGTTGAAGCCCAGAGGCAAAGGTGCTCCTTTTGCCATCGGGCGCTAATTTGAAGATCGAGCCATTGCCTGTCCCAACGAAGAGGTTGCCTGCCCCGTCAAAGGCCATGCCACTGGCGTGGGCGTTGATGGAAAGCAGGATTGCTCCCAGGCCAGCAACTGTTAGCGCGAGAAATAATTTTTGCATTTACTCGGACACCTCGGTCTTCGTTTTCTCGATCTTCTTCACAGACGCGTGGTGCTGCGCATCAAATGCAAGTGTAAACCGCACCTCTGCGGTGCAAGTGGCGCCGCTTTCACGACCAAGCATCATCAAGTCGCTCGACAGCTCCAAGTCTCCCGACCTTAACCACCTCACCGGCGTCGCGGAGCCGCCATAGTTTTTGACGGCACCGCAGCCCTTGGGGAGCTTGATATCGGGAGACGGTAGGTCCTTAGGCAAGGACGCTTCATCGAAAGTTGTGCCATTCCAGAAATAAACTTTTACTTCGCCCCACTTGTCACCGCGGTTGGCGTAGGCAACCCGCTTGGAATCTGGCGACCATACCAGAACCTGTGTGCGCCAGGGTACCCCTAGACCGACTATGACCTTGCTGGTTGCTTTCTCGATCAACTCGCCCTTCCTTCGCCAAAGCCCTCGCCATTGGTAATCCGCAATGCGAACTTCCCATCGGGCGATGGATATTTGATTTCCTCCGCTGCCGCTAGCCACTGCCAGGGATATACGACACAGCAGGCAACTGCGATGGACGAGACCAGTCTGACTTTCATTCTTTGAGATGCGTCGCCTCGTCAATAATCGCGGTAAGGACTGCCTTGAGCGAGGCGTCATTTTTGGTATAAATGATGTCGTCAATGCGCCATCCGTTTTTCAACTGAACAAGTTGGAAAACGAGTACTTGCTCTTGTTCCGGTTTCCCTTCGTTAAATAATTTGAAGCGTGCTTCGAATCGGCCAGTTTGCGGCGGCGTTGCCTCAGTGATGCGAAGCTTGAAGTTGAGATTGTCATCGAAGTCCTGAGATCCAAGGATTGGGTCGAAATCGATCCCACAAAGGTCGCCCTTGGGACAGTCCCGGTCGACCTGCGCATTCTTTAGGAATAACTTCGTTAGCTCGGGGCTGAAATATTTCGACAGCATAGCGCGATTGCCGAGGTTGAGTTGTTTGTGCTCCCACGGGCGGTGAGCCTTGTAAAGCGCGCGAATAACCTCCTCTGGACCATCTCCCGCGGCAACCGCAGATGACGCAACAACCGTGAGCAATGCGAGAACAAGTGCCCTTAACATGATCACGTTAGTGTGAATTCCTGAAATTCATGTCTGAAGTTCTATTCTTAATTGAGTCCACTAGACGCGGCAAAGACACGGAGTCTGGCAGACAAATGCCGTTCGGTTTCGTGTCTTTTAGTGTTTTTCGCGGGCATCAGATTCTGAAAATTAGTGTACGTTGGTGAAATTCGTGTCTCTCATTCTTCGAGGTGCACCGACTCCATGATACGGTTGATCTCTTCCTTTAACTCGGGGTTAGTGTTGAGGTTTGAGGTAAATGTAATCTCTAACAGCTGGCCTTTGTAAGAAGTCGTTAGGAAGCGCGTATAAACTGGATTGTGAGAATAATCCTTCTTTCCCTTTAGCACCGGGACGTAACGCCAGTCTGCCCATTTACGGCCATCGATCGTCACGATTTCTTTCTTCAGCCATCGCAGACGCGAATCCTTAGGCAGCCACTTGAAGCCTTTGCTGTATTCGGCCACGCGCATTTTCAGGTAACCCTCGAGCTTATCTGGCGTCAGACCATGTGTGCCGCGCAACACCTCCCCCCACGCTCCATCTGCTGGGCCAGAGAACTTAGCGATCGTTTTTGGATGTGCTGGATCATCAGGCTCACGCGAAAAATCCGGTGAGATATCGATCTTGAGTTTGCCGTCGAGCAGGCTCACCCTGTTCGCGGCCGCAGCGCTCTTAAAGTCTGCGTCGGCCCCGGCCTTGTCGCCCTTGGCCTTCCTAGCGATGCCGCGATTATAATAGGCGAAGGCGTGATCGGGTTTTAGTTCGATCACGCGCGTGAAATCGGCGATTGCGCCGTCCACGTCTTTGCTTCTTCCTTTCAAAGTGCCGCGTTCGAAGTAAGCCTCACCGAATTTCGGGTCGAGTTCGATTGCTCGCGTACAGTCGGCCAGCGCGCCAGCTGCGTCCTTCTTCAAGCGTTTGGCGTGAGCGCGATTGTAATAGGCGACGGCATTGTTGGGACTGAGTTCAATGGCGCGATTGAAATCAGCCAGAGCTCCATCCAAGTTCCCTTTCTTCGCTTTTTCGAAGCCGTGATTAACGAGCTCGATTTTCTCGGCGCTCTTAAGGTCTGCCTCAGCCCCAATTGCATCACCCTTAGCTTGCCTCGCTTCGCCGCGATTCTTGTAAGCGATGGCTAGATTAGAGTCTAATTCAATCGCGCTGGTGAAATCAGCGATCGCGCCGTCAAGGTCCCCCTTCGCTTTCTTGACATTTCCACGATTGTTGTATGCCTTGGCCTCCTTTGGATCCAACTCAATGGCATGGTTGTAATCGGCGATGGCGCCATCAGGGTCGTTGTTCCTGGCTTTCAGGATGCCGCGGTTGTTATAAGCGTTAACGTTTTTTGGGTCTAGTTCGATAACATGCGTGTAATCCGCAATGGCTCCAGCCGTATCCTTCTTTAACAATTTGGTAGCGGCACGATTGTAATAAGCGGCTGAATTCTTAGGATCGAGCTCGATCGCGCGATTAAGATCAGCCAAAGCTCCATCCAAGTCGCCTTGCTGTCCCTTCTCGATCCCGCGCTCGACGAGGTCGACGTCTGATTCGTTCTTCGAATCCGCAGCAGACTCTTCGCTTGCGAGTTCCGGATCCAGTTCTTTCGCGCGCTTGAGGTCTGCGGCAGCGCCGGCCTTGTCCCCCTTGTCCCCCTTGTCCCCCTTGGCCTCCTTCGCCATCGCGCGATTGTAATAAGCGCGAGCGTAATCGGGTTTCAGTTCGATTGCGCGCGTGTAATCGGCAATGGCGCCATCCTGGTCGTTGTTCTCCGCTCTGGCGTTACCGCGGTTGTTGTAAGCAGCCGGGTTTGTGGACCCCAATTCAATTGCTCTGGTGTAATCGGCGACGGCGCCGGCCGTGTCATTCTTCAGCCGTTTGGCCTGGGCGCGGTTGTAATAAGGGGCGTCATCTTTTGGATTCAGTTCGGCCGCGCGGTCGAAATCAGCTATCGCTCCGTCCAAGTCACCCTTCTTCGCTTTTTCGATTCCGCGATTAACAAGATCGCCGTCGGACGCATCAGAAGCCATTGCAGCAGGCGACGGTGATTTCGCCGCCTTTTCATTAGCTCCCCAGGTGTAGCTCACAGTTCCGTCGGCATCGCGATTGAATTTCGCCCCGACTGCCACCGCCCTTGCCGCGGGCTTTTCGCCAATTGGAATCACCTCCACGTAAAACGAAACTGGTTCACCCTGTGTTCGACCCAGTGCCCCCATTTTTTCCAGCTCCTCCCAGCCATGTGTTCCGTTCACGATTTTTTTGAGAAATCCCAGCTGCACCAACGCGTCGTATGGAAATTCGACGATGCCATAATGATTCGGCGTCGCGGTGTCCTTGAGAAACGCCCGGTAAGTGCTCTCACCAATTTGTTTCGACTCCAAAAGTTTCGGAGTCACCTGAAGGCGAACGATCTTGCCTTTCCAATCAAACTTGTGTTGCTCGATATCGTAAAAGCCATACGCCTTGTCATCGACTGGCGGGCCCAGTGGCGGCGGCGCGATGTTTTCCTTGGCCGGCGCGTAATCGAATGAGCAATACAGAACTTCCTTTTTGGCCTGTGAGAACATCGGCATCTCTGTGTGGCCGATGTATTGAGCTTGCCCCTGGGAATCGAGCACGATCCAATATTGTGGTAACTCCTTTGGATTGATTTTTTTCTCCGGCACCTTGAGCCGCACGTGCAATAAAGTCTGCCCGTCGCGTTGTTCGGTGCCCACCTTTTCAAACGGCGGCAACCGCCGGTCGGCCATGATTGGAACGTGTGCCCGGTTGTAGAGCAGCCGATCGTCCGGGCTACCGGCGTGCCAAGTCTCGCCGTCGGAACAGATCCAGGCTTTGTCTTTGATGACGATCTCGCGCATCGGCGTGTTCGGGTTCACTCCCGGTTCCATCGTTAAATCAAAATCTTCGCCGGAAAGAAGCCCGTGAAGTTTAATCGTTTTCTTGACCGCGACGGTGCCGTTTACCGACCAGACACCGGTGCTCATCTTTTCCATTGCGGCCGCGAGGAGCGCGTCCGGTTTTTCCTGGGTCGATGTAGCGGATTTCTTTTGGGCTTGGGGGTAACCAGCCGACGCGCTCGCCAACAGGAGCAACGCGATAACCGGCCACGTCCAGGTTGCGCTAGCAGGTGGGCTCCTTTTCATAAAATGATTCCAAGTCGTCGCCCTTGGTAACCATAGTCTGGAGGGAAGCACGATCTGAGATTAAGAATTTCGAGCGTGCAATGTCAATCTGTTGGTGGTTAGCATTGCAACATGCACCGCTGCAGAATCGCGACATTAACGATTTCGGTCCTGCTGCCCGTTGGCGTTTTCGCAGCCAATCCATTTCTGGATGCGCCAGATGATAAGCCGGTCTCTGCAAAATTCCGCGGCACTGAATGGAGTGATGAAGTTTCAGCAGGCGAAATCCCGCTCACCGCGCGCGTCGTGACAACACGCGTCGCGAAAATGCCGTGGGGCGCGATTTTCAAAATCGAATTTGCGGATGTGAAATCGCGTGCGCCGAAGAAACGTGAAATTCGGCGGGATTATTTCATCGTCACAGATGACCGCATCGTTCTGTTAAACGAAGAGAACAACGACGCCGCTATTAAGAAAATCTCCGCAATGGATAAACCGCCAGAATTCGATCCAGGCGATGTTTACGGAATTACGACTGGTAAATTCAACCGTGAAGATGGCCCGTGGACTACGACGATCGAGCTCAAAGGTGACGAATGCACCTATCTTGCCAGCCATAACTCAGGCCATTTCACAAAGGTCGTTTGGAAAAAAGGGGGTGGACTGGTTGAGTACGCAAGCGGCTACGGCGCGATGAAGGATGGCTATCGGCTCAAACGCGTAGCAACAACTCAAAAGCGGTAAACTCGTGCGAACTTTTTACAAGATTTAACCCATTTATGCGATTCCTGCTTCAGTTACCGCCGCCGATTTCGTTTTTTATCGTCTCGGCGATTACTACCTTCTTGGGGCTGGCTGGGCTTTACTTAGTGCGAAGGAAGTATTCGGCTGAAGTACTAAAGGAGAACCACGAAGTAGCTGCGATCATTTTCAATGCCTTCGGCCTCTTCTATGGTGTGATGGTGGCGTTTGTCGTGTTTGTTACCTGGAGCGGATACGACGAAGCGACGAAAAATCTGCAACTGGAGGCTAGCGAGGCTCTGGACCTTTTTCACGGCGCCGAAGCATTTCCTGACCCTCCCAAGAAGGTTATACAGCAGGGAGTGAGAGATTACCTTGCTGCGGTTTACAACGATGAAGTCCCGAAGATGTCAGAAGGAGATATTAGCCTCTATTCCGGCGGAGCTCACGCCACTCTGAGAGTGTTGTTTGCTCAGGTGGACGCGAACTCGATTCCCAACAGAGAGCTCTACGCTGAATCGCTGCGATGTGTGAACAACCTGGCTCAGTATCGCCGAATGAGAATATTTGCGGGGACCGATACCGTGCCGCCAGTAATCTGGTTGGTCATACTTGTTGGCGGCGTATTTGCGGTGTCCTACACATTTTTCTTCGGAATGAAAAACATCAGGGCGCAATACCTGATTACCACTACCCTCACAGTCATGATCACATCGATTTTGTTTTTGATCTACGTGCTCGACCATCCCTTTACCGGGGCAAGCAGAGTGAGTTTGGAACCTTTGAGGCAGGCAATAGCTACAGCGCAACAGGGATGAGTAATCCTGTTCGACCCCTCTAAGGTCCGGCAAATTCTTAACGCCGCTTCTTCCTTGTCGGCTTTCCTTTGCGCTTGGTCTTGGCCATTCTGCGCAGCTCCGCTTTGCTCATCGATTTGTACATTCCGCGCGAAGCCCCTCTTAGTGATGACTTGGAGCGTTTACCGCGCTTGGCCGCGAGGGCAGCTCCGGCAGCCATTTGCTGTTTCTTTGACTTTGCAGGCATACACAAATAATTCGTATCTTAACTGCGAATTGGATTCGCCTGCCACGCCGTAGCTGCTCCAAGACGGATTTAGGCAGCAGCGACCTCGCGCCAGAAGAAGTAAACCGGTACGCCTGTCAAGACGATGAGCATTCCGATTCCGGAGGTGGCTGGCGCGAGAAATGCCAGATCGACGATCAACGACCCGGCAAGCAATATCGAAATGATCGGCACGAACGGATAACCCCAGGTGCGGTATGGGCGCTCTGCATCCGGTCTTTTACTTCGCAAAATCATCAACGCGGCAATCATTAGAACGTAGAAGAGCAAATCTGCCGAGACGATGTATTCGAGCAGTTGATTGTAAACATTTCCATAGGTCGCCTCATGTGTTGCGGCATTCACTGTCACTGTGCGCGGCAACACAAGGAACGCCGTCCAGATTGCCTGTGCCACCAGCGCTGCGGCCGGAACATGAAAGCGATTCGTGGTCGCGATTTTTTGGAAAAACAATCGGTCCCGAGCCATCGCATAGTAAACGCGAGCCCCGGAGAGAATCAGACCGTTATTGCAACCAAACGTAGAGATCATGATCGCTGCAGCCATGCACATCGCGCCCGGCTGCCCGAACACGGCCTTCATCATTGCCACGGCGACGCGATTCTGCGGCGCGTGCTGGATCTCCGGGAACGGCAGAACGGCCAGATAAGCCACATTTGCGAGCAAATAAAGTACGACCACAATTCCGCAGCCTCCCACCAGAGCGCGCACCAGATTCTTTCCCGGGTCACGCACTTCGCTCCCGACAAACGTCACATTTGTCCAGGCCGTCTGCGCAAAAAGCGGGCCGACCATCGATCTTCCAAAAAGCAGTACGAGAGCCAGCCCACCGACGAATGCGAAACCAGGCTGCGCGACCTGCGGGCTCCAGCCGTTGGACCACGAGTTCCACCAATCCGATCTCAGCGCGGCAGAGTTTGCATTCCAACCCAGGCACAAGCCAATGACAACCACAGCTGCCAGTGCAGCTGTTTTTGCAAATGTGAATGTGTTCTGGATAATCTTTCCAACTTCAAGGCCGCGCGTGTTGCTCCACGTCAGCAGTATGATCAATGCAATCGCGACCAATTGCTCCAGCGACAGGCTAATCGCGTACCAGCCGAACGAGATTGGCGCAACCAGATAATTGTCCGGCGAAATTCGTGGAACGAAAACGCCGAGAAATTTTGAAAACGCAATCGCTACCGCAGCGATGGTTCCGGTTTGAATGACAAGAAACAGGGTCCAGCCATACAAGAACGCGATAGAACTTCCGTACGCTTCGCGCAAAAAAACATAAACACCCCCCGCGCGCGGCATCATAGTCGCTAGTTCGGAGCAACAGAGCGCGCCCGTAATAGTTAGCAAACCAGCAAAAGCCCACGCTAGCAGTAACCAGCCGGGTGCGCCGCTCAATCGAGACGATTCCGCGGACGTGATAAAGATGCCCGAGCCGATCATCGACCCGATAACGATCATCATCGCATCAATCGGCCCGAGCGCGCGAACCAGACCGGACTGTGGGCGATTATCGATGTTCGCGTTCACATCGGTGTCAATCGATTCTGTCATGTTGAGTGAAGCGAAACATCTCTGGCTATTTTTGATACGGATGCTTGGAAAATGATCTGAAATTCTTCGCTTCGCTCAGAATGACAGCGCGTTCATGAACGTCTCTGCGGCGCACTTATTCCGACACCTTCACGTTCGAGTTGTGTTCGTAGTTCACGCGCGAACTCGACTGCGCCCGGAGTGTCGCCATGGACACAAATCGTCTCGCCGCGCACATCGATGTCGCGGCCTTCAACGGAGCGGACCTTACCTTCGTGCAACATGCGTAGGACGCGCTCAGCAGCTTCCTTTGGATCGCGAAGTAATGCATCCGGTCGCGTGCGCGGAACAAGCCATCCGTCGTTCAGGTAATTACGGTCGGCGAAGATTTCTCGTGCGATTTGCATACCGTGCGTCTCGCCGGCGCGGGCAAGCTCAGTGTTGTCCGGTGCGAACAGAATTAGCTTCGGATCAACCGATTCGATGCCCCGCGCTATTGCATCGGCCAGTTTCTCGTCGCGTACGGCCATGTTATAAAGCGCGCCATGCGGCTTTACGTGATTGGGTCGCACACCGAGCGCGGACGCGATCGCTTGAAATATTCCAAGCTGATAAGCCACGGCATCGAACACTTCTTCGTTGGGTACCTTCAATTCCTTGCGTCCGAAATTTTCGCGATCGAAAAAACTCGGATGCGCTCCGACAGCTACTCCATGCTGCATCGCCGCAGAAATGGCAGCGTGCATTGTGTCGGAATCGCCCGCGTGAAAACCGGTTGCGATGTTGGCCGAGCTGATGAGCTCGAACAACTCGGCATCGTGTCCGGATCCTTCGCCGAGATCGGCATTGAGATCGACAGACAATTTCATAGGACTTGAAGGCTGAGACCGATGCGGAAGCGTTCGAGTTCGCGCTCGCGTTCTAGCAAAAGGCGATGCGCATCGGCCAGCGAAACTTCGGAAAAGCGCACGCGGTCGCCTGCTCGAAGCTGCGCCGCGATCCCAAGATCGACCGTGATCACGTGCGCTATTTTCGGATAACCACCGATCGTTTGGCAATCGCCCAAAAGCAGAATCGGCTTTCCGCTCGGCGGAACCTGGATTGTGCCCGGAGCCACTGCTTCAGAAATCAGATCGCTCTCATCGACCCGCTTCAGTTCTGGACCATCCAAACGCACACCCATGCGATCGGAATCGGGTGAAACAGCGAACAATTCGCTCGTGAAATGTTGAACCGATGAAGCGCTGAAGCGGTTGTAATCCACCCCGCGGACGAATCGCAACACCGGTTCGCGCCTTGCGGGACTCACCCAATCATGTGGTGCAGTCCGCAAAGAAATTCTTTCTGTAGTCCCGACTGGTCGGGATGACCGCCGAAATTCGCCCAAGAATAACTCGTCTCCATCGCGCAGAGCGCGACCGTTGAATCCTCCAAAACTGGCTCGGAGATCGGTGGAGCGACTACCGAGAACAATTGGAACGTCGATCCCGCCGGAAATTGCGAGCCACGATCGGCATCCAATCTTTGGCGGACCGAATTTCAGTTCATCCCCAGCAGAAACTAAGCAAGCGTGTCCCGCGGGTAACGCCGCCGGTCCAACGCGCACATCGAATTCGCCACCGCACCAGGCTACGATTCGCTCATCCTGGAAATGCAGACGCAGTCCGGCAAAAGTAATTTCGAGGCCGGCGGCATGTTCATCATTGCCAACGAGTAGATTCGCCGCACGCAACGCAAACAGGTCGAGCGCGCCACTTAACGAGACGCCGAACTCGCGAAAGCCGATGCGCCCCAAGTCCTGCACGGAGGTAAGAAATCCGGCTCGAAGAACAGTCGCAGTCATCATTTGTCATTCCGCCTTTTTTTGCGCAGTCATCCTGAACGAAGTGAAGGACCCCACAACAAACTGATTGATGACGCTAAAAAATTTGTGTGCACAATACTCCGAGTGGGAGGTCCCTCGCTTCACTCGGGATGACCGACTTTCATTTGCGTCATCGATTCCTCGGCCGCCGTAGTCTCGGCGAAGGCGGCAAATTCTTCGCGCGTGATTGCACGAAAACGCACGCGACCACCCGCCCGTAAGAGCGTAGGCGGATCTTGTTGTGGATCGAACAATCGCAACGGTGTGCGGCCGATGAGATTCCAGCCGCCCGGGGAGCGCAAAGGATAAATTCCGGTTTGCCCGCCTCCAATGCCGACCGACCCAGAAGGGATTTCCTTTCGTGGAGTGGTTTGACGAGGCGTCGCTAGTACCTTCGGAAGACCCGTGAGAAACGGGAATCCGGGAACGAACCCAATGCAGCTCACCCGATATTCAGCCGCACTATGAAGATCAACGACTTCTTTTGCCGGGATTTGCGCGTGTCGCGCAACGTCATCGAGGTCTGGACCAAACTCGGCGTCGTAGCAGACTGGAATCTCGACCAGGCGTACATCGCCTTTTGTAGTTCTCCCGCGTCTGCCGCGGTCAGAGGTCGCGGCTATCACACGCTGAACTCGCTCGTTCAACCAGTCGAACGCTCGATCCGATTGCCCACGTGCTTTAGCAGCCTGCATTGGGTCGCAGAAGACTGCGACGCTAGTGTAAGCCGGTGCGACTTCAGTAACGCCGGGAATGGCCGCACTTCGAAGTTGCTGAAACATTTGCAGGACTTCGTTCAGTGTTTCCTCGGGCGCGTCTTCGAATCGCTCGCGCACGCGAACGATCAGCGCGGAATCTCCGAGGGGGACAATCTCCATTGGCGCTAGTCAGCTTACTCTGCGCGCTTTGCTTCGATCTCGATATTGATCGCAACCGTTTGGCTGATGCCGGAGACCGTTTCAGTGGCTGGAGCAAACACCAAATTGAAGTCGCGCCGCGTGATTGGATCGACCGTTACGCCCCAGCGCGTCTGGCTCGTCTCGTTGAGCGGCGTAAGTAATTTCACGTGAAGTGTTACGGGCTTCGTCACGCCGTGCATGGTGAGGTCGCCGAGAATGTCGCCACTCTGCGGCCCGGTCTGTTTTACGCTGCGGCTCTTGAAAGTGATCTGCGGAGATTTTTCAACATTAAAAAATTCCGCGCTGCGCAGATGATCGTCGCGCTTTTTGATGCGGGTGTCGATGCTGCGCACGTCGATCTGCGCCGTTACGGAGGAATTCTCCGGATGCTCGCGGTCGACGTTGATCCGGCCATTGAACTTCGCGAACTTTCCGTGAGTCGTGCCCAGGAATTGATGCACACTGAAACCGATCGTTGATCCTGACGGGTCGAATTTATATGTCTCGTTCGCTAACGCGGCGGAACTCAAGCCGGCGACGACAAATGCGGCGATAGAATTGCTTAATCTCATTTGGAACTGTCTTTCGCCTCCGTCGTAAGCGTTTTCAAGAGCGGCGTACGAGAAAGTGGCAATCGCCCGAACAAATTCCCCAGCGCAAAGGCGGGATCGGCTTTCAGTCTCTTCATATCATGCACGCCGGTGATGCGCGCCAGTTCAGTCTCGAAATGAGCAACCGCGCGCGGCGTCGGATCATTTGCATCCAGGTAACCGAAAGCCCGACGCAACAGCATAAACAACTCTGGCTCCCGATGATCTCGCTCGGTGCAAATCTCAATTAGCTCGACAAAATAAGCTGAAGTCTGCGTGCGGAGGTAGTTGCTGCGAATTCCGGCAAACGGATTTTTCAACACGACTTCAGTAAGCGTATGCAGATCCGATTTCCGGCTTCGCACGATGGAAATTTCAGTCTCAAAAAATAAATCCAACTTTCCGACAAATGGACTCTTTGGACGGCGCGCGCCTTTAGCGACGGTCTGGATGCAGCCGAATGATTCCGTGCACCACGACACGATCAGACTCGTGTCGCTAAGCTTGCGTTTGCGCAACAGGATGGCAGCCGTTGTGTCCACAGTGCAAGTTAGCACACGCGGCGATTGTAGAGGTGCTTGTGCCAAGCACCTGCCTCTGAATTTCGGCGTTCGCCGCGGCGAACGCCGCTACATCATTAGCGATTCATGATGTGCAGCGCGCGTTTCTCGACATTGAGCGCGGCTTCTCTCACTGCCTCGCTCAAGGTCGGGTGCGAGTGAGTGGTGCGGCCGATGTCTTCGGAGCTGCCGCCGAATTCAATCACTGAAACGGCTTCGGCAATTAATTCTGAAGCGACGTGGTGCAAAATGTGTGCGCCAAGAATACGATCGGTTTTCGCGTCGGCCACGAATTTGACCATTCCTTCCACATCATCACTGCAAAGCGCTCGGCTGTTGGCGCGGAATGGAAATCTTCCGACTCGATAATCAATCCCCTGCTCTTTCGCTTGCTCTTCAGTGAGACCAACTCCGGCAAGCTCTGGGTTCGTATAAATGATACCGGCGATGGCTTCGTAGTTTACGTGGCCCGCCTTGCCCGCGATGATTTCGATGCACGCCATTCCTTCGTCTTCGGCTTTGTGCGCCAGCATCGGCCCGGCGATCACATCACCGATGGCATAAATACCATCCACATTCGTCCGGAAATGCTTGTCCACTTTGATGCGCTTCTTTTCGTCGAACTCGACGCCGACTTTTTCTGCGCCCAAGCCCTCAGAGAACGGCCGGCGTCCCACTGACACGAGAACCTTGTCGGCATCGAATTTTAATTCCTGGCCATCTTTGGTTGCGGTCACAGTCGCGCGACCGTTCTCGATCTTTACGCCATTCACTTTCGTCTCCAGGTGAAACGTCATGCCCTGAGCGGTGAGCAGACGTTGAAGCAGATTCGAGAGCTCTAGATCGAAACCGAGTGCGATCCGCGGCAAAAATTCCAGCATCGTCACTTCGGAACCGAGGCGGTTCCAAACAGAACCCAGCTCCAGTCCGACCGCGCCCGCACCGATGACCAGAAGTTTCTTTGGCGCTTCTTTGAATTCCAGGGCTTCAGTGCTGCTGACAATCGTTTTTCCATCGAATTTCGCGAACGGCAGTTCCGTCGCCGCGCTGCCCGTGGAGATGACGATGTTTTTTGCCTCGATCTCCTGCGTATCACCATTGGCGGATTTGACCGAAACCTTTCCAGGCGTGGTGATCGTGCCGAAGCCCGCGAACACAGTGACCTTGTTCGTCTTCATCAGCGAGCGCACGCCGCTGTTGAATGTCTTTACCACCTTGTCCTTGCGCTCTTGCATCTTCGCGAGATCCACACGCGCTCCGTCAGTGACGATGCCGTGTTTGGCCGCCTCCTTTTTGACGAACATGAAATGATCGCTCGAGGTAAGAAGCGCTTTGCTCGGGATGCAGCCCACGTTCAGGCAAGTGCCGCCCAGCTCCTTGTCCTTTTCGACGAGGGCAGTCTTTAGGCCGAGTTGGCCGGACCGGATCGCAGCAATATAACCGCCCGGTCCCGAGCCAATGATAACAACATCAAATTTTTCCATACGTCATTTTGTCATTCCGACCGAAGTGGAGGAATCTCTCGGACGTAAAACGGAAAGAGCAAGAGACGCCTCCACTTCGCTGCACATCACAAGGAGACTTAAAAATCCAAGGGCAACTTTTTTGGGTTTTCGATGCAGTCCTTCACTTTGACGAGAAAAGTGACGGCTTCTCTTCCGTCAATGGCGCGATGATCGTAACTGAGCGCCAGATACATCATCGGGCGGACTTCCACGTTCCCATTCACGGAAACAGGTCGCGGCATGATTTTGTGCATGCCGAGAATGCCGCTTTGTGGTGGATTCAAGATCGGCGTGGCAAAAAGCGATCCGTATACTCCGCCGTTTGTGATTGTAAACGTGCCGCCCTGCAGATCCTCGATCTTCAGTTTTCCCTCGCGCGCCCTGGCGGCGAAGTCCGCAATGACTTGTTCAAGCTCGGCAAAACTTTTCTTGTCCGCCTCACGTACTACCGGCACGACGAGTCCACGCTCGGTCCCAACGGCTACACCGATATCGTAGAAATTGTTTTGGATGAAATCGTTGTCTTCGATGCGCCCATTGACAACCGGCACGGCTTTGAGCGCTTCTACGCATGCCTTAATAAAGAACGACATCAAACCAAGTTTGACACCGTTCTTTCTTGTAAAATCCTCTTGAGCTTTGCTACGCAATTGTTGTACGGCGCTCATGTCACATTCATTAAATGTGGTAAGAATCGCTGCCGTGTGCTGCGCCATTACCAGTTGCTGCGCGATTTTACGGCGCAGCGGCGACATTCTTTTCCGCGTGAACCGGCCATCTGCGGAGGGTTCAGCAACTGTAGCCGACGGCGTTGCCGTCCCGGGGAAGCTCATAGCTTCCCCCGCAGTTTCTCTTCTCTGAGCAGGGTGCAGGACATCAGCTTTAGTTAAACGTCCGCCTTTGCCCGTGCTCGAAATTTTCTCCGGCTCAAGTTTCTCTTCTTCCACAATGCGGCGAACGGCAGGTGAGAGAACTGTAGCTGCAATGGATGACTCCGCCCTGCCGCGGTTAGCGCTCACGGCTACAGGCTCTTTTCCTTCCGCGGCTTCTTTTTCTGGCTCGGGTGCTTTCTTGGTTTCCTCGGGTTCTTTCTTTTTTTCCGGAGCCTTCTCAGCCTTCTTTGCTTCAGGAGTTTTCTTTTCCTTTAGCTGCTGCTTTGAATCTTCGATCGTAGCGACCACTTCGCCGATCTTTACTTCCTGGCCTTCTGGCACTTTCGTTTCGAGCACGCCGGCTTTTTCAGCAACGATCTCCGTAGAAACCTTGTCAGTCTCGAGCGTGAAGAGCGGCTCGCCTTCGTTTACAAACTCCCCAGACTTCTTATGCCAGACGGACACGACACCGCTGGTAATTGATTCACCGACCGCTGGAATTTTCACTTCGATGGCCATTCGCGAAAATTACGTAAGCTAATCGAGCGTCGCGGTCGAGAGACGTTTCGTCAACAATCGACGGCATGCACGGGCCTTGGCTTCAGTGCGGGAATTAAACAAGATTAACGAGATATGGCGAACCTTGCGAAAGGAAAGGAGCATCGGCGGCACATTTTCGTGCTTGCCGATACCCACAATCGTTTACCGGAAAGAGTGCTTGAGATCGCGAAAGGTGCCGATGAAATCTGGCATCTGGGGGATGTTTGCGCCGAGAACATTCTCGACAAGCTTCGCGCCGCTGGGCCTCCAGTCACGGTCGTGCGAGGGAATTGCGACAGTAATTTGGATTGGCCGCTGGTCATCGATCTCGTGCGAGGCGGATTGAAATTTCGTCTGCAACATGTGCCGCCTGACCACTTGCCGAATGACGTTGATATCCTCCTCCACGGACATACGCACGTCCCGCGAAACGAAAGGCGCGGAAGTGTCCTGTTTCTAAATCCCGGTTGCGTAACGCGCGCGAACCAAGGGGCGCCTCCAAGCGTGGCGTGGCTTGAAATCTCGGACGGAAAAATTGACTGGCAGCTCGTCCCGCTTCGCTAAAGCAAGGAGATCAGCTATCAGTCGCTTGCCAGTCGCAATCCCGCCGCCTGCTGATTCAGGCCACAGCTAAGGACGATTGCGCGGCGCGCTCTTGGTATGGACGTGCGGGCATGTGGAAGCTGCAATGAACCCGTCGAGCGTACGTGAAGAACGGGCGGAAGCTCTCTCGAACGTAAGGCTTGAGCCGCCAGCATGATCTGCCATAGCCCCGCAGCACCGACGCTTTCGCCCAAGGCTGGTTTCGCAGTGTAAACAATCGCATTTGGAATTACCACCTTCAGCGCCCGGCATTCTGCTTGATCGACGAACGTGCCATTGGCGCTCGAGACAACAAAATCGATTTCGGTTTCAGCGAGATCACGCAGGGTTCGCTCCAAAATTTTCTCCGCTTCGGCGCGCTTCGTAAAACATCCACCGGGATGAGCGGATTCGATTATGAATGGGCCATCTTGTCCGAGCAAGATTGCTCCCGCGCCTTCGCTCAAAATCATTCCGCGTGATTGCTTACTGAATGGCTCAATCGGAGGCGCCCGACGAAGCAACCGCCATCGCCGGTAGGCGTCGCACAAAAGCCAATCGATTTCTTCCGTTCCAACGACGAGGCAGTGTTCGAGTGCCTCATTCGCCATCAGGTCTTCGGCCATTTTTATCGCCGCGAGGCCAACCGCTCCGTCGCCCACCAAGGTATAAGTAGCGCCAGTAATACCGAGAATCGCCGCAAGATGGCTCGCTGGAGCATTGAAGACGGTTTCCGGAAACAACAGCGGGCTGGCAGACTGCGCGCCTGCGTCAACAATGTCGCGGTAAAAACGTCTTGTATAAATCACGCCGCCATTTGAGATGGCGAAGATGAGCGCAGTTCGTTCTGCATTCTGCGAATTTAGCTCTACCCCTGCAGCGCGTAAGGCTTCCAACCCTGCTGCTGCTGCAAATCGCGAAATGACACTGGCTCGGCGAAGACGCGGATAGCTGAATCCCGCCATCACCGATTCCGACACTCGGAAAGCGCTGTAAGATTGCTCGCTGAATGGTTCCGAAATTGTTGTCGCGGACGCCTCGTGGCCTTGGAGCAACCGCTCCCACACTGAATCAACGCCGCTTCCGAGAGGGGTCACCCACCCCATGCCGGCGATTGCCAGACTCATGCTTCAAACCTACGCATGAGAATCGAAGCATTTGTTCCACCGAAGCCAAAAGAATTCGAAAGGACTGTGCGCAAAACAGCCGGCCGCGATTCGTTCGCCACAATGTTTAGATCGAGATCGTCATCTGCCGCCCGAAAATTGATGTTTGGAGGGAGAAATTGGTGTTGGAGCGCCAGCAAACAGACTACGGCTTCGATCGCACCGGCTGCTCCTAGTGAATGACCCATCATGCTCTTGGTGGAGCTCACCGAAACGCCATTAAACAATCTGTTGATCGCCTTTCCCTCGGCGGCGTCGTTAAACAGCGTGGCTGTGCCGTGGGCATTGATGTAATCGATTTCGTTCTCTGCAACGTGCGCGCTTTGAACAGCACGCTCCATCGCTTGTCGCGGCCCGATACCGGAAGGATCCGGCTGTGTGATGTGAAAATTATCCGTAGAAATTCCGTAGCCGATGATTTCTGCCAGAACAGATGCACCACGTCCTTGGGCGCTGTCGAGATTTTCCAACGCAAGGATCGCAGCGCCTTCTCCCAATACCATTCCGGTACGATGTCGATCAAACGGCCGGCATTTCTCCGGCGTTGACGCTTGAAGCGAATCGAAGCCGGTAAAAACCAGTTCTGAGAGAGCGTCATAGCCACCCGCCAATACGCGTTGATAGCGACCCGATCGCACACATTCGAACGCATGGCCGATCGCATTTGTGCCCGAGGCACATGCGTTCGCAATCACCTGGCATGGCGAAGAGATTCCGAAGGACTCCTGAGCGTCGATTACAGGCTTTTGCGCGGGATAATTTGCAATCCAGGTCGGCGCATGCCGCAGGTCTCCAGCTTGCCGTAACGAGCGGTAGTAATGTTCGCCATACGACATGCCGCCGCTTGTTGTTCCGATTACTGTCAACTCGGGCTCGAAGTGAGGTTCTTGCGCTACAACTTCTGCTAGCGCTTGAATCATCATGTGTGAGGCGCGATGCAGGCGTCGCGAACGCGGCGCCTCAGCCTGGGTCGCAAGGAGACGGTCATCGGAAACTTGACCAGCAGTTTTACATCGGCATTGGCCGACGGAAAATCGCGTGACAGGGCTAATGCAGTTTCTCGAATTGCGCAGCGAATCGAATGTTTCAGTCAGTCCAAAGCCCAGGGGGCTAACCACGCCTGCAGCCACAACCGCGACACGAGCACTGATGTTTTTCCGGTTCGAGCTGTCTGATTGAGCCATAGTTGAAAAGGAAAAATTGCGTCGCGATTTTCTATTGCTTTCTTACAGGAAGCATCTTACAAATGTGCCAAAAGGAAACGGAAGCCTGGGAGTTGGTGGATTGTCAGTTGAGTTTATTCAGTGGCGATTTGAAATCCGATAAGCGGGAACAGTGACCTGGCTGCGTTTTCCAGAATAAACTCAATGGGAACTAAATTATACGTAGGCAATCTTCCCTTCAACACCACGGAAAACGAACTGCAGGAGCTTTTCTCACAGGCTGGAACTGTGCAGGAAGTCACTCTCATGCAGGACAGATTCACCGGCAAATCACGCGGCTTCGCTTTCATCACAATGGGCTCGGAAGAGGATGCTCAAAACGCCATTTCCAAGCTAAATGGTCAGGCTATGGAAGGCCGTCCATTAACAGTAAATGAAGCCCGCCCGCGAGAACCACGAGCGCCCGGCGGAGGTGGCGGACGCGGTTACGGTGGCGGCGGTGGATATGGCGGTCGCCGCGAAGGTGGTCAGCGAAGAGGCCACTGACGAGTTCGCGAATCACGGCTCCTGCGGAAGAGATTGGGCAGGGCTGGATTCGAACCAGCGAAGGCGTAAAGCCAGCAGATTTACAGTCTGCCCCGTTTGGCCACTTCGGTACCTACCCTTGCTGTAGCGGAACATTCGCAGCGGCGAGGTTCCGCATGCGAACGCTAATTGTCTATCGTTATTGAAAAAATTCAACGATCGGCGTTGACCAGATATCGCTGCACTTCGCGCGAAATCTGCGAATAAACGAGTAGCGCCGGCGTCCCGCCAACCGCGGTTGCTCCATAATTTGTAGCGGCTAATGTTTTTGCATGGCGCTTCTGCGCGGGCTTTTTTGGTTCGCTCTGTTCATCGTTTTCACGTTTTGCTTCGTTGTGCTGTTCGAGTACGGCCCTCGCGACTTCGCCAGCGGTGTTCAGAAGGAGTATCTCCGGGTAAAATCAGTCGTCGTAAAGCAAACGGAAAAAATAGGGAAACCAAAAAAGAACCGCTGATCCGCGAGCAACCGCCTGGCTTGCGCGAATGGGGTCATTCGCCTCCATCCGGGATCGCCAACGTTTCGATCGGCAAAGGAACAAGAAAATCTTTGGCGTTTTCAATCTGCAAGACTGACGGGACCAGATTTGCCGCGAGAAAACTCGTATCCGGTGTGGGAGCGATCGCGGCTTGTGCGGCGATTTCGCATTCAGCCAATTGTTGGATAACGCGCGAAACTTTTTCGCTCAAATTGCGATTATCGGTGAATTGAACTGTGCAAATGCCGGGTCCGGTTGCTTCTACAAACGGACTGAGAGTAAATGCGTAGTGAATCAAGGTTTCCTGGATCGATTTTTCCTGCATCTGTGCACGAGTTTTGATCACCACGCGCAAAGAACGGGCCAGAGCCTGACTAGGCGTCATTCCTTTTCGAATTCCCGCTTTTTCCGCAGGCTCGTTCAGTTGAACGATGACCGGTTTTCTTTGCTGTTCTTCGATCAATCCCACTGGTTTGGCGCGAAGTTCTGGCTGATGCCGGGTAGCAGCCTGCAAATAGAAATTCGGCAGGTAAATCGTCGCAAACATCACTCTAACTGACCCCTGATATCTCACATCTGATCGGTGGATGGAGATGTGATCGTTTCACAACAGTTCGCATCCGTGAAAGCGCATCATGCATGTCGAAAGTTTCGAGGTTCCAGGAATTTTCGAGGACAAGTTTCAGTTGTGCACTGCCAACCATTTCGTAGCGACTGAGGACCAAACATGCCGTAGGGGCTAATTCGACGAGCCGTTGCAAGCGATACCAGGTCGTTTGCGGAATTTTACGCAATTCTTCCGGCGAGTTCAGGACAAGATCGACAATCACGAGCGGGAAATTGCCATCCCGCAAGAGCAGATCAGCGGCTTTGATCGCTTCAGGTGCTTTGCTACAACGGACCCAAAGCAGGTGCCGCATGGAAGCATTATTTAACCCGCAGGGGTCAAAGGAATCGCGTCCATCAATTAACGCCAGGAAATAATTATCGCGATGTGCGGCATGAAGAAGCGCATGAATCAGCGATGCGCTTCCTGCACTTATTTGTGGACTGATTAATTCAGTGATCGCGCCTCGCGGCAATCCACCCTCAGTCGATTCATCAAGAACAGGTAAGGTAACTAAACGCGTTGTTGGCGCAGCAGGGGCATGGGGAAAACGCTCCACCAGCAGTTTCCGGAGATCGATAATCTTGCCGTTTGCAGGCATGAAAGAAAAGATGGCGCTTCTGTGGAATATGTTCAAGAGAACATTTTCGCACTCGCAGACCGTCTTCGGCCTTCAGTGTTTCTTGCGCCGCTCTTGTTTGCGGATTAGCGATACCATCACGCCTTGAATCTTTAGCTCGCGCGCCGGGACCAAATCAGGGTAGCGCGGATTTTCGGCTTTTAGATATGGCCGGCCGTGCTCCATAACATAACGTTTCAATGACGTTTCGCCGTCAATCAACGCCGCAACGATATCGCCGTTGTGGACCTCTTTGGTGTCTTCCAAAATCACCATGTCACCATCGACAATGTGTGCGCCGATCATCGAGTCGCCCCGGACGCGCAAGGCAAATGTGCCGCGATTCTTTAGAACATTTGCCGAGCGCACATCGAGTGAGACGTGACCTTCAACCGTTTGCTCGGTCAACGCCGACATGCCCGCGGGAATCTGCCCGTAAATTGGAATGTCCGTAATCCTGACCTTCATGGCCGGAGTAATGAGCGCCCGGGCCTTGCGCGCGTGTCGATCAAGAAAGCCTTTACGTTCCAATGCGGCGATGTATTGCATCACCGATGTCTGGCTGGCGAAGCCGAAATGATTTTGGATTTCGCGTGTGCTTGGGGTCATGCCCTTCTCGCGTTGCTCGCGCTGAATAAAATCCAGAATGCTTCTCTGCCGCTCGGTCAGCATGTCGGTATGATGCTTCACCGCGCGCAGTAAAGCAAGTTCAAATGAACAGGTGCATGACAAACGCTGGCTGACTACCCCACGCTTCGATTGCGAGGTCACTGCCTCGTGATGACACAGAGGAACTACAGCCGCACCAAGTCGACCAAAAACTGGCACCAAAGGTAAATCATCCCGCGCCAGGAGTATTTAACATCTCCGGTCGCGGTCTGTTTAAGAACGCCTTTGTGAATGTTGTGTGCGATCTGGTCGCGCAAATCCTTCTCCATTTCAGCCTCAATTTGCTCTTCCTCGAGGGCATCGATTTCAGCGGGATCAACTCTGTTCCGGCGAAGAAACTCGCGATGACTTTGATAGAGCTGCCAGAACGATCGATCCGGCCGCTGTCGATTGATGCGGAAGAGCGGCGTGAGTTTCAAGCCGTAAGACAACGGATAATTCCATGTGGTCCAAACCTTGCCGTCTTTGGCGCGCGACGAAATGCGTAGATAATAGAACGAAAAATCATGTTGTTCGTTCAGGCAAATCGCGGCCTGGGCTCGATCCTCTTCTCTGTAAAACAGCCGGAAAAATTGCCGATAATCTTCCCAATCCCATCCGGCGTCGCCTAGGTGTACAAAGCCTTCATCCTCGATCTCGTGGGTGATGTCGCTGAGCGCTGGGAACGTGTCCGCAGACGGCGGACTTTTCGGTCGAAGCTGCTTTTCTTTCGGAAGCCGGAGCGCACGAATCCGGGTGAGAATTTCCAGCCACGGGAGAAACAGCCAGCCTACTGCGGCAACCAAACCCCATACCCAGCTAGCGGTAATAAAATAAACAGCGAGAAAAGTCGCCGCGAGAATGCCGAGTGCACCGACTTTTTGTGCATACGAGTTTTGAAAACTGCGCAGGCCGACGCTGAGCACGGCCACGCCGAGTGTAATGAAAACGCCAAAAAGCATCAAAGTGCTACGGATTGATCTGGTGCTCGTTCAGGAATTTTTCGAGCTGATCGGTATCGAAATTGGCCAGGACTTTGTCGCCCGCCACAAACGTGGGAACATACGTTTGGGCCGAAAGTTTTTTCATGTCCTCGTATGCCCGGCGATCTTTACCGACGTCAATCTCCTGGAAGCGATATCCTTTCTCGCTGAGATAATCTTTCGCATCAATACACCACGAGCACCACTCGCGACTGTAGAGCTTTAATTCCATCGGCAGGGCGGAATTAAGCGAGTGGATACTGCGCAGTCAACTGAGATGCGTCCTAACACACTCTCATGCGTCCGACTTTGCCCCCGCGTTCAGTACGATTTCGCCCAAATCACGCGCCGGGCACTCCGTTCACCAGTAAAAATGCATTGCCCGCCTTCGGCCGAATTGTCGAGCGGAATGACGCGGATCGTCACTTTGAGGTCATTTTTGATTTGTTCTTCGATTTCGCGCGAGCCGTTCCAGTGTGCGAGGGCAAAGCCACCGTGGATTTTCGGTTTTGCGGAATCTTCGGGCGTAAAGAAATCGTAGAACTCTTTCTTCGAATTGATGACGCGTGTGTTCGCGTCGCGAAACTTTTTCGCTCGCGCGTATAGAGAATCTTGAATCGACGCGAGAATGTCGGGGGCGCGCGCGACGAATTCTTCCATCGGCATTGACTCTTTGGCTTTCACCTCTTGATCACGCCGACTGAGTTCGACCGAATTTTTTTCAAGGTCGCGCGGGCCGATCTCGACACGCAACGGCACCCCTTTCTTGATCCATTCCCAATTCTTGACGCCGCCGCCGAGATCGCGCCGATCGACGAAGACTTCAATGGGAAGACCGGCGTAATGAGTCTCCCGCAAGCGCGCTGCAATCTTGTCACAAGCCTCCAGTACCGCTGCCCGCGTTTGCTCCTTCGGTGTGATCGGCAAAATCACGATCTGCGTCGGTGCGATGCGCGGCGGTAGAACCGCACCGTCATCGTCGCTGTGCATCATGATAACCGTGCCGACGAGCCGTGCACTCACACCCCAGCTAGTCGTCCAGCCGAATTCCTGTTTGCCTTCGCGATTTTGGAATTGGATGCCGCTCGCGCGCGCAAAGTTTTGTCCGAGAAAATGCGACGTCCCAGCCTGGATTGCCTTGCGGTCCTGCACCA
>WNFV01001650.1_pt1 | contig 42193 bp, 42 predicted proteins | sample 5400101 | NCBI WGS metagenome assembly WNFV01 (sample SAMN13153361, study PRJNA577476) | soil metagenome | isolation source: 115 cm soil or saprolite under grassland replicate 1 | place: USA:California | collected 2016-06-15 | reverse complement strand
TCTGGACCGGCCAGACCGCGATGGTGATCAGCGGTGACTGGAAGGTCAGCAGTGCCAAGAAGTACAAGCCGGACGTCAAGTATGGCGTGACGCCATTCCCCGGCCCCGATGGCCCGGCGCCATACGCCAGCTGGGCCGGCGGCTGGAGCTGGGTGGTGCCCAAGGGCGCCAAGAACCCCGAGGCGGCCTTTAAAGTGGTCAACTGGGTCTGTGGCCCGGAAGGCCAGGATATATTCTGCAAGGGTACCTATCACATCCCGACGAACAAGAAGGCTGCGGCCGATCCATACTATATCCAAGACCCGCTGCATAAGGTGTTCATGGATCTGCTGCCGGTCTCGCACACGCGCCCGCCGATCCCCGCCGGCAGCCTGCTCTGGGATGAGCTGGTCAAGGCGCGCGACGCTATCTGGCACGGCACGACGCCGCCCGAAGACGCGCTGAAGGCAGTTGACGACAAGGTCAACGCCGAGCTGGAGAAGCTCGGATTCTTCAAGAAGTAAGCCTGTTTCAGCTACGCTACCACCCACTAAGAGATCTGGAAGGAGCCGCCTGCTCGCCAGATCTTTTAGTGGGCTGTAACAATGCTCGCTCGTATTGCTCGGCAAAAGATTGGATCAGAATTGATCGAGCATAGTGCGTAGGAGCTATGCACTACGCACTACAATTCAGCCACATGTTCCGCTGTTGTGCAGGGCTACGTCAAAGTCGGCATGCGCACCCTGAGTAGGCCGGCAGGCCGTATCGAAGGGTGTGTCCCTGACCCGTTCGCGCCCTTCGATACGCGCTTCGCGCTACTCAGGACGCTCACTTGACCGACGTTGACTCAGACCTGGCTGTTGTGTACTCGCTATTTCTACGCCGCACGAGTAGTGGTACAATAAGGCGGTCCGGCCGGCGCCCCAACCCGCCGGGTTGCCGCCACCCTTCGAGCGTAGCGGGAGGAGGAGTTGCCCCTATGGCTCAGCGCACCGACACGCAGGCGCTGCCTGCTGCGCGGCCGCGGCGCAAATGGTCGCCCCGGGCCCGGCGTGATACGATCAACGGTCTCCTCTTCGCCTTGCCGTGGATGATCGGCTTGGCGCTCTTCTGGATCTACCCGATCCTGGCCTCGTTCTACTACAGCTTCAATGATTTCAACGCCATCCAGAACCCCAAGTGGGTTGGGCTTGAAAACTACACCAATCTGTTCAAGGATCCCGAGTTCCTGATCTCGGCCTATAACACGTTCTACTTTGCGCTGCTGTCCATCCCGCTGGCGATTATCTCTGCTTTCGGGTTGGCGCTGCTGCTGAACATGAAAATCCGTGGCCGGTTCCTCTACCGTACGGTCTATTTTCTACCTACATTGGTGCCCAGCGTGGCGCTGTCGCTGATTTGGATACAGCTGTTCAACCCGGCCACCGGCTTGGTGAACCTGCCTGGTCGGCGGGCAGGTGGTGCTGTACCTGGCCGGCCTGCAAGATGTGCCGCAGGAGCTCTATGACGCCGCGATGGTCGATGGCGCGAACTTCTTCCAGAAGTTTCGGGCTGTGACCGTGCCGATGATGACGCCGGTGATCTTCTTCCACCTGATCACATCGGTGATCGGCGCATTTCAGTTCTTCGATATTCCCTTCATCATGACCGGCGGCACCGGCCAGCCATCGAATACGCTGCTGTTCTACTCGATCTATCTCTACAAGAACGCGTTCGCATACTTCAAGATGGGCTACGCATCGGCGATGGCCTGGCTGCTGTTCTTGACTATATTAATCATCACCCTGGCGATCTTCGGTAGCGCACGACGTTGGGTGTACTACGGCGGCGTCGATCTGAGCTAAGGAGCGATCCGTTATGGCAATAGAACTACCCCGCCGATCATCCGCGTCGTTCAGCGCACGGCAGACCAAAGATCGAATCCGCGGCATCGCGATTCATATCGCGCTCATACCGGCGGCGTTTGTGTTTCTGCTACCGTTCCTGTGGATGCTCTCGACCTCATTGAAGCCCGACTCACAGCTATACGCCTACCCGCCGATCTGGATTCCGAACCCGCTCGAGTGGGCGAACTATCCAAAGACGGTCACGTATGTGCCATTCTTCCTCTACTTGAGGAACACGCTGATTATCTCGCTCAGCAGCATGGTCGGTGTTGTTTTCTCGAGCGCGCTGGCGGCCTATAGCCTGGCGCGCATCCGCTGGCCGGGCCGGCAGGTTCTGTTCCTTATGACGATCGCGACGCTGATGCTGCCGTTCCAGGTGACACTGATCCCGGTCTTCCTGGTATTCAAGAATCTCGGCTGGGTGGGCGACTTCCGGCCGCTGATCCTGCCGCAGTTCTTCGGATACGCCTACTATATCTTCCTCATGCGCCAGTTCTTTATGTCGATCCCGCAGGAATTGTCTGAGGCCGCATATATCGACGGCGCGAACGAGTTCCGGATCTTCTGGTCAGTAGTCCTGCCGCTGGCGAAGCCGGCGCTGGCGACGGTGGCGGTGTTCCAGTTTATTCGCTCCTGGACCGATTACCTCAACCCGCTGATCTATCTGAACGACCAGAGCCTGTATACGCTCCAGCTGGGGTTGCAGCAGTATAGCAGCCAGTACGGCCGCGAGTGGGGCCTGCTGATGGCTGCCGCTGTGCTGATTACGCTGCCGCCGATCATTATCTTCTTCCTAACCCAGCGCACCTTCGTGCAGGGTGTGACGCTGACTGGCATCAAGGGCTAGGTTTTTTCTTCTGCGCGGGAGGATGACGATCATCCTCCCGCCGCATGTGGTTGCCCATAAGCGGTACTTTATCCCTTTTTGTTCGTCGTTTTTGGCGCTCGCCCATCCTGGCGAGCACCAAAAACGACGAACATATTTGTCTGTTGCCGGTTGGTGTGGTTGGCCGCACCTGGCCAACCACACCAACCGGCAATCTAAAGAAACGAGGCCACAGCCATGTTCCTAACGCTCGAAAAACTTCAGCAGCGCGTGCCGGAGATCATCGCCGCCGCAATCCGCGCGACGCTGCCAATCGCCGATCTTCAAACCTACGCCGTGCCCGGCCCGGGCGCCGACAGCGCGATGTCGCCGCCGCCACCCACAGATGCGCCGGGCTGGGCGCCGCTACGCGCCGGCGATCGCTGGGGCATCCCGTCCGGCGCCGACCCGCAGGCCCAAACGCCCACGCTGATCTGGGGCTTCGCCGGCGACGGCGGCAGCAACCACTGGCTGCACGCCAGCCTGAGTGTGCCTGCGGAATGGCAAGGCGCAATTGGGGAGGGGCAAGCCATCCCGTTTCTTGCAATGGATTGGGATGGACATTACGGCAGCAGTGTCGAGGCGATCGCCTACCTCGATGGCGCTGTGCTGGCCGGGCTGGATGAGTTCCACCGCGCGGTGCTGCTGCCCGCCGCCGCTCACACCGGCGCACACGAGCTGCTGATCCGCTGCCTGGTACCGGTGGTGCAGCGCTTCGGCGGGCTAAGCGTACAGCTGCGCGATCAGACAATCTTCCGGCTTGGGCATACCATGCGCGCGCAGCTCGAAGCGGTCAGCACCTTCCAGGAGAGCGACCTGGCGCGCCACGCCCTGATCGAACGCCTCAACGCCGCCTACAACACGCTCGATCTGCGCGAGGGCTGGGGCAGCCAGCGATTCGCCGAATCTGCGCATGCCGCGCTAGCCCTTTTGACCAAAGACGAAGGACGAAAGACGAAAGCTGAGCGCAACGGCACTGCCGCCGTCCTCCGTCCTTCGTCCTCCGTCCCCACGATCGTTGCCACCGGCCACGCCCACCTGGATGTCGGCTGGCTCTGGCCGGTCTGGCGCACACGCCAGAAGGTGGCGCACACCGTCGCGACCGCGCTGCACCTGATGGAACGCTACCCCGACTACCATTTCAGCATGTCGCAGCCGCAGGTGTATCATTTCCTAAAGCACGACGCGCCCGATCTGTACGCACGCATGAAAGCGCGCATCGCCGAGGGCCGCTTCGAGCCAGTTGGCATGATGTGGCTGGAGACCGATTGCAATATCCCCAGCGGCGAGTCGCTGGTGCGCCAGCTGGCCCATGGCGCGCGCTTCTTCGCCGAAGAGTTTCCCGATCAGTACGGGCCGTCTTCCGATGCGAACCCGGTCGTCTGGCTGCCAGATGTGTTCGGCTATAGCGCGGCGCTACCCCAGTTGATGCGCGGCTGCGGAATCTCAAGCTTTATGACCACGAAGATCAGCTGGAACCAGTTCAACCGTATGCCCAACGACACCTTCCGCTGGCGCGGGATCGACGGCTCGGAAGTGCTGACGCACTTTGTGACCGCGTCGGATAAGCCGCTCAAGCACTGGGCCGAGGCGCAGTTCTACACCTACAATGGCATGATGACCGGCGAGGAGGTCTTCGGCACCTGGAAACACTACCGCCAGAAGGCAATCAGCGATCAGGTGCTGTATATCTATGGCTACGGCGATGGCGGCGGCGGGCCGACCGAGCAGATGCTGGAGGCGGCCAGCGCGCTCGACCAGCTGCCGGGCTATCCGCATGTCAAGCTGGGCCGGATCGACCAGTTCTTCACGCAGCTGTATCAGCGCACCTGGGACGACCCGCGCCTGCCGACCTGGGCGGGTGAGCTGTATCTCGAATATCATCGCGGCACCTACACCAGCCAATCGCGCACCAAGCAGGCCAACCGCGCGGCCGAACTGCTGCTGCGCGAGGCTGAGTGGCTGAACGCCTGGGCTGTCACACGCGGGGCCGCCAGCCAGCAGCCACAGCTGGATGCGGCTTGGCAGATCCTGCTACTTCAACAGTTCCACGATATCTTGCCCGGCAGCAGCATCCCGCAGGTGTATATCGACAGCACTGTCGATTTCGACGAGATCCAGCGGATCGGGCGCGCGGTGCGTGAGGCTGCGGCGAACGACATTTTGACCAAAGACCAAGGTCGAATGACTAATACTCCCACCGACGAGCGATCTCTGGTCATTGGTCCTTCGTCGTTGGTCGTGTGGAACAGCTTACCGTGGGAACGGCACGAGGTTGCTCAGATCGAGCTGGCGAACGAGGATACATCGACCACCTTCATCGACCCTGATGGCGGCCAGCTAACCTCGCAGATTGTCGAGCAGGCGCCCGGCAAACGTGTGGCTCTCGTCGAAACAACGATACCATCCTATGGCTACACGCCGCTGTCCACGACCGCCGACCGACCGCCGACCACTGAAGTCATCTCCCACTCGTCGCTCGTCACTCGTCACTCGTCACTGGAAAACAGCGAGCTGCGTCTGGAGCTTAACGAGCACGGCGAGATCAGCTCGCTCTACGACTTGCGCCACGGCCGTGAGGCGATCGCCCCCGGCGCGACCGCCAACCAGCTGGTGATCTACGAAGACCGCCCGCTCGACTGGAGCGCCTGGGACATCGACATTTTCTATGAGGAGAAGCCCTACCCGGTTCATGAGATCATCGACTGGCGAGTGGCCGAGGAAGGGCCGCTGCGCTCGGCGATTGTGATCACGCGGCGGGTAGGCCAGAGCGCTATCACGCAGCGCATCCAAATGTGGCGCGATTCGCGGCGGATCGACTTTGTGACCGAGGTAGATTGGCACGAGCGCCAGACGCTGCTACGGGCGCGGTTCCCGCTCAACCTCAACGCCACCCGCGCCACCTGCGAGATCCAGTTCGGCGCGGTCGAGCGGCCGACCCACCGCAACACCAGCTGGGATTGGGCGCGCTTCGAGGTCTGCGCGCACCGCTGGGTCGATCTAAGTGAGGGCGGCTATGGCGTGGCGCTGCTGAACGACGGCAAATAGGGCCACAGCCTGAGCCACAACACGCTCGGCATCTCGCTGCTCAAAGGCGCGATCGCCCCCGCCCCCGACGCCGACATCGGGATTCACCGCTTCACGTATAGCTTGCTGCCGCACGCCGGCGATTGGCGCGAGGCGGAAGTGACGCGCCGGGCATATGAGCTGAATGCACCGCTCTTCGCGACGAAAGACGAAAGACGAAAGACGAAAGACGACGACACGAATCCCGCATCCTTCGTCCTTCGTCCTTCGTCCTTCGTCTCCACGCCGACCGCAAACATCGTCGTCGAGACGGTCAAAGTCGCGCACGATGGCGACGGGCTGATCGTGCGGCTGTACGAGGCGCATAACCAGCGCGGCCAGGCGACGCTGGCCTTCGGCCAGCCGATCGCCGGCGCGAGCGAGGTCGACCTGCTGGAGCGCGAGGTGGGAACAGTTGAGGTAAGCGGCAACCAGGCGCGCTTCCAGATGCGGCCATTCGAGGTCAAGACCTTGCGTGTGCGCCTCCGGTAACAGGACTGAGGGGAAAGGACTGAGGACTGAGTGGGTTTTTGCACTGGAAAGCCATCGCACATGAAAACACCCAGTCCTCAGTCCTCAGTCCTCAGTCCTCAATACAGCACGCTCTCGACCATCCGCATCAGCCGGCGATGCTCGATCGCGACGCAGCGATCCATCACCATGGCGAGGCCGGCCTGCTGGGCGCGCTGAGCCGCCGCGCGGTTGGTGATGCCGAGCTGCGCCCACACCACATCGGCGCCGATCGCAATTGCGTCTTCGACAATCTGCGGAAGATATTCCGAGCGCCGGAATATATCCACGATATCGACATGCTCGCGAATGTCGCGCAGGGTCGCGTAAGGCTGCTCGCCCAGCACCGGGCCGCGCAGATTCGGGTTGACCGGGATGATGCGGTAGCCATTGCGCTGGAGGAAGCGCGCGACGCCGTTCGAATCGCGATCTGGCCGATCGCTCAGGCCAACCACGGCGATGGTATGTGCCCGCTGCAGTATCTCTTTGATCTCGTTGTCCGGCAACATTGTTGGTTCTCCCTCGATCGTACAGGGCTGTCTCGGCCCATCTCTATCTCCGCGCATGCCATGCTACCACAGCAAAGCGACCACTAGACAGCGCTACCGGTCTCACGCAAAAAAACACGGCGTCGCCGTCATCCGGCAACACCGCCGTTGTTGTATGCGATTGCCTAATGCCGCGCCGCTGCGCACCATCCAATAGAAACGGCATGCTATATAGATATGGTACTCCTGAATCGCTCTACGCGCAAGAGGTTTTTTGGTTTCGCAATCGCGCTACGATCGGGAATCATAAAGCAAGTTTCATAGGATTACGCGCCTCCGGAATTTCTACCTTTGTCTGTTCTTTTTCGCCCCGCCGGGCGAAAAAGAACAGACAAAATAGATAAAGTACCATCTGTATGGCTACTATTTGAGATCAACCACATAATCCGAAGAGCCTGAGCCATGGCTAACTTATGGTATGATAGCAATCGCCCATCCAGTATCGGCCCCATACGGGCGCTCTTGGTCATCTCAATGCGATTGAAAAGGAGGGAAGGAGTGCGCGCTTGAAGTATCTACGGTATCTGTTGATCTTTGTCCCGATCGCGGTCGCTGCAGAGCTGCTCCACTGGGATCCGCTGATCATTTTTAGCTGCTCGTGTATCGCGCTGGTTCCGCTGGCCGGGCTGCTTGGCGAAGCCACCGAAGAGCTAGCGATCCACACTGGCCCCAAGATCGGCGGTCTTCTGAACGCAACGCTTGGCAATGCCGCCGAGCTGATCATCACGATCGTCGCGCTGAGCGCCGGCAAGCTTGATCTTGTCAAGGCATCGATCACCGGCTCGATCCTGGGCAACCTGCTGCTGATCCTGGGCGCCAGCCTGCTGCTGGGCGGGCTCAAGAACGGCATCCAGCGGTTTGACCGCGGCCTGACCGGTATGTCGGGCACGATGATGCTGCTGGCAGTGATCGGCCTGATGATCCCTACCCTATTCGAGCTGATCCACGAAATTCAGCTTGGACAGCTTAATATATTCAACACGAATGTGAACGATCCGGCCCTCAATAGCCTCAGCTTGTGGGTGGCGGGCATTCTGATCGTGCTCTATATTCTCAGCCTGATCTTTACCTTTCAAACTCCGCAGCGCGAGGACCACTCAGGTGTCGAGGATCATAGCGCGGAAGAAGAATCTCGCCAGGCTAAATGGAGCATCCCGGTCTCGGTCGGTGTATTGGCGGCCTGCACGATCGCAATCGTGTTCCTGAGCGAATTTCTGGTCGGCGCAGTCGAGCCGGTTGTCGAGAGCCTGGGCGTCAGCGAGCTGTTCTTAGGGGTGATCATCATTCCGATCGTCGGCAACGTGGCCGAACATATCGTCGGCGTACAGGTGGCATTCAAGAACAAGATGGATCTTTCGCTGGCGATCTCGCTGGGTTCGAGCATGCAAGTGGCGCTGTTCGTCGCACCGCTGCTAGTATTCATTAGCCTGCTGTTTGGGCCGGAGCTCACGCTCTTCTTTAGCTTGTTCGAGGTTGCCGCCCTGACATTGGCAGTGCTTAGCGCTACGCTGGTCTCTGTGGATGGCGAGAGCAACTGGCTCGAAGGAGCGCAGTTGCTGGCGGTCTATCTGATCGCCGCACTTGGCTTCTATTACACTGGCATCGTAGCGCCCCAATCATAAGTGACGTGTAGAGACGCAATATCTTGCGTCTCTACACGTCACTCGTCACTCGTCACTGCAATGCTGAACACACTCCATCTCCAAACCTTCCTCGCCGTCGTCGAGGCCGGCAACTACAGCGCTGCGGCAGAGCGGTTGCATATGTCGCAGCCGGCGGTCAGCCAACATATCCGCGCGCTCGAAGACCAGCTTGATCATGTACGGCTATTCCGGCGCGTCGGCCAGCAGATGCTTATGACCCATGCCGGCGAGGATCTGGTGGAGTCGGCGCGTGAGATGCTCGCGCTATCCGCGCGCGCCGAGGAGAGCATTCGGGCGCTGCGCGGGCAGATCAGCGGGCGTGTGATCATCGGCTGCACGCCATCGAGCGGCGAGCGGCTGCTGCCGCCGCTGCTGAACGCCTTCCACACGCGCTTTCCCGCTATCGCGGTGAGCATCACGATCGCGCCGCTGGAGACGTTGCTCGAATGGTTGACAATGCAGCATGTTCACGTCTTGCTGATCGAGGAGCCTCAGCGCCGGCGCGGGTGGGAATCGCAGATGCTGGGGGCCGAGCGACTGCTGCTGGTGGCGCCGCGCGGGCACGCGCTGCTCCAGCAAGAGCAGGTGCCGCCTGGCACGCTGCGCGGGCAGCCGCTCATTCTGCCACGCGCCGGAACCCCGCTGCGCCGCGCGATCGAGGATGGCCTACGCCGGCGCGGCGTCGCTGCCGCCGATATCTCTACCGCGATCGAGACCGATAGCGTGACATTGATGATCCAGGCCGTGCGCGATGGTCTAGGGCTGGCGTTCGTACCTCAGACGCGCCTGCCGCGCGGGCGCGATATCGGCTTGATCGACCTGGCGGGAGTGAATCTTCAGCAGGAATGGCATATCCTTCGATCGCGCGAGCGCGGCGCAGCGCGCGCCATCCAGGAGCTGTATACCTTTATCGCCGGGAAGGATGCGCGCCGGCTACTCGCCAAGGAGGGGTTGAAGATCGCCACCGATTAGGGGTCTCGCAAAAATAAAGCATCCGATTGACAAGATGACCTGTAGAGACGCAAAATATTGCGTCTCTACAGGTCATCTTGTCAGCCTGTCAACCGCGCGGTGGGATGCTTTTTAATTCGTACGTCCCTCACGCTCGCTACCCCGGCAGATCCCGGCCTGCCAGCGCCACTCGGTTGCGCCCGCCGCGCTTGGCCGCAAGTAGCGCTTTGTCGGCGGCTTCGGTGAGCTTTGATGCATCAGGGTAATCGGCGAAACACGCGATGCCACAGCTACATGTGACGGTAAACGCGTGCCCATCGGCCTGCTGACGGATCTGCGCCAGACTAGCCCGAATCTGATCGACTACCATCGCCGCCGTTGGGCCATCCGTGCCGGAGAGCACAATGGCAAACTCTTCGCCACCATATCGGCCGATAATATCGGACTTCCGCAGGCGCTCGCGCAGCAGGCGTGCGAGGCTCTTCAACACCCGATCGCCGCTGGCGTGACCATAGCTGTCGTTCACGAGCTTGAAGCGATCAAGATCGATGATCGCGAGCGACAGTGGCGATTGGCTGCGCCGAGCACGCGCCAGCTCGATCTCCAAATGCTCTTTGGTGGTGGTATGATTGAATAGCCCGGTCAGGCTATCGCGCACCATGAAGCCGCGGAGTGTGTGTGAGCGCAGCACCCGGCTGGTAACTGCCGCTATCAAGTGCTCGGGCGTGATCGGCGTGATCATGTAATCGTCGCCACCCAGGCGCATTGCCTCAAGCTGCTTATCCATGCTGGCCTCAGCGGAAAGAAACACGATCGGGATACCGACATATTCTTCCTGCTGGCGGATCACTGCGGCAAGATCCAGCCCATTGCAGCTTGGCATGTGCATATCCATAAGGATCATATCTGGGCGAAATTCAGCCAGCGGCTGCATGATCTCGATCGGATCGGTGACGACGACGGTATGCATACCAGCCTGGCACAGTGTCTCTGCAAAAGAGCTGGCCACGATTGGATCATGGTCGACGATTAGAATGCGATATGGTTTTTCGGTCGATCGAACTGCCAGCGCATCGAGCTTGTCGATCAGCGTAACTGTCGTAATCGGCCACACAAAATAGGCCGCTGCTCCGGCGCGGGCCGCGCGCAGGCGTGATCCAAAATCGCCCTGGCTGGAAATGACGATCAGCGGCGGCGCCTGGCCCTGCGCGGCGCCACCGCTTGCGATCCATTCATAGCCACAGCGATCGGCCTCAAGAACATCGGCGCTGGTGATGATCGCGCTGGGCATGCTTGTGCCGGCCTGCGCGCGCGGAACAGGTGCAGACTCGTACGCCTGTACGAGGTAGCCAAAGTAGCCGAGCTGCGCCGCCAGATCTGCCACCACCATGCGATCAAGCTGCACAAGCCAGATCAAACGATTCTCAACAACAGCGTCGGCATCAACCACCGGCGCATGTGCCAGCGTGTGCGGCAGCCCGCCTCGCGCGTGCGCAGCCTGCTTCAGCACATTGATCAGGCGCTCAATATAATCGCGCTGCTGCTCGTTCGGCGACACGGCCTGATCGAGCGCTACAAGCGCATGCTCCAGCCCGCGCGCCGCAGCGCTGAGCTTGTCGCGGCCAGGCGTTGCACCCGTACCATACAAGCTACGCACCAGGCAGCACAGGCGTGTCAGCGCTTCTGATTCCCAGGATCGCTGTAGCTGCTCCCATCCAGCATCGATCGCGCTCAGCTTAGCCGGCAGGCTCATAACAAAAGCATCCGATACCGCCATGCTAGCAGTCACGGCCGTAACAAGCCAGTAGCGCTCCCAGATCGCCAGGATGGTTTCCGCCAGCGTCATGGGATCAAAGGGTTTGGCGATCACATCCAGAACGCCCATCGCGCGATACTCTGCGACCTCCTGCGGCTGGACTTTGGCTGTCATAAAAACCACCGGCGTAGCGACAGTTTGCGACAGAGTCCGCAATGCTCGCAGCGTGCTGGGGCCATCCATGCCGGGCATCATGACATCCAACACTATCAAATCCGGATCGAATGCGGCGACGGCCTGAACACCTTCACGACCCGTGCCACAGATGCGCACTTGGAAACCGCCGAGCGCCTCCAACGCAAGCTGCGCGACCGCCTGGATATCCGGCTCATCTTCGATCATCAGAATTCGTTTGAGGGGCGGAGATGGCATCGATTAACTCCATAGTCAGACGATTCAGGCACCTAATCGGCGCCAGGGCGGTCTCCAGAAGATTCCGGCTAGGCATCTTCGCCCGGTATAGCTTGCCCGCCGAGCAGACCAGCGCCGGCGCGCGCCAGATCCAAGATATACGACTCGGGCAGATCGATAAAGAAAATACTTCCGACGCCCGGCACGATCGCAACATCGATCTGGCCGCCCATCTTCTCCACTATCGCCTTGGTGATGCTCAGGCCCAGGCCAGTGCCGCCTTTCTGGGGGCGACGAGAACTTGGCGGCGTTTGAGAGCAGGTTGGTCAATGCCTGGATCAAACGATCACTATCGGCGTAGATCCACGCGCCTGCAATCGGGCTTTCAAGTCTGAAGGTGATGTTGAACTGCTGGCCATAGGCGCGGTTGATGTCGATCACATGTTCCAGCAGCGGCGTCAGCTCCACCGGCTGAAGGTTGAAGATCATTTTGCCAGACTCGATCTTGTCGATATCGAGAATATCGTTGATCAGCCGAATCAGCCGCTCGCTGTTCTTCGACGCAATCTCCACCATCGCGCTCGCTTTCGGAGGGATCTCACCGGCGACGCCGCCCAAGATCAACCCCAGCGCACCGCGGATCGACGTCAGCGGCGTCCGCAGCTCGTGACTCACGGTCGAGACGAACTCATTTTTCATCCGCTCGATGTTCTTACGATCAGTAATATCGCGAACAATCGCCAGCACCTCGTTCTCGGCACACACCACCACACGCGCTTCGACATCGCGCACCGTTTGCTCCAGCACCAACTGATACTCGATGAATTGAACCGCCTCTGTCTGCAGCGCCTGCCCAATACAGGCCATAAATTGGCGCGTCACCTCCGGCGGGAGCGCATCAGACAGCCCCTTGCCCAACAACAGATCGGGCGGCAACAGCAGATCTGTGGCCCTGTCGGCCCGTACATCCAGGTACACGCCATCCCGGCTCAGGCGGAACATCGAATCAGGCATTGCATCCAGCAGGGCGCGATGGCGCGACTCGCTGGCGCGCAGTGCCGCTTCGGCCAATTTGCGCTCGGTGATATCGAACATGATCCCTTGCATGAACAGCGGCTGTCCGGCTGGATCATGAACAACTACCGCCTGATCGCGAAACCAGAGGGGTCGGCCACCGCGCGTGAGCATACGATATTCCGAAGGCACCGGCACACCAGTGGACTGCGATAGCGCAATGTCGGCCATTACGCGCGTGTAATCATCCGGGTGAATCTGCTTGCGCCATAGATCATGATCGGCCATCCACTCGGTCTGCGAGAAGCCCAGCATCGTCTCGATCTGTGGGCTGGTGTAGATCGTGCTGCTGTAGGAATCGAGCGCGGCCACATAGGTGATCGCCGGTAACTGCTCGACCAGCGTGCGAAAGCGTTGCTCAGCGGCGCGCAGCGCCGCCTCGGCGCGCTCACGCCTAACGATATCGCGGTAGATCGCCGCACCCGATAGCGTTACCCAGCCGGCGGTCGCGAGCAGCCGGGCGGCGCTACTACCCGACGCCACGCTGATCGTGAGCAGAACCAAAACCGCTAGACCAAACGCGGCGATCAGCCTCTTACCGATCACGAGCTTCATAAGACTATTCTCCGTGCCATCCGCGCCACGCTGGCCATACGGATCGTGACCGCGCCATGCGAACGAGTCGCGCTGTCACTATAGAAGACGCTGATTATGAGATCAAGCCATATTTGATGCCAAATGACGATCAATCTTGAGACGCACGGACGAACGATTGACGTGGCCGGACGGCATTGGTATAATGCCGCGCAGAATACGCGATCAGGCTCGCGTAATGCCGTACCATATGTGCGGCCGATGGCCTCTACGGCTTGCAACCCTGGCCGGGCTGCCGTAGAGGCTTTTGTATGTGCAAGATCGAGCGAGGAGCCTACTTACGTGAGCAGCGAGCGCACGCGTGAAAAGAACCGGCCACCAAGCCGCAACGCACGTGCGCGCGATCGTGGCGCGCAGAGGAGTAACCGCGTGTGGACAATGCTGATGATCGCGCTCGGCGCTGCGGCGGGCGCCAACCTGCGCTACGTGCTCTCGCTTTGGGCGGCGCGCCAGTGGGGCGCGGCCTTCCCGTATGGCACCCTGCTGATCAATGTTGCAGGCAGCTTCGCGATCGGCGTCGCGATGGTGCTACTGACCACGCGCTTCACCAGCGGCGATTTCTGGCGGCCGTTGCTGGTCACCGGCCTGCTGGGCGGCTTCACAACCTTTTCGACCTTCAGCTATGAGACCTCTATGCTGCTCATCAGCGGCAGCTGGCTCGCCGCCGGGCTGAACATGCTCGCCAGCGTCGGGCTGGGGCTGGGGGGCGTGTTCCTTGGCGCCAGCCTGGCGCGGCTGATCGCTTGATCGCTGCTCAATGACCAGACTTATGGGTGCCCACGAGTGGTTTTTCACAGCGGTACTTGCCATTTAATCTGTATTTCGTTTTTTCGCTCGCAGAGCGAAAAAACGAAATACAAAATGAAAAGTACCTTGCTGCCGGCTCTCCTGAGCTGGCCTGCCCTGAGGCTCCCCTGAGGTGCCCCCTGAGCCAGTCGAAGGGCCGGTCGAAGGGCGGGTCGAAGGGTCGAAGGGCAGGCAAGAAAGTGTTTGTAAAGGCGACCGCGTAAGTCCTGCCAATGAAGGAAGGTGAGAGCAGAGGCTAAGCACGCGCTTTGGGAGTATAATACAGCCAGTCAGACACGGAGGCGTGTGATGGAGCAGCAGGGCGCGACGCTACAGGTCTCGATGTTCTTGAATGAGCGCGACCAGTGGCATGGTCGCCCGCTGGCGTTGGCAATCCTCGAGCTGCTGCGCCACGAGGGCGTGGCTGGCGCAACGGTGCTGCGCGGCAGCGCCGGCTACGGCGCGCACGGCCAGCTCCACACCGCTATGCTGGTCGAACTGGCGAGCGATCTGCCGGTGGTCGTCATCTTCGTCGACCGCGCCGAGCGGGTCGAGCGCGTGCTGCCACAGCTCACGGCCATGGCGCCGGGCGCACTGATCAGCGCCACGCCCGCGACAGTGCTGGCATCTCGACATCGCACTCCTGGACCGTTCCCCACGCACCTCACCGTTGCCGATGTGATGACCCGCGATGTCGCGCGCGTCCACCCCGATACACCAATCGGCGAAGTTGTGGTGCTGCTGATCGACCGGGCGCTGCGCGCCCTACCAGTGATCGATACCGATCGCCACGTGGTTGGGATCATCACCGACGGCGACCTGCTCGCGCGCGGCGGCATGGATCTATCGACCGATCTACAGCGCGCGCTGCCACTCGATCTACGCGCGGCTGGCGTGGCGCCGCTGGCCGACCGCCCACACCGCGCCGCCGACGTGATGACGCCCGATCCCGTGACACTGCCGGCGACCACGCCGCTGGCACAAGCAGCCGCCGTACTGGCCGACCGCAACCTCAAACGGCTGCCGGTAATTGACAGCGACGGCAGGCTGGCCGGCATGGTCAGCCGATCCGACCTGCTGAAGACGGTAGCCGAAGGGCTGCGCCAGCGCCCGGATGAGCGGTTGGCGCTGCCGAAAGGCGCGCCAGCGACTGCGGCGGCGATTATGCTGCGCGATGTCCCGACGGTTCACCGCGATACGCCGCTAGCCGAAACGCTCGATCGGCTGCTCGAAACCCAGAAGCGCCGGGTGGTGGTGACCGATGATCAGCAGCAGGTGGTTGGCATTATCACCGACGGCGACGTCATCCGGCGTGCAGCGCGGCGCGTGCGACCGGGCGCGCTACGCTCGCTGGCAGCCTGGCTTGGCGGCGGGGAACGGCCGGCTGAGCTAGAGGTGGCCGCGCGCGGTCGCACCGCCGCCGACGTCATGACCAGCCCAGTTGTCACTGTCGCCCTTGATACACCAATCGGCGAGGTCATTCAGCTGATGATCGCCCATCGCGTCAAACGCTTGCCGGTGGTGGATGCCGATGGACGGCTGGCCGGGCTGATCGGGCGCGCCGGCGTACTGGCGGCGCTGAGCCACCAGCAAGATTCTAGATCAGCTTGACGCCTCTTTTCGCGTCCTCTATACTTCCAGCAACCATCAGCGCTTCAGCCTTCGTCCATATCCCCTGAGCGGTTACGATACGACCACGAAATCAGGGAGCTATGCGAGCCTATGAATGATTTTTCCGCCTTCCACGGCCCCAATGCCGGCTATGTGCTTGAGCTTTACGACCACTACCGCGCCGACCCGCAGTCGGTCGATGCAGAGACGCGCGCGTTCTTCCAGCAGTGGTCGCCGCCGGCCGAGCATGCGCCGCCCATGCCGGAAAGCGCCGGCAGCGGCATAGCGCTTGACATCACCCGCACAGTGGGTGCGGCGCGGCTGATCCGCTATATTCGCGAGCAGGGCCACCTCGACGCGCATATCGACCCGCTCGGCAGCCCGCCACACGGCGCGCTCGGCCTGCACATGGACATCCATGGTGTGGATGAGCCGTTCCTGGCATCGCTGCCAGCCAGCATTGTGCGCGGGCCGCTCGCGGCGGAATCGCGCGATGCGCTGGAAGGCGTCCAGAAGCTGCGCCAGGCCTATTCCGGCTCGATCGGCTACGAGACTGATCACATCCAGATTTTCGAAGAGCGCGCATGGCTGCGCGATGCGATCGAAGACCGGCGCTTTTTCAGCGCCGGCCGCGAGCGCAAGCGCGAGATCCTAGAACGGCTGACCGAAGTCGAGGTGTTCGAGCGCTACTTGCACAGCACGTTCGTCGGCCAGAAGCGCTTCTCGATCGAGGGCTGCGACATGCTGGTGCCGATGCTCGACTCGATCATCCGCAACGCCGCCGCCGGCGGCGCGCACGAGGTGGTGATCGGCATGGCTCACCGCGGGCGGCTCAATGTCCTGGCGCATGTGCTCGGCAAGCCGTATGCCGATATCCTCTCTCAATTCCACGCCGCCAACCGCGACGCCGGCGCTTCGCCCACCGGCAAAGGCAGCGTGGGTTGGGTCGGCGATGTGAAGTACCATCTGGGCGCACGGCGGGCCTACAAAGAGAGCGGCGTCGAGCAGATGCCGATCACCCTGGCGCCCAACCCCAGCCACCTGGAGTTCGTCAACCCGGTTGTCGAAGGGCGCGCGCGCGCGGCCCAGGAGCAGCGCGACCAGCCAGGCGTGCCGACCCAGGACAAGCGCGCTTCGCTGGCGATCGTGCTGCATGGCGATGCGGCGTTCCCCGGCCAGGGTATCGTGGCCGAGACGCTCAATCTGTCGCAGCTGGCCGGCTACAGCACCGGCGGCACCATCCATATCATCACCAATAACCAGATCGGCTTCACCACCGAGCCAAGCGAGGCGCGCTCGACGCTGTATGCCAGCGACCTGGCCAAAGGCTTCGAGATCCCGATCGTCCATGTCAACGCCGACGACGTGATCGCCTGCATCGCGGTGGCGCGCATGGCCTACGCCTACCGCGAGAAGTTCGGCAAGGATTTCCTGATCGACCTGGTCGGCTACCGCCGCTGGGGCCACAACGAAGGCGACGAGCCATCCTTCACTCAGCCGCGTATGTATGAGCAGGTCGCCGCGCACCCGACTGTTCGCGCGTTGTTGGCACAGCAGCTTCAGCAGGAAGGTATCATTGCCGAAGCTGACGCCGAAGCAATGGTCGCGCAGGTGACCGAGCGGCTCCAGGAGGCGCGCCGCGAGGCCGAGGCCAACCCGAGCCTGGCCGAGCCGCCGGCCCCCGCGCCGCCCGGCCTCGCACGCCGCACCAAAACCGCTGTGCCGGCCGAGCAGCTGCACACACTGAACGCGGCGCTGCAATCCCGCCCGGAGGGCTTCAGTATGAACCCGCGGCTGGCGCGCACGCTGGAGCGGCGCAGCACGGGCCTGGAGCAGCCGGGTGGCATCGACTGGGGCCACGCCGAGGCGCTGGCGTTCGCGTCGCTGCTGGCCGCCGGCATCCCGATCCGGCTCAGCGGCCAGGATGCCGAGCGCGGCACCTTTAGCCACCGCCACGCCGTGCTGCACGATGCCAAAACCGGCGCGCGCTATGTACCACTCCAGACGCTGCCAGAGGCGAAAGCCTCGTTCAGCATCTACAATAGCCCGCTGTCGGAAAACGCCGCGCTGGGCTTCGAATACGGCTACAGCGCCCACGCGCCCGGCGTGCTGGTGCTCTGGGAGGCGCAGTTCGGCGATTTCGCCAATGGCGCGCAGGTGATCATCGATCAGTTCATCGTCGCCGGGCGCGCCAAGTGGCGGCAGACACCGGCGCTGGTGCTGCTGCTGCCACACGGCTATGAGGGCCAGGGGCCGGAGCACTCCAGCGCGCGTTTGGAGCGCTTCCTCCAGCTGGCCGCCGACGATAATATCCGCGTCGCGAACGTCACCAGCGCGGCGCAGTACTTCCATCTGCTGCGCCGCCAGGCGCTGCTGCTCGATTCCGACCCGCGCCCACTGGTGATTATGACGCCCAAGAGCCTGCTGCGACATCCGCGCGCCGGCTCGTCGCTGGCCGACCTATCCGAGGGCAGCTTCCAGCGCGTGATCGACGACCCAACTGGCCGCGCACGCTCCGAAGAGGTGACGCGGCTGGTGCTTTGCACCGGCAAGGTGTATATCGACCTGCTGAGCGCCCTCCCAACGAATGGAGCGGCTCCCGATAACGGCATGCCGCCGAATGTGGCGGTCGCGCGCGTCGAGGAGCTTTACTCGTTCCCAGCCGACGAACTGCGTGCAGTGATCGCCGGCTATCCGGCGCTGCGCGAGCTGATCTGGCTACAGGAGGAGCCGCGTAACATGGGCGCATGGAACTATATCGCGCCCCGGCTGCGCGAGATTGTCGACCCAGCTATTCCGATCTCGTACGTCGGCCGGCCCGATTCGGCCAGCCCGGCCGAGGGGGCGCTGTCGCTGCACACCGTCGAGCAGGCACGGATCATCGCCGAGGCGCTGCACAGTAGCACGCTCGTGCCGGCCACACGTTGAGTTGCTACGTCTTGATTGTCATCAGCGCGCTCGTTGTCATACTGACCGCATGACGAGGACTTAAGCAAACCTTGAATTCCTTACCCTAAGTATGTCGTTTTTTCGCCCGGCGGGGCGAAAAAACGACATACATGAAAAGTAAAGTACCATTATTCGCGGAATCCGCTATTCGCAGAATCCACGCTAAATGGAGCGAACCAATGTCGATAGAAATTCGTGTTCCAACCCTAGGCGAGTCGATCGTGGAGGCGACCGTCGGCAAATGGCTGAAGCAGGTCGGCGATACCGTCGCGGCCGGCGATATGCTGGTGGATCTGGAGACTGACAAAGTCAATGTCGAAGTCGCGGCCGAGCAGGGCGGTGTGCTGGAGCAGATAGTGAAGGGCGAGGGCCAGAATGTGGGCGTCGGCGAGGTGATCGGCGTGATCGGCGCTGGGGCACCGGCAGCCGCAAGCGCGCCGCAGAACGGCGCTCCAGCGGCGGCTGCGCCGCGCCAGGATGCGTCAGCGCCACCTGCCACGCCAGTGGCCGCGCCGCCGGCGCAATCCAGCCAACACGCGCCACCGATCTCGCCGGTCGCACGACGAATCGCCGCCGATCAGGGCGTGGATGTGCGCGCCGTCGCCGGCAGCGGCCCCGGCGGTCGTGTAACCAAGGATGATATCGCATCAGTAGGGGACAGGGGACAGGGAACAGGGGATAATACGCCAGCGCTCGCGGCAACTTCGGCCCAACCCCCAGCTCCCACCCCCCGACCTGCGGCCCCCGATCGCCGCGAGGAGCGCGTGCGCATGTCGCGCCGCCGCCAGACGATCGCCCAGCGTCTGGTCGAAGCGCAGCGCACCGCCGCCATGCTGACGACTTTCAACGAGATCGATATGAGCGCGGTGATGGAAGTGCGCAAGCGGCGCAAGGACTCGTTCAAGGAGCGCCACGGCATCGGCCTGGGCTTTATGTCGTTCTTTACCAAAGCCACGGTCGGCGCGCTGAAGGGTTTCCCACGCCTGAACGCTGAGATCCAGGGCGACGAGCTGGTTCTGAAGCACTACTATGATATTGGGATCGCAGTAGGCGCCGAGGAAGGGCTGGTGGTGCCGGTGCTGCGCGACGCCGATCGCAAGAGCTTTGCGCTGATCGAGCAGGAGATCGCCGACCTGGCTAAGCGTGCCCGCGAAAACAAGCTGACCCTGGCCGAGCTTCAGGGTGGAACGTTCACGATCACCAATGGTGGCGTGTTCGGTTCGCTTATGTCAACTCCGATTTTGAACACACCGCAAGTTGGCATCCTGGGCATGCACAAGATCGAAGAGCGTCCGATCGCGTTAGCTGGTCAGGTGGTCATCCGCCCGATGATGTATGTGGCGCTCTCCTACGATCACCGGATCGTGGATGGCAACGAGGCGGTGCGCTTCCTGGTGGGGATCAAGGAGCTGGTCGAAGACCCCGAGGCGCTGCTGTTGGAAGGGTAACGGGATTGAGAATTGAAAGCGACGCCTGCTAGAACATTCTTCATTGTTCCATTCTCAATGTTCAATTCATTGATCTGGCTGAATAGCAAGGAGGCTGAGCCATGACAACCGTCGAGCGGCTTTTGGAAACCAAGGGGCATATAGTTTGGTCGATCGCGCCGGATGCATCGGTGTTCGAGGCAGTGCAGCTGATGGCCGATAAGCGTGTGGGCGCGCTGATGGTCGTCGAACGCAATGAACTGGTTGGCGTGATCTCCGAGCGTGACTACGCCCGCGAGATCGTTCTGAAAGATCGCGTCTCCAGAGATACGCCGGTGAGCGCGATTATGACTCGTAGGGTCTTGTATGTTCGCCCGGACCAGACACTCGATGAATGCATGGCGCTGATGACCGAGAAGAATCTGCGGCATCTGCCGGTGTTGGACAATGGACGGCTGGTTGGAGTGATTTCGATCAGGGACGTAATCAAGGACCTGATCTCGGAAAAAGAGTTCCTGATCGAGCAGCTTGAAAATTACATCACCGATCGTCGCGTGTAGGGTTTCGCTTAACAGCAATCGGCCTTTTTGTCGCTTCTTTTTTCACCGCGCCGGGTGAAAAAAGAAGCGACAAAAGCAAAAATTCGTGGCATAATATGGCTCGCAGGTAAAGCCTAGCGCGCCGCCAGCGGCTGCGCCATTCCGCCGCGGCTAAGCACTACCGCACCAAGGCCAGGGCTGGCCACCAGAAAGAACAGCGCCAGGCCCCACAGCGGTGCCAGCGCAACCGCAACCGCGATCAGCAGCACCAGCACCAGCGTGAACGCCACCATCGGCCCGCTCTTCGCCAGCGTCGCCCCGCCATTCGTCGGGATGCCGCCGCGCGCACTCAGCGTACGCGCCAGCACCACCAGCCCATAGACATACAGCGCCAGCGCCAGCGCCAGCAGCATCAGCAGCACCGGCACGCCGACGACCGAGGCCACTAGCAAGCCCGCCAGCGGCAGCAGCGCCAGCGCCAGCGCCAGCGTCGTCAGCACACCCAGCGTGAGCGCGCGGCCAGGCAGATGTCGTAACACATCGCCGGCCAGGGCGACGCGGCCAGGCCAGAAGACCGTGTACAGCAGGCAAAAAGCTGCCAGCAGCACCGCCAGCGCCACACCGAACAGCGCGTGGCCCAGTGTATCATCCAGGTCGACGGGGCCAGCGGGATTCAGCAGATCCAGCAGGCTCGCCAGCGCCTCGCCGGCGCCGCCACTGATCTTCTGGCCGGCCACCACCGCTCCCGGCGCCTGGTGCAGCTTTCCAGCCGATGCCAAGATGTGGCCGGCTACCTGCCCTGTTGGCATCACCGTAACAGCGCCGCCATAGCTCACCACATCGCCGCCGACGCTACCCGCGATCGTGATCGCTCCATTCCAGCTGGTGACATCGCCGTCGACCGTGCCATCCACGCGGATATCTTGCGCGATGGTTGCGACATTCCCAGCCACATGCTGGCCGGCTGTAATCACGATCGCATCGGTCTGGGCACGCGCTAGGGCAGCGCCCGGCGCCAGCCATAACCCAAACAGAAGCATCAGAAGTATGTAGCGCTTCATACCACACGCTCCGCATAGACGACCGGCGTGCGCCGCAGAAGCCGCCACCATAACCAGCCTATTCCAGCCAGTGCCAGCAGCCCGGCCAACATCCACAGGCCGCCCGCAACCCCCGCTGTTCGCAGCAGCGGCTTCGCGAGCAGCTCCACCGTCAGCAGCACCCGGCTTATGCCGCTCACCCCATCGCCAAACATCAGCGCGAGCGATGGCCCACCGCCCAACACGCTCCCGATCCCAAGCAGGCCGATCAGCGCCAGCGCCAGTGCCAGCGTCACCCGTAGCGCCGAGCGACGGCGCGTACGGCGAGCGGCGGCCTGTCCGGCGATGGCGGGCAGTTCCTGCGGCAGCCGCCGCAGTGTGCGCGTCACCAGGTCGGCTGGCGGCGGCACTACCGATGGCTGGCCAGATCGCTCCAGCAAGCGCAGCAACAGCTCATCGTGCCGCTGATCATCTATCACGTGGTTGTCTCGGCTTCCCATAGCATCTGTTCCTCTGGGCCAAGCGCCTTCGCCAGCATATGGCGGGCGCGATGAAGTCGGGTTTTGATCGTACTCTCCGGCAGACCGGTTACTTTCGCGATCTCCTCATACGAAAGATCACTCCAATACCGCAGCACCGTCACTATTCGATAGTTCTCGGGCAGCTGCTGGAGCGCCTGCTGGACGATCGCCTGCTGCTCATGATCGAGTGCGATCCGCTCAGGGCTACGCTCATTACTCGGCAGTGCGAACGCCGCATCGTCCAGTGTCAGCCAGGAAAATCGCCGCCGCCGCAACCGATCGATACAATAGTTCGATCCGACCGAGAGCAGCCAGGTGGAGAAGCGCCGCTGGCGATCAAAGCTCTCCAGGCGCGTGTAGGCCCGCAGAAAGATCTCCTGGCTGGCATCTTCGGCATCCTCAGCGCTCCCAAGCATCCGGTAAGTCAAGTTGTAGACCGCACCGGCGTATCTGTGCATCAACTGACCGAACGATGCGCGATCGCCGCGAAGCGCCTGGTCGACCCAGCCGATCTCCTCGGCCTGCTGATCCATACTGTATTCCTACGCTATGTACGCACTACTACAGTGGAAGGTTTCAGGGAATAGTCGTCTACTACACGACTTGCGGAAGCACGCCAATTCGTGTACCATACAGCTGGGCTCGCCATAGCACGATCAACAGACCGAGCACTGGCGCCAGCCCATGCGATTATCAACTACAATTGGGCAGACGTTCAGCCCAGGAGACCGAGAGGGTGGCAGCCACGTATAACCGCGAACAGATCCGCGCCGCGCTCGCGCAGACCGACCCGGCTCTCAGTTTCTACCTCGACCTCGAGACCGGCAGCGTTGTCCGGATCGATGAGACCGACAGCTCCCCCGCGACCGAGCAGCTTCGCGACCAGGTCATGGAAGGCTATGGCGACCGCTATCGCTACATTTCCGGCGGCAACCCCAGCGCCGATGATGCGGCAGTCGGAGCATGGATCGAAGCCGAAGGCCTCTAACCAGTTAAGAGTTAAAAGTGAAGAGTTATGCGCTGTGATGAAACGCATAACTCTTCACTTTTAACTCTACACTTTTAACTCCGGTCGTTCAGTGCGGCCACACCCGGCAGCACACGGCCCTCCAGCAGCTCCAGCGACGCGCCGCCGCCGGTGGAGATATGCGTGATCTTATCGGCTAGCCCCATCTGCTCGACTGCCGCGACAGAGTCGCCGCCGCCGATCACGGTGCGCGCGCTGCTCTCGCCCATGGCCTTGGCGATCGCGCGCGTGCCTTCGGCGAAGGGAGCGGCCTCGAAATAGCCCATCGGCCCATTCCAGAACACCGTCTTGGCGCCTGCAATCTTCTTGCTGAACGCCGCCACTGTTTCCGGCCCGATGTCAAGGATGCGCCAGCCATCCGGAACCTTATCGATCGGCACGACCTTGCGGTTGGCGTTCGCATCCATTGCGTCGGCGATCACCACATCGGTCGGTAGCAGAATCTCGGTCTCGCGGCCCTTCGCGAAGAACAGAATTTTGTTGACTTCCTCAACCGCATTCGCCTCGGCCAGCGAGTCGCCGACTTTGTAGCCCATCGCCAGCAGAAAGGTATTCGCCATCCCGCCGCCGATCAGCAGTGAGTCGACTAACCGCAGCAGGTTGGTGATCACACTGATCTTGTCGCTGATCTTGGCGCCGCCCATGATCGCCACAAATGGGCGCTCGGGGTTCTCGATGATACTGCCCAGCTCGGCGAGCTCCTTCTCCATCAGCAGGCCGCTCACTGCCGGCAGAAACCGCGCGACGCCCTCGGTCGAGGCGTGGGCGCGATGTGCCGCGCCAAACGCATCGTTGACATAGACATCGCCCAACCTAGCCAGCTCGCGGGCCATACTCTCATCGTTGGCCTCTTCGCGCGCGTCGAAGCGGGTGTTTTCGAGTAGCAATACTTCACCGGGCTGGAGCGATTGCGCCGCCGCCTCGGCCTCTGGCCCGGTCGTCACCGGTACCGTCTTGACTGGCTGGCCCAGCAGCTTGGAGAGATGCGCGGCCACAGGCGCCAGCCGCAGCCCTTCCACAACCTTGTTCTTCGGGCGGCCCAAGTGCGACATCAGCACAACCGACGCGCCGTGATCCAGCAGATACTGGATCGTCGGCAGCGCCGCCCGCACGCGCGTGTCGTCGGTGATCCGCTGGCCATCCAGCGGCACATTGAAGTCGACCCGTACAAGCGCGCGCTTGCCCTGCCAATCGATATCGCGAACCGTTTGCTTCGCCATATATCCTCCTTCTTGAGAATCCTGTACCTGTGGTGCTCGGTGCATCATAAAGCCAGCGCCTATTGTATCATAGGACGTATGCTTACCACGGATTTTTACGGTTTGTATTCTCGTCCGCCAACATCTGGCGTTCCCATCCGGATGGGTGCTGGAGCAGCACGGCCTTGCCCGCGGCGATCTGCTCAGCTTTTATGTCGAAGCCGCCCTTCCCGCTTTCAGCGGCGGACGACGGATAATAGACAGGCAACCAATCGTCGAGCATCGGGCGCAACTATTATTACTATGTCGCTCCAACAAATTGGCGCAGTATTGGGCCGGGCAGCGCGTTGCAAAGCCATGTCCCCCAACCCCTATCTCCCAACCCCAGCGCGAAGCGCTCTAATGCACATGCTCGTGGCCGAGGTGCCGGTGCGGGTGCGCGTGGATCGCACCATCGACGTGGGTGTGGCGGTGGGCATGGATCAGGTTGGTGCGCTCCAAGAGCGTGGTGTCGCGCAGCACATCACCTGGCGCGCCGCCGGCGACGATCCGCCCATTCTGGAACACAAAGCTCTCGTCGGCGATCTCTTCGACAATATCCAGATCGTGCGTGGCTGTCACCACAGTTTTCGTGCCGCCGGCCCAGCCGATCAGGAAATCTACGACCATGCTCTGGCTTTTGGGGTCGAGCGCAGCGGTCGGCTCGTCCATCAGCAGCACTTCCGGGTCGAGGATCAGCACCGAGGCCAGCGCCACGCGCTTCTTCTCGCCGCCCGAGAGCCGATGCGGCGCGCGATCCTTCAGGTGCGTGATCTCCAGCATGTTGAGCATCTCGGTTACACGCCGGCGAATCTCATCCTTCTGCCAGCGCAGCTGCAATGGGCCGAAGGCCACCTCATCAAACACAGTTGGGTTGAACAGCTGGACATCAGGGTTCTGAAACACCAGCGCCACGCGCCGGCGGAAGTCGAACGCGAACGCCTCGTCCAGCAGCTGCTCCTCGGTCAGCGGCTGGCCAAATACGGTGACAGCACCTTGCTCGGGGAAATATAGGCCATCGAGAAGGCGCAGCAGAGTCGATTTGCCCGAGCCATTCGCGCCCATAATCGCCACCCGCGTGCCGCGCGCGATCGACAGCGAGACGCCGTTGAGCGCGGTCAAATCGCTATTGTAGCGATAGGTTATGTTCTGGACACCGAAGACTATTTCAGGCACAATAATCTCTTTTCATTAACAGGGCTTTCGCGGTGCCCACGAGTGGTTTTTCACAATTGTAGTTCGTTTTTCGCTCTTCGAGCGAAAAACGAACTACATATGACTTACGCAAGCACACGGATTTTTGCTTTTGTATGTGCTTTTTCGCCCTGCAGGCGAAAAAGAACATGCAATACAAGTAAGCTACCATGCTGCCGGCTCCCCTGAGCTTGCCCGCCCTGAGGCTCCCCTGAGCGTGTCGAAGGCTCGAAGGGCAGGCAAGAAATGAAAACAAGCTGTTGAGACAGATCCACTACCTGCCCAGCCAAAACGCCAGCACGGCCATAGCCAGTAGGCTAGCCAGCCCGATCCAATCGCGCACCCGCATCTGGAAATCGTCGAGCGTATAGATCTCGCCGCGAAAGCCGCGCGAGAGCATCGCCAGGTACACATCGCTGCTGAGCTGTATGCTCTTGCTCAGCAGCACGCCCACGCTTGCGCCGGCTAGTCGCCGCTGATCCGCGCCGGACAGGCGACCAACCATGCGGCTCTGGCGCGACTCGAACATGTCCTGCGCGGTCTGAAGCATCAGAAAGATATAGCGGTAGGTCATGCCCAAAATGACCACAAAGACCACCGGCACGCGCAGCACCCGTAGTGCCTTGAGTACCTGCGCCCACGGCGTGCAAAGGATTAGCAGCAGCGAGAAGGTCGCCGCCGTCTCGACGCGCGTGATTAGGTAGGCCGCCGCGCCCAGCCCTTGCGCTGTGATCGGCCAGCCCAGCAACGGCAGCCGATAGATCACCTGCCCGGGCGTGATGAAGATGGCCGGCAGCGCCAGCATGCCAGTGAACAGCAGCGCGCCAACCCACACCCGTGCCGCCAGCGTGCGAATCGGCACGCGTGAAAGCAGCGCCAACACGATCGCCACGCCAAACAGGCCCAGAATCACCACAATCTGGCGCGACAGCGCCGCTGCAACTACCAACGCCAGCAGCCCAACCACCTTGACGCGCGGGTCGAGACGCTGAAGCAAGCCATCGGCCTTCGCCAGCGCCTCGGCGTACAGCGCGCGCTCCATCGCAGCGGCCAGCCCGCCGATCGTCCGCTCAACGAAGCTGGCCCGCCGTTTGCGGCGTGGTGTCGGCGCAGCCAACTGTTGTTCAGTCGTTGCCATTGGCTACACAGTCCCCGCGCCTGGATGCGATGTCGGGTCTGGCTCGCGCCCGCCGCGCAGCAAGCCCGCGATCCAGCTAATCGCGAACAACACCAGCGCAATCAAGCCAGTGCCAAACACCGCCGACAGAATATAGCCGAACGACTCGCTATGCATGAACGATGGCGCGTAGTCAGGGATCGGCGCAGTCCAGAACGACGCGAGGCGATCCAGGCCAGCCGGTGCTTGTGACGGCGGCGCCTGACCAGATGCTGTCTCGATCTGCTGCCGAACCGCTGGATCGGCAAAATCGCTCGCGGCCCATTCACCCCAGGCGGTGCCGGCGGCCAGCAGCCCCAGCGGCGAGAGCACCATCAGAATCGCCAGGCCGATCAGTAGCGGGCGCACCGTGCGCCAGCCGCCGCGCTGGTTGACCGATTGCATTCCATCATTCGCATCAGCCGCGCCCGGCGCGGTCAGCTTCAGCAGTGCCGGGTCGGAGCGCTGGAGATACGCCACCACGCCGCCGGTCACCACCAGCTCGGCCAGGCCGGCGATCGTTAGATGGCCAAGTAGCATGGCCGGCACCGCCACGCTCAACGCGTACGGCGCATACAGCGGCGCGCCGGCGGCATCGGTGAACAGCGCCGGCTGAATGCCGAACTCGATCGCCGCGAGCAGCGCTGCGACATTGATCGCCACGTAGCCGGCGATCGCGGCTGCGACAACCCGCCGCCGCGCGGTGATCGCCGAGCGCCCAGCGATTGCGCGATAGACTCCGTAGGCCACGAGCGAGCCGACGATCGCCATGTTGAAGCAGTTCGCGCCAAAGGCCGTCACGCCGCCATCGCCAAAGAACAGCGCCTGGATGAGCAGCGCAACCGAGATGGCCAGCATCGAGCCCCACGGCCCCAGCACGATCGTGGCGATGCCCATACCCACGGCGTGGCCAGTGGTGCCGCCGGGCAGCGGCAGATTGAACATCATGATCACGAACGAGAACGCCGAGAAGACCGCCAGCAGCGGCACCAGGCGCGTGCTCAGCAGCCGCCGAACCCGCTGGAGCGCGATATACCAGAACGGTGCCGCAGCTACATACAGAGTCGCGCACGTTGACGGACTCAAGTAGCCATCGGGGATATGCATACGTCCTCCTATTCGCTTCAATGGTGCTTTACTTTTTGGTAGGTCTTTTTTCGCCTGGCCAGGCGAAAAAAGACCTACCAAAAGAAATCCCTGGGCAGCGCACGTTCTAAAACTATACGCAATCAATGTCAGCTGCGATTAATCGCGCTTACTATACGCGTCAAAAAGTGTCTTGTCAACAGTAGCAAGTACGTTTCATATCTCCAGGCGGATGGATCGATTCTTGTGATGCGGATTGACAGCCACCTGCATCATCCCTACAATACGGGCCACACAAAATCTATCGCCACGCCGGGGCACGGATACAGGCGATCTGGGAGGACAAGGCTGTGCAATATCTTGAAGAAGCGGCGCTGCTGCGCCAGCAGGGGCATCGGCTGACACCGCAGCGCCTACAAGTGCTCCAGGTGATCAAGGCACACAGCCAGCACATGACTGCCGAAGAGATTCATGCAGCGATCGTGCCGCAGCAGCCGTTTATCGACATCGCCACGGTGTATCGCACCTTGCAGTGGCTCCAGACTGTCGGGCTGGTGGCGCCGATCAGCACCGGTGAAGGCAAGCTCTACTACGAGTATCACGCGCCGGGCGAACATCACCATCATTTGATATGCCAGCAATGCAGCCAGCATATCCAGATTCCGGATGCCGACCTAGCCGGCCTCAAGCAAGATCTGCTCGCGCGCTACGGCTTCACACTTCAGATCGATCATCTGGCGCTGCTGGGCCGCTGCGGCGGCTGTGTCGAAGAAGACGAGGGCGAGTGAGCCGCGCTCTTAGGCCGCGCGCCCGCCAACCCAGCCGATGCTGGTGTTCCAGCCTTCTTTTGTACTATGCGTGTGTCGAGTGCTCGATGGATGTATCAAGAGCAATTGTGGCTGGGATGGCGTAGGGCTGCGCTCGAGCGCGGCCATACGCCATCCCAGCCACAAAATAAATAGTCGCGTCGGGCAGCGAATGTAGCGACAAGCTGTTATTACTGCCCCTGCGCGCTCAGCTCGCCCAAATAGCGCTGGATCGCTACGTACGATGGACGCGGCGAGTAGTCGCCGTTCAGAATGCCGAACGAGGCTTGCTCGTTGAGCGGATCACCGTCGAGCGCCTTGAGCGGCCCGAAGTTCAGGTTCCACAAAAACAGATTGCCGACCCACGGGTACTGTTCCTTGGTGCGCCGCATCGCCTCGACAATATAATCGGCCTGCTGGTCGAATGAGATCTGGTTGCCAAACTCGAAGCCCGGCGAGTTGTTCTGCGTCGCCCAGCCATATTCGGTGATCCAGATCTGGTGGTCGCCCAGCCCATACTCGACCATGAGCTTGCGCGCATCCTCCACATGCCGGAAGTAGAACGTCCGATCGGTCGTCCAGCCCTGCGCCGTGCTCGGGCTATCGGGCCAGATCGTGTCGGGCGGGTTGGCCGAGCCGCCGGGGTGAACCGCCTGCGCGTCAAAGTAGTTGCGAATAATCCCGTTCTGGTAGGAGTACATCGCGCGATAGTAGCGCTCATCCGAGATTGCCACACCAGGGCTGTTGACGGCGGTGGACGATGGCGGTCCGGCGATCACATAGATGCTCGGGTCGACCGCTTTGATGCGTGTATAGGCCACCTTGAGAATTTCGACATAATGCGCGGCGTCGTCGGTCGAAACAGAGCCACCATTCTCAGCTGCTAGGTTCTGCTCGTTCCAGATCTCGATCGCCTGGACGCGGCCTTGGTAGTGCTCGGCCAGCGCGGCCACGAAATTACCCATGCTGTTTGGGTCACTCGGCAGCCCGTGGCCGCCGTTGGCGGTGTAGAACGTGGGCGAGCTCACGATCGAGATCAGCAGCTTGAGCCCGTGCGCGTTGACCGACGCGACGATATCGTCCAGCTCGCCCCAGGGATAGCTGCCGGGTGGCCCCTCCTGATCACTCCAGTGAATCTGCTGGCGAACCCAGCCGAAGCCGGCATCGCGCGCGGCCTGGAGCGGCGTGTCGCGGTCGGTATAGAATAGGTGCGCCGCCACGCCAAAGTTGAGCTTGTCGGTCTTGAGCGGGAATGCCAGCCCGCCCGGGCCGGCCGGCTGTGTCGTCGGCGTGGGCAGCTGCGGCAGCGGCGTGGGGATGGGCAGGAATGTCGGCGTGGGCATGCTGGCATTCGCCAGCTGCGGCATCCCGGCCGGCACTACAACCGCAGCGCTGCTGGCCGCCGGCCGCACCATAGCGGTGGGCAGCGTAACGATGGCGGGCGCGGCGACAGCTGCTTGCGATTCGCCGGAGCAGGCAGCCAGCAGCGGCATGGCCACGATCAGTAGCACAAGCAGAGCGGCAAGATGGGGCGAGAGCAGCTTCATGGTGCGATTCTCCTGCGAGTGTATTGGAAGGCTGCGATTGTGCTAGAGTGAGCGATATACTCTCGGATGTCACGCTGTCCGTGGCCCAATAGTACGTAGCTCCACTTTAACAGGCCAGCTATACCAAAACAATCGTGGAAGATTGCGGAAGCATGATCGAGAGGTGATCAAGAGCTGATAGGCATGTGATAGCATCAGGTGGAGGTTTACAGTTCCTCACGAAAGACGGAGGACGAAGGACGCTATCATTCGTCCTTCGTCCTCCGTCTTTCGTCCAATTCGAAAACCTGAAGCAATCGCGGCTACGGCGTCAGCACGAAGTAGGCGGTCGAGACCTTGCCACTATCCTTGCCGGTGGCCACGAAGCGCCACAGACCCAGCGGATAGTACGGCTCGGTGACATAGTACAGGCCGGCGTAGCCGATCCCACCCTTTTCGTCGGCCTTGACAGTGAAGCCGGCGTCGATCGGTGTGCCATCGGATGCGACGATCGTCATTGAAACTTCCTCGCCGGCCTTGAAGCCAAAAGCGTCGAAGAAGAAGATCGTGCCAGCCTTGCCGGACTTCGGGTCAGAGCGCGCATCCACATTCGGCGGTACGCCCGGCCCGGCCTCGGCCGGCGCAGGCGCCCGCCCAAGCGCACCGCCGATCAGCAGGAAGTAGCCGACCGCCTGCTTGCCGCTATCCACACCCTGCGCCACGAACGACCAGACGCCCAACGGAGAGTCTTCACTTGTACCAAAGCTGATATCCGCGTCGTTGATTGTCCCGCGCGCGTCAGCCGTGGCCTGGAACCTGGCGCCAATAATTGCACCATCGGGCGAATTCAGCCAGATGCCAACCTGCTCGCCTGCTTTGAACCCGATCGCGGCGAAGAAGAAGGCCTCTCCAGGCTGGCCTGCCTGTGGCAGCACGCGCGCATTCTTGCTCGGCGGCAGCACTGGGCGCACCAGCGATGGGCCAGTGATTGGGTTGGTCGGCGGCCGCGTGGCAACCGGTGTCGAAGATGGTGCCCCAAGCGCTGGCGGCGGGGCATTCGGCGCGAGCGGTGTAGTCAGCTCCGGCGGCGCGAACCGGCGACCCAGCAGGCTTAGCAGCACACGCTGGCCGGCTGGCTGATCCCCCCAATACTCGAAGCGTGCGCGCTCGAAGTACTGTACCGGATGCACCTTCCCATCCGCGAGCTGCTCGTCAATTTCTTCGCTGAGCGGCAGCCCGAAGATAGACAGGCCACCCTTGCTTTCCCAGGTATCCTTAAAGCCATACTGAACGATGTGCTTGGTCTCAGGAAAGTAGCGCTGGGCTTTGCTATTCTTGATCGGCTCGGCCGTGGCGAAGACCCGGTCGCCGACCGCCAGACGACCCAGCAACCCAAGCTCGACCGTTGTCGAGCTTGGCAGCGCGCGCTCGAAACGTGCACGCTCGAAGTACTGATAGACGCGATTGGTCTTGGAATCGATATACTCCTCGGTCAGCGGGTAGCCGAAGATCGCCAGCCCACCGCGCTTATCCCAGAAATCGCGAAAGACCCCGCGCATATAGTGACCGGTTGCGCTCACGTAGAGCACACCGGTCGCGGCTCGCGCCGGCGCGGCGGCCAGGCCACCCAACAGCAGCGCCGCCACTAGCGCCAGTCGCCCTGCCAAACGTTCGAAATAGTTGCCTCGCATGCTGGCCTCCTCTGCCGGCCGCGCTCCCTGGCGGGCCAGACAAACAGTCGCCGTCATCCGACTGCGATTCCTATGCGTCAGCATACGACATGCGCCCTAGATTTGTCAAGCGTTTCGTGTATAAGACTTACGCAAAGAGGCGTGGGGAAGGTTGCACCTTCCCCACAGACTCTCCTTTTCGCCCGTTATGGACGGAAAAGGACTCTTGGAGGGACTACACCCATCCAAACCTCCTGCTTGCGTAAATCCTATGTATATCTCTCTATGATCAGGCCATATCAAAGTCCGTTTTAAACGATCGACCGTTTTCTGACGATAATGTCATCCAGCGAACATATCTTTACATCAACACTCACGATTCATTTTGTGCCAGCAAAATTCTGGTATAACAAATATCCTTTGATAATAGAGGCGTGTCTTGTAGTGTGATCACACTTCCATGAAAAAGGCAAACCCATCGCGAGGTGGGGGCGCAAAGCCACGGGTCCAGGCTCGAAAAGTCAGGATAGCCGGGTTGCCATATGAACCAGGCCCAGGCTCTGGCAAATATAGCAACCCGGCGCAGAAGCGCCGGGTTTTGCGAGTTATCGAGCGTTATACAACAACATCTAGAGAGCGATCAACAATACCTACGGACATCTGGCCGGGGATGCCGTTCTGGCCGGTATTGGTGAGGCAATTCGCAAGACCATCCGCGGCAATGATATTGCCGGGCGCTTTGGCGGCGAAGAGTTCGCAATCATTCTACCCGAGCTTGCGCCGGCTGAAGCCCACGCGCTGTCTGCACAAGCCCGGCAAGCTAACTCCCGAGGAATACGAGCAAGTCAAGACACATGCCAACCTTAGCGCAGAATTCCTGGAAACGGCGCGCAGGCTACGTCACCTGGCTCCTTTTGTCCGCATCCAGGGGGGTTTGGAAGCGCAGCCTCCGAGAGAAAAATCTTCACCCACTTCATAAATCCGATAGGGTTGCTATATGGAATGGGCAAGTCATCGTTGCGCATTCCACATGCATAAGGCGGGTTTTATGTTAGCTACGTTCGTTACACACACAAGAAAGGAAACGACCATGTATCATCGACGATCACTCAGCAAACGTCTCATCACACTCGTCGTCTTTCTGCTGATCGGGCTGGCCCTGAGCGAGCCCTTCGCCCCAATATCGGAGGCCGCAGCTGGCGGCTGCCGATCCGATCCAGTTGTCTTTCTCTCGGATGGTACAATCCTGGATGTGACGGCCGATATCGGCACAGATGTATCAAACGTGCGGGAGATACATTATGTCGTTCATGGGCCGCGCGGGGTCACGCTGGTGAGCGCTATCAGCACACCCACGCTTGGGTTCGAAGGAAAGGAATCGTTCATCTACTACGATGACGCCGCGCCAAACCAGTATATTACCGAGACACTGGTTCAAACAACGTACAATCGGGTCAGCGTCACAGCGTATACAACGTTTGCGAATGTCACGATTAGGTTGAGTCAGCTGCTGACGCTCCAGTATACGCCGGTCACTGGGTTCAACAATCAAATCTTGCGCGTCTTGCTCGAGCGCTGAGGCGCAGTTCGCGTGACAATCTGGTAGCCCGATAGGCGGGAGTGTGGGCAGGGCGCAGGCTCCGCTCGCACTCTCGCCTATCAGATCAACGAGAAAGCAAGCGTCTCATAAGAAATCCATGGCTTGCGTAAGTCCTGAATGTAAAGTTCGCAAGAACCTTATTATAGAGAAGAAAAATGAAGGCACATTTCAGCCGCTTCATGCCACAACCGCTGACGGCGATCATGATCAGTATTCTGGCTCTGATCATTCTGATTGCGCCTTGGGTTGATACGCCCACGCTTGTTCTGAATACCACAAGGATCCATGCTGTCCTGATCGCGATTTTCCTGTCCATCACCATCATTAGCGCCGGAATGAATCCGATACACTTCCAGCACAATATCAAGGTCTTTTTAACCACCGTCCCACTCTACGTGGCGGCGATGTTGTTGCCGCCCGCTGTAGCGGCGCTCACAGCTGGGATCAGCATATTGATAGTGCAGTTGCTGACACGATCGCATAGCGGTAATATGCCCTGCGATATTGCTACTGCGACCGGAAGGTGGGTGATCATCGCTTTTCTGAGCGCGTGGGTGGCCCAGCGCGCCGCAAGCTATCATCTGCCAGTGTCACTCGTGCTATTGAGTGTTGCAGTGGTCATGTTCACCTGCGATATCGTCACAGCCGCGTTGGAAATCGCTCCGATGTCGGGCGAACCAACTTGGCGCGTGATGGCGATTTTGCTGCGAGAAATTAGCCTGCCTGAGAGCGCACAGTACCTGCTTGGCATACTCGCGACCCTGGCCGCAACGCAACAAACATGGTCGCTGGTCTTATGGGTTCTGCCCATATATATCGTTTATCGGTCGTTCAAGCTTGCCAAGGAGATGCACGACGGCACCAGCAAACTCCTGGAAAGCATGGCCGACGCAGTCGATTTGCGCGATCCATACACTGGCGGGCATTCGCGCCGAGTGACGGAGTACTCGCTGCGCATCTTGCACGAGATGAGTGTTATAGGCCCTGAAGTCGATCTCATCCGATCGGCTGCACGAGTGCATGACATCGGGAAAATCGGCATTCCTGATCAGATACTCAATAAGCCGGGGCATCTGACCCCCGAAGAGAAACGCATCATGGATTCACATCCCGCACGCGGCGCAGAGTTGCTGGCACGCTACACGGACTTCGCGCGCGGGATAGATATTGTGCGCCATCATCACGAACGCTGGGATGGCCAGGGCTACCCCGATAGATTAAAAGGTCTAGATATACCATTCGGCGCGCGCGTGATTGCCGTAGCCGACAGCTTCGATGCTATGACCAGCGACCGCCCATACCGAACTGGTATACCGACCGACAAGGCAGCGCAGATCTTGCGCGAAGGGCGCGGCCATCAGTGGGAGCCGACGATCATTGATGCGTTCCTGCGCCAGCTAGAAAAAGAACATCCTCAAGCTGGGCTGGCCGCCACAACCACAGAGGCCACTCCGATTTCGCCTACTAAGGCGCTGACGGAGCCGGCGTTGGTATAGCCCGCCACCTACCAACCTCCTTCAGGATTACTCGCACGTTTCGTGTGTCCGTGGCATGCTGCAAAGGCGCTATAATGGCGCTGATGATCCCGTGGTGAACCAGCCTACCGCAGATATTGTGCTCTACGTTATCCCAGCGAGAGGTTTGGCGGGTTCGGGTACCCTCTGGGTATCCCGCTGAGAAATCCACTTCTTGTGTTGGCCGGGTTGCGCGCGAAGTACGCGCGCAACCCGGCCAACACAGGTATCGCGGGGGCGACGCCCAAAGGGCACCCGGCCGCCACCCCACTGCGGTGGGATGCTACCGACATTCCAAATCCCTGCAAAAACCGTGGGATTCGTACATCTACAAAAAAGCTGTGTTCTCGATGTTCAGTCAGCCTGGTGTAGGTGCGGAGGGCTGCCGGCGCCTCCAAACCTCCCTAATCACCAGCTATTACTTCGAAAACCCCCAAACGGATTATGGAGTCTTCCATGCACCCAGCCGACAAAACCGTGATTATCACCGGCGCATCTTCAGGCATCGGCGCTGCGACGGCGCAAGCCTTCGCGGCCGCCGGCGCCAACGTGGTACTCGCCGCACGCGACGAGGCCCGGCTAGCGGCAGTAGCCAACACGATGGCAGGGCGCGCGCTGGTCGTGCCGACCGATGTCAGCGATCGGAGGGCAGTCGAGCGGCTAGTAGCCGAGGCCGTAGCCGTATTTGGCGGGATAGATATTGTGATCAACAACGCCGGCGTAGGCCTGGCGGCGCCAGTGGCAGAGATGAGCGTAAACGATTTCGAGCAAGCGCTGGCGGTGGATCTACTCGGCCCACTGGCATTAACCCAGGCCGCGCTACCGCATATGCAGCGCGAGGGCGGCCAGCTGATCTATGTGTCGTCGGTGGTTGGCCTACGTGCGCTGCCGTACCTGGGCGGCTACGCCGCCGCCAAGGCCGCGCTCGACCGCTTAACCGAGGCGCTTCGGGTTGAGCTGCGCGATTCCGGCATCACCGTCACGCTAATGCGCCCTGGTACTACCCGCACCGGCTTCTCGCAAAACCGGCTCGGCAGTGGGCGCGCGCGACGACGTATCAACGCCCGCACAGCTACCCCTGAGCAGGTCGCGCGCGCGATTCTCAAGGCGGCCGTACGCGAGCCGCGGGTCGCCTATGTCAGCTTGGCCGACCGGCTGACACTCGCCTTCAGCCTATTGGCACCACAGCTAACGGATTGGATACTGGGGCGTGCGTTCGAGTGGCGCGAGGGCCACGAATAGCGCATGGGGTTGGAAATTTATGTCAGGCTGACGATTGACCACAGATCGCCGACCACACACAGGTCGTCCGTCGTCCATCGTCGGAACCGCATGGAATACCGGCTCGCGCTTGTTACCGTGCTGCCTTAAGTAGATCCAGCAGCCGGCCAACCTCGGACGTATCGAGCTGCTCGCCACCGCACAGACATTCCTGCGCATAGGTTTCGGCGACCAGCGTATTCAGGCTGGCGATCGAGGCCTTGACCGCCGCCAGCTGTACCACCACATCGCGGCAATCGCGATTTTCCTCAACCATGCGCTGAATGCCGCGCACCTGGCCCTCGATCCGGCGCAAGCGCAGCAGCACTTCGGATTGCGTGTATTCGCTAATCGGGCGTGCTGTTTTAATTTCTTCCATAGACATGACCTCTGATAATCTTAAGGCTCAGAATGCGCGGCAGCTATGAACACCAAGAGACCAAGACACCAAGAAGAGGCAAACGAGCCCATCTTGGCGACTTGGCAACTTGGTGGTATAGGCGAGGCTAGATCGCCAGCGCCTCTTCAAAGGAGGCCTGCAGTATGCGCTTGGGGGCCGCACCCTGGATGCGCTTAACCTCTACGCCACCCTTGAAGAAGATCATCGTCGGAATGGCCATGATCCCTAACGAGCCAGCAATGCGCTGCTCTTCGTCAGTATTAAGCTTGGCGATTGTCAACCGGCCTTCGTATTCACCGGCCAGTTCCTCAAGAATAGGAGCGACGGCGCGGCACGGACCGCACCACGGCGCCCAGAAGTCGACGACCACCGGAACTTCCGACTTCAATACCTGCTGCTCAAAATCTGTATCCGTAACTGTGATGGGCTTGGCCATGTAAAGATCTCCTTGTATATCCTTTGACACCTTTTTACCCGGGCGGATACCCATGGGGGGTATGGCTGTATTATACTCTCTTTTAGGAGTTCGTCAAGAGCTTCATTTTGACAGGGTGCGCACCCAACCGTTGTTCGGATAGGCTCTTAATGGTGCTGGCACGTGTGCTATACTACTTATTACGATCAAGCCTCCATACATTTCACAGTACCTCACAGATGATTTACGATTTTGGATTTACGATTTACGATTTGCGGTTGCGCACAAGCAATCATAGATCGTACATCGTACACGTAAATGGAGGATGTATGCCAACTATTGGACGTGATACGACGATCAGCTGGCTCGGCCATGGCACATTTCATATCACCACGCCAGGCGGTAAGCGGCTACTGATGGACGCATGGGTGGATACCAACCCGGCCTGCCCCGATGCCTGGAAGCAGCGCATTAAGGCCGAAGGGCTGGACGCTATCTTCGTCACACACGGGCACGCCGATCATATCAACGATCTGCTCAGCCTCGCGACACTGACCGACGCCAAGATCGTCTGCATGTTCGATCTGGTGAGCTGGCTCACAGACAAGGGCATCGGCGCAGAGCGACTGGTTGGTTTCAACAAGGGCGGCACCGTCGAGGTGGCCGGCGTGCGCGCGACAATGACCAAGGCCGAGCACAGCAGCAGCTACGACGACGGCGGTACGCTGGTGGGCCTGGGCGAGGCGATCGGGTATGTGCTGCGCATGGAGAACGGCTTCACGATCTACCACACCGGCGACACGGCCGTAACCTACGATATGCTGATCGTTGGCGACCTGTACCAGCCAGATTTGACCATTCTTCCGATCGGCGACTACTTTACGATGGATCCGCGCCAGGCCGCCTACGCGCTGAAGCTGATCCGCTCGAAGTATGCCATCCCCAGCCACTTTGGCACTTTTCCGATCCTAAGCGGCACGCCCAACCAGCTGCGCGAGCACGCGCAAGAGTTCAATGTGCCGGTGCAGGTGATCGAGCTGACGCCGGGCGAGAGTGTGTCGTGAGAAGCCAGAATTCAGGAGTCAGATGACCGCGAACAACTCAAGCTCCAGCCCCACCGATCCGCAAGACGAGCCGCCGAATCCAGCCAAACGCGGGGAACATGGTGCGGCGAGTCGGCTGCGCGCTCACATTGCTCTGCTCGACCTGCGTCGCCCGGCGATATGCCTCAGCCTCGGCCATCCGCTCGTCCATCCGAATCTTGACCAGGAGATCGTTGCTGTAAAAATTACCGTTCATCATGCTCTCCTCACGTGTGAAATTGATGAAGCAGCGGTTCGATGGGGTTAGTCTAGCGCATGGGGCGGCGGCGCGCATCGTGGAAAGTACGGTAGTGGGGTACGTATCTTTGGAACGGGTTCAGCGCAGGCATGGCTACGTAACATACGTAGGCGGAGCCGGCACAGGCGCGCGATGTTTACACTCCATGCCGCTCGGAGCACAAGCCCGGGCGACACAGTATGTAAGATACGGTCGCGCTGCTCAGTTCCGGCGCGGGGTGCGCAGCGGGCGCGCAGGCATTTCCAGCTCGCCCACATCGTCGGACGTCTGCCGGAGCAGCGTCTGGATGACTTGAGCGCTGATCGGCCCATCGCTGACGACCGAACATATCAGCGTCGCCCGCAGTTCGCGCATGTCGCGCGCAAGGATGCGCATCATCTCGCTGAACTGGACGTCGTACCAGTCGGCGCGTCGGTTGGCGTCGGCTAGCTCATCCTGCAGGTGAGCGATGGCGATACTCTGGCGCTCGATCGTGTATTCGAGATCGACCAAGTGGCGCTCGATGCTGGCGAGCGGTTCGGTGGGGTGTGCGGCTGACTGCATGAGTCCGCTCCTGAAGTTTAGTTGCCATTAGTAGATATTTCGTTAACGTACCAAGCAGTGTAGCACGCAAAGGCCGAGGATGGAACAGTACCATGATCCCGCTCTCTGGTGGGACGCACTGTTTTTCGCCGAAAAGTGCCGTGGGCAAATACATTCTGTACAGTGGGGGAGCGAGGGCGGCGCCCAGCGGGCACCCGGCCGCCCTCGCAAAATTCCCTGTTGTGGTGCTGATACCGAAAGCCCGCCAGGACGAATTGAGAGCCGCAGGATGGAAGGTTTTCGAGATCCACAGCTTGGAGGAGATGCAGCCGGTAGTCTAACCATCCTCTCAATCACTCACTCATCACTCGGTACACTCTGTGCCCTCCCAACCCATCCCGGAGCCGACCCATATTTCTGCCCGAGAATCAGGCTCAACTGTGCAGCATGTTCCTGAACATGGCGCATGTTATATAGAAGGAGCTCCCCGAAGTTCATCACCCTCCTTCCGAATACGCACGGTTGCTCTGCCTTTTCATCAGTCAGCGTTTCAACCACCGCTTTGCACTTCGTACGGCAATGCAGGAGATAGGCGCGAAGCTCATCCTTTGTATAGATTCTATCAGGCAGCAACCCGGCCGGGTCTAGCTCGTCAAGAGTGAACGGAGCAGGAGGAGCAAAGTCCTCGACTGCCCCAGTCAGGTACAGGTCAAGCCAGAAGAGCGCGTGGTAGGTGACATACCAGTATTCCTGTTCCTGCGTGCGGTCGCTCCATAACTCCTCGGGGCAGGCAAGGAGCGCATTGTCCAGCATATCGATGGCGGCCCCGAACTGCTGCCAGATGCTTGTTTTCCACAGGGTATCCATTGGTCAGCCTTTCTTACTCATGGCTCAGGGCTACGTCAACCAGCAGCGCACGTGGATCGAATACCGCCACCAGCGTGTCGCCATGGCGTACCTCGGCGCGGTCATCCACGATTCGGTGAAGCGGGATCGTCAGTGGCATTGCAATGCGCTCCTGAAGCGGTCGAGACTTGCATGCAAGCATAGCATACTCGCCAGCCAACGTCTATAAGGAGTTCATAGTTCGTGACAAATGGGCGACAAGAGGCCGCCCCGATCGGGGCGGCCTCTTTGGGACCAAGCCTTCTCCTCTCGCTCCCAGCCTGGTTTTGATGCAACATGTGTGCCAGCGACAGCTGCGGTTGGGAAGTGTGCTGCTCAGTCCGCCGATCGCTCTGCGCCGGCCGCCTCGACCACCGCGCGCACCAGATCCTCCGGAACATCGTCGCGCACCTCGGCCGCGCCAATCGCGGTCGGGAGCACCCAGCGCACGCGGCCGGCGCGCACTTTCTTGTCGCGCAGGGTCAGATCCAGCAGCCGCGCCGGATCCACGCCGGCGGGAATGGCCATGGGCAGGCCATAAGCTTGCAGCAGCGCGCGCTGGCGAGCGACCGACTCGGGCCCCCACAGCTCCATGCGCAGCGCCACCTGCGCGGCCAGTTCCATGCCGATCGCCACCGCCTCGCCGTGCAACAGCGTACCATAGCCGGTCAGCGCCTCCAGCGCGTGGCCGAGCGTATGGCCGTAGTTCAGCAGCATGCGCTCGCCCGTCTCGCGCTCGTCGATATTGACGACATCTACCTTGACTTTGGCGGCGCGGCGGACAAGATTGCAAATTGTAGATTGTAAGTTGTAGATTGCATCGCCGAAACTATCTGCAATTTGCAATTTGCAATCTTCCAATTCCTGGAAGAGCCCAGCGTCGCGAATCACGGCGTGCTTGATCACCTCGGCCCATCCAGCGCGCAGCTCGCGCGCGGGCAGTGTTGCCAGCATGTTGGTGTCGCTCAGCACCAGGCGCGGCTGGTGGAACGCGCCGATCAGATTCTTACCAAACGCGTGATTTACGCCGGTCTTACCGCCGAGCGCGCTGTCGACCATCGCCAGCAGCGTGGTGGGCAGCTGGATCAGCGCGAGGCCGCGCAGCACGGTGGCGGCCACAAAGCCGGCCAGATCACCGACCACGCCGCCGCCCAGCGCCAGCACCGCGTCGCGCCGCTCGACCGCGCCGCCGATCATCCAGTCGTAGAGCTTCGACACAACTGCCAGATCCTTGGATGCTTCGCCGGATGGCACGGCGTAGCTTTCGATCCGGTAGCCCGCGCCACGCAGCAGGCCCTCGACCGCCGCGCCATGGTGCGGGTAGACCTCGCTGTCGCTGATCAGCCAAAGCGTGCCGCTCAGGCCCAACGCTTGGAGGCGCGCGGGCAGCTCTTGCAGCAGGTTTGGCCCCACCAGCACATCGTAGCTGCCGGCCGGGGTGGTGATTACTAAAACTGGAGTATTCAACATGACAATTTCAAGATTTCATCCTTCTAGTCGATCGCGTTTTCTTTCCGATTAAACAATTCCCGCAGCGACGGATCTTCCTTCACGGCCTTCTCCAGCGCGAACTTGGCGACCGTGCGTCGCGCCTGCGATTGCGGCTGCTCGGCCACCCACGCGCGCAGCGCGGCGAGCACCAGGTCAAAGTGCTTACGGCCGATGTCACGCAAGGCGTTGCCGGCCGACTCCTGCACATAGCGGCTCGGGTCGTCCTTGAGCGTGCCAAGCAGATCGATCGCCAGCTGTGGGTTGCTCGCAAATACCGCGCGCTTGCCGGCAGTCCACGGCCGCAGCCCTTCCGAGACAGCGCGCCGCAGATTGGCCTGTGATGCGTGGAGCCACTGCCGCATGAGTGGAATAGCCTGTTCGTAGCCGACCGCTGCACAGTAATCGTCGAATGCCATCGCCAGCGCCTCGTTGGCCTGCCAGGCCGGGTCATCACCGCAGCGATCAAATAAAAATGCCAGCGCGCGCGGGTCGCCCGCCGCCTGGCCGCCGAGCAGCGCGAGCGCGAACGAGCGCACCTCCCAGGCCGGGTGCGCGTACATGGCCACCGCCTGCTCGAACACATCCGGCTGGGGCTGGCTCAAAAAGGCGTGCGCCGCTCGGCGAATGGCCGACCAGCTTTTACCGATCAGAGCAGCGTTATCCACCTGTTAGCTCCCGATTCTTTTTCTGCCCGCGGCAGAGCGGTACTTTTCTTCCTTTTCTACTTCGTTTTTGCGCTCTACGAGCGCAAAAACGAAGTACAGAAAAGCTGCCGCAGGCAGAAATAGCTCTTGATCTCAATAAGACTTACGCAAGCGGGAGATTTGGAAGGACACAGTCCCTCCGAGAAACTTCATTTCTGCCGGTTGGGGGCGGCAGCGCCACGCCCAACCGCCAGAAAGAGTT
>WNFV01004807.1_pt1 | contig 42277 bp, 33 predicted proteins | sample 5400101 | NCBI WGS metagenome assembly WNFV01 (sample SAMN13153361, study PRJNA577476) | soil metagenome | isolation source: 115 cm soil or saprolite under grassland replicate 1 | place: USA:California | collected 2016-06-15 | reverse complement strand
GGCGCCGGTACCACAGCGCGTCCCCGGGTCACCTGCACCGGCCGGTGGGATACCCGGTCCGGATTTCACGCGAATCGCCGGCCAGGCCGTGCGAGGCGTGGCGAACATCTCCTCGCTGCAGGTGGTCCGCACGCGTAACACGCCGTTCCCGAACGACCCGTTCTTCCGCTATTTCTTCGGCGACGACGATGCGTTCGGATCGCGCGATCGCCGATCGCTCAGTCTCGGCTCCGGCGTGATCATCTCGAACGACGGCTACGTCGTGACCAACAACCATGTCGTGGGCGACAACGTGCGGGAAATCACGATCGCGTTGCCGGACAAGCGCGACATCAAGGGCCACGTGATCGGCGCGGACCCGATGACCGACATTGCCCTGCTCAAGATCGGCGTCACCGGCCTGCCGGTTGTGCCATGGGGCGACTCGAGCCAGCTCAAGATCGGCGAATGGGTGCTCGCGATCGGCAGCCCGTTTCAACTCAGTCAGACGGTCACCGCCGGCATCGTGAGCGCGACGGGCCGCGCGAACATGGGCTTCGCCCAGTACGAGGATTTCATTCAGACCGACGCGGCGATCAATCCCGGCAATTCGGGCGGTGCGCTCATCAACACGCGCGGCGAGCTGGTCGGCATCAATACGGGGATCTATAGCGAGAGCGGCGGCTATCAGGGGATTGGCTTTGCGGTACCGAGCAATCTCGCGCGGCGGGTGGTCGACGACCTGATGAAGTACGGAGAGGTGCGACGCGGGTCGATTGGGTACCTGGGGCTCGAACGGCTGTCGCCGCAATATGCGGAGGATCTTGGCGCGCCGAACACGAGCGGGGCGCTGATCGGCCGCATGGGGCGCGCTTCGGAGGCCTACGACGCCGGCATGCGGCCGGGCGACATCATCGTGGGCTTCAACGGACACGCGATCGACGATCCCTCCCAGTTCCTGCGGCTGGTGGCCGATGCCAAGATCGGATCAATGGCGACGATCAAGGTGCTGCGTCAGGGGCGCGCGATGGAATTCAAGCTGCCCGTCGTGTCGAGCTCTAGGTCGAGGCGATAGCTTCAGCCGAGAGCTGACAGCCGACGGCTGAAAAGCTGAAGCTTTCAGCTTTCAGCAGTTACGCAATCGCCTGCCGCGATTCCTGCCACGTCTCGAAATCCTTGAACGCGCGGCTCAGGCGCACCGGCGGGGTCAGGCGATTGGTGACAACCTCCGCCGTCTTGTAGCCGTTTCCGGTGACGCACACCACGATCGATTCGTCCGGCGGAATGACGCCGCGCCGGATGAGATCGATGGCCGCCGCGAGCGTCGTACCTCCGGCCGGCTCAGTGAAGATCCCCTCGGTTTCCGCCAGCAGTTGAATCGCGTCGACAATCTGCTGGTCGGTGACCGCCGCGCCGGTACCGCCGGTGGCGCGAACGGCCTGGATCACCTGATAGCCGTCGGCGGGATTGCCGATGGCGATCGACTTCGCGATCGTGTCCGGCCGGACCGGCTCGGGATACTCGAGGTCCTGATCCAGCGCGTGGACGACCGGCGCGCAGCCCGCCGCCTGCGCGGCGTAGACGCGCGGCAGGTCGCCGTCGACCAGGCCGATTTCGCGCAGCTCACGCAGACCGCGCACGATGCGTGGCAACAGCGTGCCGCCCGCTACGGGCGCGATCAGATGTTTCGGGTAGCGCCAGCCAAGCTGCTCGGCAATCTCGAAGCCGTACGTTTTGGCGCCTTCGGCGTAATAGGACCGCAGATTGATGTTCACGAATCCCCAGCCGTACCGGTCCGCCACCTGCGTGCACAGCCTGTTCACGTCGTCGTAGTTGCCGGCAATGGCGAGAATCGTCGGATTGAAAATCGCCGATCCGAGCAGCTTCCCTGCTTCGAGGTTGTCGGGAATGAATACGCAGCACTCGACGCCGAGCCGTGCGGCATGCGCCGCGACGCTGTTCGCGAGGTTGCCCGTGGAGGCGCAGGCGAGCACCGTGAACCCGAGCTCCACGGCGCGCGTCGCCGCGACCGACACGACGCGATCTTTGTATGACAGCGTCGGATGATTCACCGAGTCGTCTTTGATGTAGAGCTCGGTGACGCCCAGCCGGTCCGCGAGCCGGTCGCAGCGCACGAGCGGCGTAAACCCGGAGTTGAAGCCGGTGCGTGGACGGCCCGCAATCGGCAGCAGTTCGCGATAGCGCCATAGATTCTTGGGCCGGCGCTCGACCTCCTCGCGCGTGAGGCGAATCGCGCTGTAGTCGTACACCGGCTCCAGAGGCCCGAGACATTTGTCGCAGACGTACAGCGCCTCCGCCCGAAACATGGCCTTGCACAAATGACATTGCAGTCCAAGAAGTGCGCTCACACGGCCTCCGCTTCTACCCGACGATCAACGCAGAACCCGCTGAACTCGCAGAGACGACCGCTTTCCGCGTGTTCTGCGATTTCTGCGTTGAATGTCGCGATCAATGAGCTCTTTTCACACTCGAACCCCAGGACGGCCCGCGGTGTCGACAGGCCCGGCGCGGGAACGATCGCCGCGCGATCGCGGGCGATCGCGACGAGATCGCTGATGACGGCAACCGCCGTCGCGGCGCCGCCGGCCCCGGCGCCCGTGATCGTCACATCGCCCGCATGCACACCGGTGACCATCGCAGCGTTCTGGGCGCCGACCGTGCGCGCGAAGATTGAGCCGCGCGGCACGACGACAGGCGCTACCCACGCGGTCAACACCCCATGCGCGCGGTCGTACTGGGCATACGCCAGCTGACGGATCGTTCCCCCGCGGCGCCGCGCCTCGTCGAAGTCGGCCGCCGTCACCGCAGAGGCCGAGCGCGTGGCAATCCGGGACGGGTCAACCCGGAGTCCGAACGCCAGGGCGCAGATGATCGCGAGCTTCGCCGCCGCATCGCCGCCGTCGAGATCCGTCGATGGGTCGGCTTCGGCGTACCCGAGCGCGCGCGCGTCGGCCAGCGCCTCCGCGAACGAGCCGCCGCCTGCCTCCATGCTCGAGAGAACGGCGTTGGTCGTGCCGTTCAGGATGGCCACCACGCGCGTCAGGCGGTCGCCCGCGAGACCGTCGCCGATTGCGCGCACGATCGGCATGGCGCCGCCGACGGCCGCTTCGAAGCGCAGTTGCCGCCCCTGCCGCGCCGCGAGCGTGAGCAGGGACGGACCGTCGCGCGCGATCACCTGCTTGTTCGCGGTGACGACCGACTTGCCTGCGAGCAGCGCCTGGCGGATCCAATCGGTGGCCGGATCGAGACCGCCAATCGCCTCGACGATGATGTCGGCGTCGCTCCGGAGCACGTCGTCCACGGATTGGGTCCACGTGACATCCGCCGCGACCGACACGGCGCCGCGCTTCTGGTCCGCGCGCCTGTCGCAGATATGCGTGAGCTGCAGGCCACGGACGGCGTCCGCACCGGTCAGGCGCCGGGCCACGGCCGAACCGACGGTGCCGAACCCGAGAAGGGCGACGCGACAGCGTGACGTGGAGGAAACGATGTGAAAGGACGAATCGGGGCTCAACGATCCCTCATCTCTCCCGGGCCCGGCTCGAGCCGGACGCAGGCAGGAATTGGCACCTAACCGCGATCGTTGGCGTCGCGTGGTTGCCGTGGCGTCACAGGGCCTGTCCCTCAGCCACTCTGGATAAAGACCGTATTCAGTTGTCTCGCGGACTATAGCAGACGCGTGGCGTCAATGCAAATCGATATATCGATATAGGATGATTCACTGATTTCGTGCTCGGTGCACTATGTTTTTACGCTGAGCACTCGCCTTCCATCACCTCCGGCGCAAACTCGCCGGCTTCGCCGAGGTCGATGAAATCGGACGGCACGGCATCCCCCGGCTGCAACCGCTCGAGATCGGCCAGTTCGCTTTTGACCAGGTCGAGCTCCACGCGGCCGAAGAATGTGGTGGCCGACTCTTCCGCGTGCCGCTCGCGCGCGTAGAGATCGATCAGGCGCTCGACCGCCACCGGGATCCGGCGGACCGGAATCTTGGCGGCGAGCCGCCCGAACGCGGCGCCGCTGTCGGTCGGCCCGCCGCCGACCATCACGAAATACTGCGGGACCGCCCGCGATCCGAGCCGGCGGACGCTGCCCTGGAAGCCGATCGTCGCCACGTGGTGCTGCCCGCAGCCGTTGGGACATCCGCTGATTTTGATCCTCGCGCCGTCGGCGGCGGCAATCAGATCCGGACGAGCCCGGAGATGCTCCTCGAGCAGCCGGCCCAGGCCGCGCGACTGCGTGACGGCCAGACGGCATGTCTCCGCGCCCGGACAGCTCGCGACATCGGCCACGCTCCCAGCTTCCGCGAGACCGAGTCCCGCCGCAGCGAGGCGGCGATACAACTGTCGCGCGTTGAACGCGTTCACCCATCGGAACACGAGATTCTGATCCGGCGTGACGCGAACCGTGCCGTCGCCATAGGCACGCGCCAGCTCGCCGAGGACGCGCATCTGCGTGCTCGTCAGGTCGCCGAGTGGAACGGTCGCACAGACCATCACGTAGCCGAATTGCTTCTGCGGCCGGACGTTCGTCGCTCGCCAGCGCGCGTACGCCTCGTCGCCCGCGTGAAGGATCGGCACCACGGTTGGCGTGAGCCCGGGACCTTTGACGGTCTCAGCGGCCACCCGTGAAGCAATATGCCCCACGGAGGGCGAGGCGTCGGTGGCCCAGTCGGGCCTCGACTCGCCCGCCGGCGGATCGATCTCGAGCGTCGGGACCTCCCCGCGCAATCGGCACGCGGCCAACTCGCGGTCGTACTCCTCGCGCCAACGCGCCCAACCGAGCGACCGGATCATGAACTTCATCCGGTTGCGCTGCTTGTGCTCGTAGTCGCCGAATCGCGCGAAGACGCGCAACACGGCCTCGGCAACACGGCAAATCTCGGACGCCGGGAGGAACTCGTGCAGCAGGCCCGCCGAGGTCACCATGATCGAGGTGCCGCCGCCGGCCGTGACCCGGAACCCACGCCCGCCGTCGGGACCGAGCCGCGCGCGAAATCCCAGGTCGTTGATGCCGGTGACCACGTGGTCCGCGGCGCATCCTTCGAACGCGATCTTGAACTTGCGCGGCAGCGTCGAGCTGAGGGGATGCCGGAGGAGGTACCGCGTGAGCGCTTCCGCGTAAGGGGTCACGTCGAACTGTTCGTCGGCGGCAACGCCCGCATATGGGCACGCCGTGATGTTGCGCACCGAACTGCCGCAGGCTTCGCGGGTTGTCAGGCCGGCGTCGGCCAGGCGCCTCATCGACGGTTCCACGTCGTGCAGCTTGACGAAATGGAACTGCACGTTCTGTCTCGTGGTGATGTGTCCGAACCCGCGTGAGTACGCGGCGCCCACGTCGGCAAGTGCCTCCAGTTGATCGCTCGTGAGCACGCCCTGCGGAATTTTCACGCGCAGCATCTGCGCATCGGCGGTTTGCCGCTGGCCGTAGGTTCCACGCACGAGCCGGAACTGCCGCCACTGATCCGGCGTCAGCTCGCCACGCTCGTACCGTTCGAGCGTTGTAACAAACTCGTCGATGTCCGCCTCGCTGGCGAACGATAGTCGCGCGCGGCCGAACGTCTTCGGATCGTCAACGACGGACATCACGTGCTCCTTGCTTTTAGCCTTCGCACTTCGACGGAGGTAGCCGCGAGGCTTACCACGTCTCCAATCACGAGCGTCCCCGCAGCGCGCGAATCGACTTCGACGGTGTCGGCCGCAAGCTGATCGAGCGTGCCCGACCACACCTGCTGGCCGGGCTTCCACGCATCGAGGACGACAGCCGCCGGCGTGCCACGAGGCCAGCCGCGATCTATCAACGCGGATGCAATCGCCGCGGACCTCGCGAGGCCCATCAGCACGACGACCGTCACGCCATGTGGCTGCAGTTGCCCGATCGCGGATGTAAACGCCTCCTCGTCGTGACCCGATACGACGAGGAAGGCCGACGCGAGGCCGCGGTGCGTCACCGGAATGCCGGCGGACGCCGGCGCCGCCACGGCGCTGGTGACGCCCGGCACGACGTCGTAGGCGACACCGGCGCGCTGCAGCGCGAGCGCTTCTTCACCGCCGCGACCGAACACGAACGGATCGCCGCCCTTCAAGCGAACCACGCGCTTGCCGCGGCGCGCCGCGCGAATCATCAGCGCCTGGATGGCCGTCTGCGTGACGGCGTGACGGCCCGAGCGCTTGCCGGCGAAAAAGCGCTGCGCCTTGCGCGCATAGCGCAGAATGCGCTCGTCGATGAGCGCATCGTAGAGCACCAGATCGGCCGCGCGCAGGCGCGCCATCGCGGTGCGCGTCAGCAGCCCGGGATCGCCAGGACCGGCGCCGACCAGCGAGACATGGCCTAGAGCGGCCACGAATCCTCCGGAGAATTCAGCCAGGGAATCGCAGGGTCGGCGCCCGCGCCTCCGCTCGCATGTTCTTCGGGCGAGCGACGGCGAGCGACATCGGGGCCGGTAGGGCCCGGCCTTTCAGGGCTGCCATACAGCGCGTTCAGCGCCCCCAACAACCGCGGCTTGCGGTCCTGCATCGGAACGGCCTCGCGCCGCCAGATCACACGCGCCCGCCGCGCGGCATCCATCCACAACCCAAGATCGTCAGGCAGCAGCGCGTCGAGCCCTTCGCGCAGCAACGCGGTGAGGGCCGGCGCATCACCGCTCGTCGAGATCGCGATCGTGACGCCGTCGCGGCGCACCACGCCGCTCAGAAACGCGCTGGCGTTCGGCGGATCGTCGACCGCGTTGACGAACACCCGTCGCGCTTCCGCCGCGGCGGCAACGTCACGGTTCACATCGGGCGTCGCGGCGGCAACGATGAGCCAGGCGCCGTCGACGTCCGATGCCACGAATGGCCGCCGGATGACCTCGATCGACGGGGCCGACTCAGCCGCCACGTCACGCCGCGTCTCGAAAGCGTGCGCGACGACGTCGAGATCCGGCGTGATGTCCGGCGCGACGACACGCACGCGCGCGCCGACCGCCAGCAACTGCTGCAGCTTGGCGGCCGCGACACGACCGCCACCGACGAGCACGACCGCTCGTCCCGTGAGATTCACGAACAGAGGCAGCAGATCAGGCATAAAAAAAGGCCCGGGAAGCGATGAGCCTCCCGGGCCTTGGGTCTTCGTTGGCTGTTGAACTAAATCACGGTGCGATAGTCGACGCGCACGCAGCCAGACCATTGGCGCAGGGGCTCGCGGAGAGCCCGCAACAACAACAGCAGCTACACATGCAGGTCGATTGACCGATCACGCTGGACCCTTTTTACCGCGTCAGCGGGCCGTCGTCAAGTTTCTCGTTACACTGAAGCCATGCGCGCCCGCTTTGCCGCCCTCGGCCTGACGCTCTGCCTCGTACCGCTACCCGCAGCCGCACAACGACTTCCAACGATTGTGACGCCCGATCATTACGACCTCGCGTTCATCGTCGACCTGCCGCACAGCCGGTTCGAGGGGACGGAAACGATCCACGTTCAAGTCCCGCAGCCAACGTCTCGTGTCGTGCTCCACGCGCTGGACATTCGGTTTCGTGAGGTCACCATCGGCAGCGGCGCTCGCGCCCAGAAGGCGACCGTGACGGTTGACGAGAACAGTCAAACGGCCACGCTCGCCGTGCCCAAGCCGATCGCGAGCGGCCCCACCGATATTCACATCCGTTACGGCGGCGCGCTCAACAATCAGCTTCGTGGCTTCTACACGAGCAAGGGCGCGGCGCGGAATTACGCCGTCACGCAGTTCGAATCGACCGACGCCAGGCGGGCGTTTCCCTGTTTCGACGAGCCGGCATTCAAGGCCACGTTCGCAGTGACATTGACGATCGACCGGGGCGACATCGCCATTTCGAACGGCAAGGTCGTCTCGGACACGCCCGGTCCGTCGGCGCTGCAACACACGCTGACATTCGCCACGACGCCGCGAATGTCGACGTATCTCGTCGCCATGGCGGTCGGCGATTTTCAGTGTCTGGAGGGCGCGGCCGATAACGTGCCGATCCGCATCTGCGCGACGCCCGACAAAAAGGAGCTCGGACGCATTGCGCTCGAGTCCGCGGAACAGATTCTGCGGTTTTACGACAGCTATTACGCCATCACATATCCGTTCGGAAAGCTCGATGTCCTCGCCGTGCCGGACTTCGCGGCCGGCGCCATGGAAAACACGGCGGCGATCTTTTATCGCGAGACGGATCTGCTGGCGGAGGAGAAGTCCGCGTCGGTGGAGACGCGCAAGAAGATCGCGTCCGTGCTCGCCCACGAGATGGCGCATCAGTGGTTCGGCGATCTCGTGACGATGCAGTGGTGGGACGACATCTGGCTCAATGAAGGCTTTGCCACGTGGATGGCAAACAAGCCGCTGGCGGCGGCGCACCCCGATTGGAACATCCCCGTGGACGAGACGCGCGAAACGCAGACGGCGTTCAATCTCGACGCGCTGAAGGCGACGCGTCCGATTCACTCCGACGTGCGGACGCCCGCGCAGATTGACGAAGCGTTCGACGCCATCGCCTACCAGAAGGGCGCCGCGGTGGTGAGAATGCTTGAGAACTACGTCGGCGCCGACACGTTCAGAAACGGCGTCAACGCATACCTACAGGCGCACGCGTACAAGAATGCCACATCCGAAGACTTCTGGAAGGCCATCGCCGCCACCTCTGGCAAGCCCGTGGAGCGGATTCTGCCGACGTTCGTGAATCAGCCTGGCGTGCCGCTGATCCGGGTGTCGTCGCTCGAGTGCAACGATGCCAAGAGCGAAACGCGCGCCACCTTCGCGCAACGCCGCTTCCTCGTCGATGCTGGCGGGCAGAGCGAGGCTGGCCGCTGGCAGGTGCCCGTTTGCGTCACGGCTGGCGCGGCAGGCGCTCCGCCCGCGTGTCACGTGTTGACCGAAGCGCAGCAGACGGTTCCTGTCGCGCGCGGCTGCGCGCCGTGGATCTTCGCCAACGCCGGTGCCCGCGGGTACTACCGGACGGAGTACACGCCCGCCCTCCTGCGCGCGATGGCGCCGCATGTGGCCACAGGGCTGACCGCGCCGGAGCGCTTCGCGCTGATCGACGACGAATGGGCGCTGGTGCGGACCGGACGCCACACGGTCGCCGACTATCTGACGTTGATCGCCGGTTTCGGGCGTGAGCACACCAGCGGGATTCTGAACGAGGTCGCCGACCGTCTCGGGTTCATCCGCGGGTATCTCACCACGGGTGCGACCGCGACGCGGTTCGAAGCCTTCGCACGCACCCTGGTGCGGCCGCTCTTCGACGAGCTCGGCTTCGAAGCGTCCGCGGCGGAGCCCGACGATCGCCGGGCGTTGCGGGCAGGTGTGGTCCTGGCGCTCGGCACGATGGGAAACGATTCGGAGGTCATCGCACAGGCACGCGCTGTGCTGGATCGATCGCTGAGCGGCGCCGCATCGCTCGACCCGACACTTGCCGAAACCGTGACGACCATCGCGGCCGCGCATGGCGACGCGCGGCTGTTCGATGCCCTTGCCGCCGCGGTGGATCGCGCGGCGTCACCGGACGACCAATACCGGTTTCTCTATGCGCTCGCCGAGTTTCACGAACCCGCGTTGATCGATCGCGGCCTCCAACGCGCTCTGAGTCCGCAGCTCCGCTCGCAGGACACCTCCATCTACCTCGCGCGATTCTTCGACAACGCCGCGGCGCGCGCCCGCGCCTGGGCGTTCGTCAAGGAGCATTGGACCGCGCTGCAACCGAAGATTGCGGTGTTCGGCGGCGACACGACCCTTGTCCACGCGCTGGGGTCGTTTTGCGACGCGCGGGCGCGCGCCGGCATCGCGTCGTTCTTCGCGAGCCATCCTTTACCAGGCGCGGTGCGCACACTCGACCAGACCCTCGAGCGCATCGATAACTGCATCGCGTTACGGGCGTCGCAAACCGCCGTGGTCGAGCGCTGGCTGCAGACGCGCTGAAAACGCGTCCCACCTGACCCACCTGACCCACCTGATCTACCTGACCTACCTGACTGCTCGAACGCGGCGCCGACCCGAACGGGCGCACCGACGCGTTCACGCCGTTCTTGATGGCGGCCGCCGAACAGGATCCGTCGTTCGTGAAACTGCTCCTCGCCCACGGTGCCGACCCAACAGCGCGCGGCAACGGCGGTGCGACGGCGCTTTCACAGGCGGTATCGGGCGGCGCGATGACCGATATCGATCGGCCGCTTTTCGGCGGGTGCCATCCCGCCACCGTCCGCGCGCTGAAGGAACACGATCCGAAAGTGGACATGCCCAACACAATCGCCGCGTGGAACGCGCTCTGGTGGGCAAAGTTTCACGGGTGCCACGACGTGCTGAACATGGTGGAGCCGGCCGGCATGAGAACGAAGGGCTAGGAGCTCAAGGCCTGGAGCGCGATCTGACGGACACCGCCGGATGGCCGCTGACAAACGCGCGCCACGGATGCTCGGTCCCGACTCGAATGCCGATGCGCCCTCCCCACTTCAGCGCACCGACGGCTATGCCGCGATCCTCGACAAACAGTCGATCGCCGGTCAGGTCGAGCCGATTCTCCGCCAGCGTAATACCCATCGCCATCGTCAGATTGCCGGGGCCGCGGCACAGCTCGTGCTGCACGAGTCGTGAATCGCCCGATTGGAACCGGCGGCCTTTTGCCGCGCGACTGCGACGCCGCCGCATCACGTCAATCCCGTCGAGTGGATCGAGCGCGCGAATCAGCACCGCGGCCGGCGAGCCATGGGCCTCCGTGACGACGTTCACGAGGCAATGGATACCGTAATTCAAATAGACATAGGCGTGGCCGGGCACGCCGTACAGCGGCGCGTTGCGCCCGGTCGGCCCAGGCGCCGCATGACATGCGGGATCGGATTCGCCAATATACGCCTCGACTTCGACGATGACGCCGCTCGTGCGGACGCCCCGGCGATTGTGGACGAGAACCTTTCCAATCAGATCGCGCGCAACGTCGAGCGTTGGGCGATCGTAGAAGGAGCGAGGCAGTTTCACCTCTGCGTTCCTCGTCCGTCAGGACACCGGTCTCCCCGCCGCGGCACGCAGGCGGGCCATCGCGCGTTCTGCGGCGCGAGACACTTGCGGATCGTTATCCTTCAGCAGCGGCTCGACCATGGATACCGCCGCGGGATCGCCGGCGAGGCCCAGCGCATCGACGGCGTCGGTGCGGATGCGCGCGTCGGGATCCCGGAGGCAGGGCGAGAGCGCCGACGGCCGACGCCACGCGAGCTCCGCCACGTACCCCAGCGCCTGGTCTCGCAGCTTCGCTTTCATGAGCGCCGACGCAATCGCATCGATCGGCGCGTCGGCGAGCATCACGGCTCCGAACGCCGCCGCCAGAGTGACGCCATCGTTTCGGTCGCCGCGGGCGACCGTGTCGATTTCCGCCGCACGCGCGCGATTGCCGAGCCGCGCAAGACCCTCGATGGCGATGCCGCGCATCGGCGCATTTCTGCCTGCCAATTGTTCGACGAACAGCGGCTCGCTGCTCTGGTAGGCGATGCGCGCCAGCGCGTCGAGCGCGGCCGCGCCGAGATCATGCCTGGCGTAGTACTGAAACAACTCAGTCAGCGCCTGCACGCCGCGCCCGTAGCCAATCGCGCCCAGCGTCTGCATGGCGGCGGTCTTCATCCCACGATCGCTGTCGTTGAGCGCCGTAATCACAGCGTCGCCGAGGGACTCATCGATCGCGTCGTCGTGCGGCCGCCTGGCGAACACTCGTCCGATGACACGAATCGCGGCGTACCGCACCGTCGGATCCGCCGCGCCTGTGTACGCCGCGAGCTCGGGACCAACGGCATGGAGGAGATCGCCCCGCGAGCGGCCGTCCACCTCGGTTGCCAGCGCTCCGAGTGCGTACAGCGACTCTGCCGCCACGCGCGGGTTCTCGTCGCGCGCCGCCGTCCGAAGCGCCGTCACGACCTCGACCGGCACCGCCCGCGATCCGATTGCCAGCCGTCCGGACGAGAACGCGGATTCGGCCACGATTGCGTTACGTTTCTCGATCACGAGGCCGACGCGTTTGCGCGTCACGATCTTCTCAGCCAGAAAAATGTTGAGTTCGGCCGCAATCGCTTCAAGTTGCACGCGATCGTCCGGATCGGTGACGAGCGCCGCAAGAGGCACGGCCGCTTCTGCGAACGCCGCGTCCTTGAGCATCTGCACGGTGCGCAGTCGTGTGCTCGCGTCGGAACTCCCAAGATCGCGCATCGCCTGATCGAAGGCGACCTGCGCCGACACGGCGGGTGAGCCAGGTAAGGCGGGTAAAAGCAAGACGAGCGCAATCGCAGCGTGACGCGATTCTTTTCTCATAAACCCCACGCGACTCACCGGACCTACTTGACCTACGTGACCTCAGCGCCCCGCAGCGTAGGCATGCGAACGCCCTTCGGCAAGCACGGGCTGCAGATACCGCCCGGTGTGTGAGGCTGCGATCTGCGTCACCTGTTCGGGGGTACCGGTGGCAACAATGGCGCCGCCGTCCTCGCCGCCTTCCGGTCCGAGATCGATGATGTAGTCGGCGGTTTTGATCACGTCGAGATTGTGCTCGATGACGAGCAGTGTATGGCCGGCCTCGAGCAGCTTCCGGAACGCGGTCAACAGCTTCGCGATGTCGTCGAAATGCAGGCCGGTCGTCGGCTCGTCGAGGATGTACAGCAGCCGCTCCCCGCTGTGCGACGACAGGTGGGCGGCGATCTTGATCCGCTGCGCTTCTCCGCCCGACAACGTCGTCGCCGGCTGGCCGAGGCGCAGGTACCCGAGGCCGATTTCGTCCAGCACTTGCAATCGACGCAGCACCTTGGGCGAGCTGCTGAAGAAGGTGAGCGCTTCGCGGACCGTCAGGTCGAGCACCTGATGGATGCTGCGGCCTCGGTACCGCACGTCCAGCACCTGTGGCTTGAAGCGCTTGCCGTCGCACTGGTCGCACGGAACGAACACGTCGGCGAGGAACTGCATCTCGACGCGCACCTCGCCCTCGCCCTGACACGCTTCGCAGCGGCCGCCCGGAACGTTGAAGGAAAAGTGGCTGGCGGTCAGTCCGCGGGACCGGGCATCCTTGGTTGCGGCAAACAACTCCCGGATCGGGTCGAAGGCCTTGAGATAGGTCACCGGGTTGGAGCGCGGCGTGCGGCCGATCGGCGTCTGATCGACCAGTACCGCGTCGGTGACGTACTCGGTGCCTTCCAGTTTCCGGAACGAGCCAACACGCTTGTCCCACTCGCCTTTCGCGCGCTTGAGCGCTGCGTACAAGACGTCGTGAACCAGCGTCGACTTCCCCGAGCCGCTGACGCCGGTGACGCACGTCAGCGTGTTCAGCGGGATCGTAACGTCGATGTCTTTCAGGTTGTGCTCGCTCGCGCCCGTCAGCCTGATCTTCTGTCCTGTGCCGCGACGCCTCGCAGTCGGCACCGGAATCGCGAGCTCCTGACGCAGATACTTCGAGGTGAGCGACCGCGGCTCGAGCATGAGATTGTCGAACGTGCCCGAATAGACGACGCGGCCGCCCTGCTCGCCGGCGCCAAGGCCGAGATCGACGATGTGATCGGCGACCTTGATCATGTCGGCGTCGTGCTCGACCACCAGCACGGTATTGCCCTGGTCGCGGAGCTGACGCAGGATGGCGATCAGCCGCAGGTTGTCGCGCGAATGCAGGCCGATCGACGGCTCGTCCAGCACGTACAGCGTGCCGACGAGCGCGGAGCCGAGCGAGGTCGCCAGGTTGATGCGCTGCGCCTCTCCTCCGGACAACGTCGACGACAGTCGATCGAGCGTCAGGTAGTCGAGACCGACGTCGCTCAGGAACGACAGACGCCGCCGAATTTCCTTGAGCACTTTCTCCGCAATCGTTTCTTCCTTCTCCGAGAGCTGCAGGTTCGAAAAAAACGCCTGCGCCTCTCGCACCGTGAGCGACGACACGCGGTCGATCGTCCGGCCGCAGACCTGCACGTCGCGCGCTTCGCGCCGCAGCCGCGCGCCGCCGCAATCGGGACACGTGAGGTACCCGCGGTAGCGGCTCAGGAAGACGCGCACGTGCACTTTGTATTTCTTGCGCTCGAGCCAACGGAAGAATCCGCGGATCCCTTCGTACCCGGTGTCGTCGCTACCGCCGTCGACAACGAAACGCCTTTCCTCGTCGGTCAGATCTGACCACGCCACGTCGAGGCGGACCTTCGTCTTGCGCGCGGCGCGCTTCAGCTCCGCGAGCTGCGCGCGGTAATGCGGCCGGCTCCACGGCTCGATGGCGCCTTCCTGGATCGTTTTGGCCTGGTCCGGCACCACCAAGTCCATGTCCAGCTCGATCACGTTGCCGAAGCCATGACAGGTCGGGCATGCGCCAAAGGGGTTGTTGAACGAGAACAGACGCGGCTGCGGATCTTCGTACGTGATGCCGCACGGGCGGCAATCGAAGCGCTCCGAGAACAGGTGGGTTATTGGAGAATCAGCACCGATTGCCGACTGTGGACTCTCGACTGATGATTGATGACTTCCGATTGACGACTGACGACTGACGACTGACGACAGCTGTACCGCCCATGCCGCGCCGCCGCCTTCCAGGTACGCCGTTTCAATGGAATCAGTGAGGCGCTGCCGGAGGTCGTCGCCGGTCGACGATGCCCGGGGTGGCTCTGAGCCTGTTGATGCATCGCCGCCCAGCTGCACGCGGTCGACAACCACCTGCAGGACCGGACGCTCCTTCAGTGTTGCCGAATCCACATCGTCGAACGCCACGGCGCGGCCGTCGATCAACAGCCGCGCGAATCCCTTCTTGCGGAGGCTCGCGATCGTCGCGGTGATGGCGCGCGCGTGCTCCCCTTTCGACGAGCTCACGCCGAACGCATTCACGGTCTCTCGATCGGACTGAGCCTGTCGTCCCTCGACGTCGCTCGCGACGACCCTGAGGCTCTCGAAGAGTCGAGGCCCAGGCTCCCCGTTTGTGTCGGGCATTTCCGCGAGCTCATCCACCTCCGGGACATCCACCCCGCTGCGGGCAGCCGCATCGAGAATCGGCAGATCGAACCCGATGAGCAAGCGCGTGCCTGGCGGCAACGCACCGAGCTGACGCGCCACCACTTCCGCCGTTTCGCGCACAACCTCGCGTCCGCAGTTGCGGCAGAACGTCCGGCCGACGCGCGCGTACAACAGCCGCATGTAGTCGTGGATTTCGGTGGTGGTTCCCACGGTCGACCGCGGGTTGCGGATGCTGTTCTTCTGGCGGATTGCGATCGCCGGCGAGATGCCGTCGATGCGATCGACGTCCGGCTTCTCCATTCGCTCGAGAAACTGCCGTGCATAGGCGGACAGCGATTCGACATAGCGCCGCTGCCCTTCGGCGTAGATCGTGTCGAAGGCGAGCGACGACTTGCCCGACCCGCTGACCCCGGTGATGATGATCAGCTTGCCGATCGGAAGCGTGACGTCGATGTTCTTGAGGTTGTGCGTGCGCGCGCCGCGTACAACGAGATAGGCGGCTTCGACGCCGGTGGTCTCCACGGTCAGCTTTCCTGTCGAATGTCTAATCAACCATCGTAGCGCAGCCGTGGCGCAGGAAGCAACCGACCGCAGGCGTTCTGTCGAGCTGAAATCGAAGGCTGGGTGGCGCCCTGCGGTCGCGCGTTCTACTTATCAGCGCGGCTGCGTGATCTTCGCGAGGATGGCGTGGAGCTGCACCGATTCGTCCTGCGTCAACGTGCCGAATAGCTCGCGCTCCGCCGCCTGCTGGATTTCTGCGCCGCGCGCGCAGGCTTTCCGGCCCGCGTCGGTGAGCACCGCGAGCCGGGAACGGCGATCGGCGACGTCAGCCGATCGACTCACGAGGCCGTCAGCTTCGAGGCGATCGACTAACTGGGTCACGTTCGACTTCACGCACGCCAGGCGCTCGGCGAGTTGGCCGAGCGGCAGCGAGTCGCCGGCCTCTCTGAGCCGCCGCAGCGCCGCCAGCTTGGCGAGTGACAGACCGACCGCCGCCAACTTCGCTTCGACACGGCTCTCGAGCACGCTGGACGCGTGCAGCACAGCGAAGAGATCGGAGCGTTCGGTAGTGACCATCTAGTTCAGATATGTAATTATACCCCATGGCTCGCATCATTCTGTTCGCGCTCCTGGCCGCCGCCGTTCGCGGCGATATCGCCGTGGCTCAGCAGCCCGCGGCACCGAGCGGTGCCGTTTTCGTGGCGTATTACTGGCGGGCGAAGCCCGGACAGTTGGAGGCGTACAACCAGTACATCAAGACCGTCGCTGAACCGATCGACGAGGCCGCGCGACGCGCCGGCGTGTTCGACGAAGTGCGCACGGTGATGCCCGCGCCAGGCACGACGACCGATTGGACGCACCTGCGAATCTTCCGGCTCAAAGACGCGGCCGCGGCCGACGCGTTGGGAGCCGGCCTCGATGCGGCGACGGTGCGCGTCGTACCGGATGAAGCGACGCGGAAAGCGAACAGCGAGCGCTCCGCGGGTCTGCGCGATCGCGTCCGTCTTCAGGCGGACCTGATGCGTCGTGCCGGCGTGTTAGAATTGACGCTTCCGCCTGGCCGGCGTAGCTCAGTTGGTAGAGCAGCTGATTCGTAATCAGCAGGTCACCCGTTCAAGTCGGGTCGCCGGCTCCAAAAAACCGCGAAAACCAAGCGTTCAGCGATGTCTCGCCTCCCTGGCGTGAGCATGTCCCCGAAAACGCAAATCGCCGGTCGACCTGGCTCGCGAGCCAGGCGGACCGACGCTGCGACCGCACACACTTGAACGACTTGCGGTGAAACCTGCGAGTTAACCTACGGGCACGAAACGGTGATCGTTGAGGTGTAGTTCGTGTAGTCGGATTTGGTTCTCGCGCCACCCGCCACGGTCGCATACATCGCCGACCAGTCGCCGTTCAGCAGCTTGACCTTCCCGCATTCATTGGGGCTGTTCTTGATCGTTGCACCCACATTGACGGTGAGCGTCGCCGTCTGACCCTGAGTGAGGTTTCCGATCGTCCACAGATAGACGGTGTTCTTGTTCTTGACGAATTGCTGAACCGCCGCGCTTGCCGGTGTAAAGAACTTGACCGGTGCCCAGCCGTTCGCGCCGCCCTGCGCCGTCACATCGAACACGTCCTCGCACGCCTGAACTTTGACGTCGAAGCTCCATGTGCCCGCGTACCCCGGAGGCGGCGCACCAACTCCATTGGGCCCTTCGATGATGATGTGTACGCCCGTGATCTGTCCATTCGGGCACGCCGCAGCCGCCGAAGCATCGATCAGCAGGTCGGCGGTCGGTGACTGGCCGATTGCGTCGTTTTGAAAATTGCAACCGCCAGCCGTCGATTCGTACCCGGCGCGGAAAGACACCCTATCGCCGGGCGTGACAAAAATCAGCGTGCCGTCGAAGATGGCGGAAAACTGGTTCGCTACAACGCTCAGGTTGTTGGCGAGCTGAAGCCACCCGGTCGAGGTGGTATCGATATGCAGGATGTTGTATTGAATCTGTCCCTTCCCACAGTCGATCGTCCCTGTATTCGGCGTGACTGTCGCGGTGACAACCGCGCTGCCGATCTGAGTGATGGAAGTGGGATTCACGGCAATCGACAGGCTGGTCGGCACGGGCGCCGCGGCCAGCGCAGGGGTGGCACTCGCGATACATAGCGCGAGTAACGAAACAACATGGCGTCGCATCATCCATCTCCTCGTGAAAATCAGGGGTCTCAACCGCTTCACTTATGACTCAATAATCGTTAAAGAGACTGTAAGGCACTCGTAGATGTCCTGTCAACGACTTAAATGTCCTATTAAGACCTTCTGATGACTTTACAGTGATATATAGTGCAATCGCGGGCAGGTGCGTGGCCGGATGGCAGAAACCGCCGTAGCTGCGGCTACGGTTCGCTAACAGACGACAGCGGTCTGAAGCTGCGCCGATTCGCTCGCGTCAAGCGCCAAACAGGTCGCGCTCCGCCGCCTGCTGGATTTCCGCGCCGTGCGCGCAGGCACTCCGGCGCGCGCCAGGGAGCACCGCGAGCCGGGGCCGGCGATCACGACGTCGGACGATCGACTCACCAAGTCGTCGGCTTCGAGGCGATTGACCAGCGTGGTCGGATGATGATGGCGTTCTCATTCGGCGCGCAGCGCCACCAGGGGATCCACCCGCGTTGCGCGTCGGACCGGGATGAGCAGCGCGACCGTCCCGCAACCCACGAGGATTGCGACGGCACCGCCGAGGGCGATCAGGTCGAACGGCGGCACTCCATAAAGCCAGCCGCGCAGAAGCCGGACGACCAGGATCATCCCGAGCGCGCCGCCCGACAAGCCAGCGGCCATCCAACCCGCGCCCTGCCGCAGCATCAGCCCGGCAATCGCGCTCGGGCGCGAGCCGAGTGCCATGCGAACGCCGAACTCCCGCTCCCGCGCTGCGGCCATGCCGGCGAACATACCGTAGACGCCGACCGACGCAAGGAGCAATGCCACGGCGCCGAACGCGGTCATCAGCATGACCGGGAGCCGGCGGGACGCCAGCCCTTCGCCGACCGCCGCATCGAGGGTCATGGCATCCTGCAGCGGCAAGGAGCGGTCGAGCGCGGCAAGCTCACGCTGGAGAGGTTTCACGAGAGCGAGTGGATCGCCGCGAGTGCGCAGCAGAATTGCCACTCTTTGCGTCGATTCCTGGCGGTTGGTCCTGTACGCCATCGGTTCGGCGTCGGACCGTGCGAGATCGTTGCGCACGTCGCCGACGATGCCGATGATTGTCACCAGGTCGCCGGCGAGGCGAATGCGGGACCCGAGCGCCCGGCCTGTGGGCCAGTAGCGGCGTGCCATGCTCTCGCTGATCACGGCGGGTGGCGGCACGCCGCCGCGGTCTGACGCGTCGAACGTGCGGCCCTCGCGGACCGGTATCCGAAGCGTGCGGAAATAGTCGTCCGATACGCTCGCGTACACGACGGGCGCGGCATCCTTGAGCGCACCCTCGAAGCTGAAAGGATCCCGCCGCGGGTCGATCGTGGGAGCTTTGTTCGCGATCGCGACGGCGTCCACGCCGCCGATGTGCCGCAGGCGTTCCGTGAGCTGCTCGTGGAAGCGGGCGCGTCTCTCGAGCGTCGAGTACTCGCGTGTGGGAAGCCGGACCCGCGCGGTCAGGACGCCTGCCGGATCGAAGCCGAGCGGCGCCGTCGCCATCTCCCATAAGCTGCGCGCCAGCAGACCGGCGCCTGCGAGCAGGCTGGCGCAGAGCGCCATTTGCGCCGCCACAAGCACGCCGCGCAGGCGCTGCGGGCGCCGCCCCTCGCTCGCGCCGCGCGCCTCGTCGCGAAGCGCGCCCCGTGCGTCGGAGCGGCCGATCGAAAGCGCTGGCACCACGCCGAACACCAAGCCGGTGCACACGGCAACAACCGCCGTCACGACCACCGCCCCCGGATCGAGCGACAACTCCGCGTAGACCGGCAGCACGGGTCTCGCGAGGCCGCGGAGGAGCGACAGCATCGACTGGGCAAGCAGCAATCCCGTGGCGCCGCCCGCAAGCGCGAGCACGGTGCTTTCGGTGAGCAGCTGCCGGACGAGGCGCCGGCGCCCGGCGCCGAGCGCTACGCGAACGGCGAACTCCTTGCGCCGCGAGAGACTTCGGGACAGCAGCCCGCCGGCAAGGTTCGCGCACGCGATCAGGAGCACCAGCGCGGCGCTCGCCAGCAGCACGAGGAGCGGCGTCCGGGCACTGCCGACCATCGCATCGCGCAGCGGCATCGCCCACAGGCCGGCGCGCGCGTTCTCGGTCTCGCGCGCGAGGTCGGCTGATATGGCGGCGATCTCGCGCTGCGCGGCCTCCTGCGTTGTGCCCGGCCTCAGGCGGCCGACAACCCCGAGCCAACCTGCGCCGCTGGCGAGAGCCGGAACGAGATCGAATGCAAAGTAGAAGTCGGCATTGCCGTTGGGAGCCACGAAGTCGCGTGGCAGTACACCAATGACTGTGCGTGACAGCCCGTTGATGCGGATGTCCCTGCCAAGGATGGCCGGGTCACCTGCGAACAGCCCCAGCCAGGCGGCGTGGCTCACCACAACGACGCGGGCCGTATCGGGACCGATTTCCGCGCCGCTGGCAGGCACGTGCCCTTTCGCGCGATCGTCGTCGTCGAAGGTCCGCCCTAGTGCAGCCGGGACACCGAGCGTCTTGAAGAAGCGCGGCTCGACCCACGCGATCCTCACGACCCGCGCGAAATCGTCGCTTCCGTACACGGCATCGCGGACGGAGTCGAAGGCGACGAGGCTTTCGAACGAGCGTTGCCTGGCCGCGATGGCGTGGACGATGGCGGCGCGCAGCGGCACGCGGTCGAGTGTGCCGTCCTGGAACCGGGCATACACGCGCACCAGGCGGTCCGCCTCGGTATAAGGGAGCGCGTCGAGCAGCACCGATTTCACCACGCCGAAGATCGCGGCGTTGGCGCCGATGCCGAGGGCCAGCGTGACGACAGCGACGGCCGTAAAGCCGGGCGCTCGCCGGGACTGGCGCAGTGCGTAACGGATGTCCTGGAAAAGGATATCGACGCCGGCACCCGCGCGCGCGTCGCGGACCCCGTCTTTCAAGGACTCCCGGCTCCCCAGATCCAGTCGAGCCGCGCGGCGGGCATCGTCCCAGAGCATGCCTGAACGGACGTGCTCGTCGACCAGCAACTCGAATGCGGAATGCAGCTCTTCGTCGAGATCGCGATCCACGCCGGTCCGGTGCACGAGATTGCGCCAGAGACTGAAAAGGCGGCCCATGATGCGTCGCCTCACGCGTCCAGCGCACGGGCGATTGCCAGCGCAATGTGATTCCAGTCTGCGGCTTCCTGGCCCAGTTGTCGGCGTCCCGCCTTTGTGAGCGTGTAGTACTTCGCGCGGCGGTTGTTCTCGGAGGGCTGCCAGTCCGCTGTGAGCCAGCCGGCTTCCTCGAGGCGATGCAGCGCTGGGAAGAGTGAACCGGCTTGTACGACGAACGTGCCGCCGGTGATCTGCTCGATGCGGCGCGAAACGCCAAGCCCGTGCAGCGCGCGGGCAGAAAGCGCCTTCAGAATGAGGAGATCAAGCGTACCTTGCAGCAACGTCGCGCGGCGACCTGCCATTGGATGCTCCTGCTATCGACGTCCGATATGAGCAAGTGTGCACTCACTCCTATCGACTGTCAATAGGTCTGGACAGGTCCGCGGTTCACGGCCGAGCGCGGGTCAATTCGAGATCAACACCTACGGGCCAATCGCGTCGAGGTCCGTCCGCATCTGCGCGAGGATCGCGGATTTCGCCGCCTCGCAATCGTCCTGACTCTGCTTCAACTGGAGCGCGAAAGCCTCCTCAATAGATGCGGCCAGCGGATCCGCGTTGAGCGCGGCCACGAGTGTGGCATCCGCAGCCGCAAGCGCGGCCTCGCGCCCCGCCTTCGCTTTGGTCATCGCGGTATCGGAATCGCGGCGGGCGCGCGCAACAGTTTTGGTATGGGCATCCAGGGCCGCCGCGGACTCCTTGCGGAAGAGCTGGAAGTCCTTGTCCTTGGCTACTTGAAACGCCTTCTGAGCGGAAGCGACGCTCTGCTCGCGGATCATCCGCGCCTGTGCGTCCGCGTTCACCGTCGACATGGTCTGTTGAAGGAGCCGCAGAGTTTCTGTAAACGTGTCCTGAGCCTCCGCCAACGCACTCTGTAACGCCGCAGCGGCATCGTCGTCTGATGTGCGGAATTTCGTGAGCGCGTCGTCATCGGCGTCCCGTTGCGCCTGTTCCGCTGTTTGCTCTGCCTCCGCGAGGTCGTCCTGGATGCTGGTCTCTGCCGCCGCAAAATCGTCCGTGGCCTTCGCGCGCGCCACCACATGCGCGGCCAGGGCCGACTGAGCCGCCGGAAAGCCATTGAGGGCCGCATTCCGCTGGCGCAGAATCTCCTGCTCACGACTCCGGCACCAATCGCCGGCGGCAACGAACGCCGCATTGGCGCGCTCGATAATCTCTTTGGCTGCTGGCATCGTCCGGGAATTGTGTGCGGGTTGAGACGCCTGGTCAACGGTTGTACGGTCCTTCTACTCCTGAAGACACCACAGCGTCGGACGTGTGGGCCACCTTTTGCAGGGTTTCCACGTATGAGCCGCTTTGTCACGGCATTCATGATCGCAGGCGCGCTCGGCTGTGCCCCGTCGATGAGCTTCTTCTCCAGCTCATCGGAATCAAAACCTGACGGCCACAAGGATTCCGCACATCGGAAGGAAGTCATCGCGAGGGCGCAAGTCTGGCAAGCCACCGATATCGGCTCCATGAATCTCAAGGCGGGCCCGCAGGGAAAAGGCGCCTTCGCGCTCGGTGCGACGGTTGAATGCAGCTACATGCACAAGACGTTGGGGGGACGAACCCCCAAGTTTGCCTGCAAGCAGGGCGAAGACGACGAGCTGAAGGTGAAGTTCGGCGGCGACAACGGTGAGGTGTACGCCGAGGCCGCCGCGACCCGCCTGCTATGGGCGCTCGGGTTCGGCGCCGATCACATGTACCCGGTGCGTGTCGTGTGCCGCGGATGCCCGGCGACGCTGAACGGCATGATTCGAAGCGAGAACGAGACCGTATTCGATCCCGCGGTCATCGAACGCAAGATGCCCGGCGATCCGTTCAGTAAGACCGACGAAGGATGGTCGTGGAAGGAGCTCGACGCGGTCGACGAGCGCGTCGGCGGTGCGACGCGCGCGCAGCGCGACGCGCTGAAGCTGCTCGCCGTCTTCATTCAGCACTCCGACTCCAAGCCCGAGCAACAGCGTCTGATCTGCGTGGACGAGCCGCCACATGATGGGACGCCGGCGTGCGCGCACCCGTTCATGCTGCTGAACGACCTCGGTGTCACGTTCGGCCGCGCGAACAAGTTCAACGCCGAAGCGAAAGGCAGCGTCAACCTGTCCGAGTGGTCGCACACGCCGGTCTGGAAGAATGGTAACGCCTGCGTCGGCAACCTGCCGAAGTCGATGACCGGCACGCTCAACGATCCGGTCATCAGCGAGGAAGGCCGTCAGTTCCTCGCCAACCTGCTTGTGCGACTCTCCGACGCGCAGCTTCACGATCTGTTCGACGTGGCGCGGGTAACCCTCCGGCTGCGAGCGCCCGACGACGTCTTCTCTGGCTTTGCCAGCGTCGACGCGTGGGTCGGCGCCTTCAAGGAGAAGCGCGACCAGATCGTCAGCCGCCGCTGCGGATGACGGATGTTTCACACAGACGTCATTCTCTGGCTTCAGTCGTGGTCGTCGCCCGCTCTCACGACGACGATGCTCGTCATCTCGCTTCTCGGGTATACGCGTGCGTATCTCGCCGTCGCTACGGTACTGGCCTTCGCCTGTTCGTTCCGGCCGGCCGTCGTGCTGCTCCTGCTCCTCGCGCTGAACGGCGTCGTCACCGACGTCGCCAAGACTGCAGCCGCCAGACCCAGACCGGACGCCGTGGATGCCAGGGTGCAGGCACTGGGCATCGTGAGACAGCCGGGACGACCGGCCAATACGTCGGCGGACGGCGACGACAGCTACGGCTTCCCATCGGGGCACGTCAGCGCCACGACCGTCTTCTGCCTGGGAGGAGCTGCGCTTTTTGGCTGGGCGTGGATGCGTATCGGCGCGGCGGTGTGGATACCGCTGATGGCGCTCTCGCGGATGTATCAGGGCCGCCATTTTCCAGGCGACGTCCTCGGCGGATTTGCGCTCGGCATCGTCACGCTCGCCCTCGGGTTGCGTGTGCTGAAGCTCGACGTTCTCGCCAAACCGGCTCGCATCGACGCATCGCAGCGCGTGGCGGTCGGCGTGCTGCTTGTCTCCAGTATTCTCGCGGCGACCTCCATGGTGTCGGTACCTGATCCAAGCGACGCTGGACGTCTGATGGGGCTGGCGACCGCGGTGATCGTGCTGGTCCACTACCGGATTCGTGACGTGTCCCTCTCTCCGCGCGGGTGCGTCATGGCCGTCGCCCTCGCCGCCTGTAGCTTCGCGGTGTTCTGGGGAATCACGACGCTCGTCGCCGACGCGGCGGGATGGTCGAATCCTGCCAGCCGATTCGCGACGGGCCTGTTTCCGAGCATTGCGCTCCTGCTGCTCCCTCTCCATGCCCTGCAGTGGACGCCGTCGGGTCGCACGATCCGCGTCTGACGTGACGTCGTGCCCGATGGCACCCTGGCCGCAAAATCGCGGATACTAGACCATTCACGTTTGGAAAAACGCCACGCTACAGCTTCTTGAACGCGTACACGGAGGATTGACATGCGCAGGCTGTATTCGATCGTCTTCACCGCTGCGCTCGCCGCGATCGCGTTGACCTTCTCGCTGGTGTCCGCTCAGGCGCCCAATCCGCGGTTCGGCAAGTGGAAGCTGAAGTCCGACGCGGCCCCGCCCGCAAGCAACATCATGACCTACGAGCCGTACAACGGTAAGGGCATGAAGATCACGATCGACGCCGTGAACCGGGACGGCGTCAAGTCGCAGTGGTGGTACACGACGATGTTCGACGGCAAGGACGAACCAGTCACGGGGAATCCCGGCACGGACACCGGTTCGGTGAAAGTCATCACGGACCGCATCAACGAGATCATCTACAAAAAAGACGGTCACATCTCGCAGGTGCTGACCAACGTGTTGTCACCGGACGGAAGCACGATTGGCGTCATGTACATGCGGATGAACGCGGAAGGTAAAACCACAGGCATCACCGTCGCGACCTACGAAAAACAGCAGTAGAATTGCGTCATGGAAAAACGGTCCCCGACGCGGATGGTGGCCTTGGCGGTTGCAATCGCGCTGGCGTGCGTCGCGCCTTCGCCGGCGACCGGACAAACGAGCGCGCCCGCGAAGCAGCCGGCCGGCGTTCCGCGGCTGCTCGACGGGCATCCAGATCTTCAGGGCACCTACGATCTGGGCACGCTGACACCGCTCGAGCGACAGGCTGGGTCGCCGCTCGTTTTAACCGATGAGCAGGCCAAAAAGCTCGAGCAGCAGGTCGCCGAGCGCAACGCCCGCGCCGATGCGCCGATTGCCGCGGACCGCAAGGCGCCGCCCGTCGGCGGCGACGGCACGCCGGGACCATACGGCAACGTCGGCGGCTACAACAATTTCTGGCTCGATCCCGGCTCGCAGTACACGGTGATCGACGGCCGCAAGCGCGCGTCGCTGCTGATCGACCCGCCCGAAGGTCGTGTGCCGCCGCTGACGGCGGAGGCGCAGCGCCGCAACGCCGCGCGCCGGCTCACCACGACGTCCGATCAGGTGATTCGGGAAAACGATCCGGGCTTCGAGGGGCCAAACGCGTACGACGACCCGGAGCAGCGCCCGCTCGGCGAGCGCTGCCTCGTCGGCTTCAGCTCCACCTCTGGACCACCGATTCTGCCGACCTACTTCTACAACAACCTGCACCAGATCGTGCAGACGCGCGACACGGTGATGATCCTTACGGAAATGGTGCACGACGTGCGCGTGATCCGCATGGGGGGCCAGCACCTGCCCGGCACGATTCGAAAGTGGCTTGGAGATTCGATCGGTCGCTGGGAAGGGGACACGCTCGTGGTCGACACCACGAATTTCACGGACAAGACCCGCTTCCGCGGCTCGAGCGAGAACCTGCACGTCGTCGAGCGCTTCACGCGCGTGGATGCGAGGACGTTGCGTTATCGCTTCACGATCGACGATCCGACCACGTGGACCAAACCCTGGACCGCGGAGTACACGTGGCCGCTCACCAACGACCACATCTACGAATACGCGTGCCACGAAGGCAACTACGCGATGGAAAACATCCTGCGCGGCGCGCGCCTCAAAGAAGCGGACGAGGCGAAGAAACCGCCGCGCTGACGCGTTCGGACCGCTACGACGTGATCCGAATGATGGCAATCGCGTTGTTGTTGGTTTCAGTCGTCTCGGTCACCGCGTTGCCGCTGTCCGCAACGCCAATCAGATAAAACGTTCCGGCCGGCATGCCCGCGGGAACAGTGCATACCGTCGATCCCATCTCACTCGTACCGGCGGCGAGCGGCGACACGTTGCGGTTGCAAATCATCGTGTCGCTGGCGTCCACTGCGCCGTTGGTCGACACGTAGAAGCGCGTCGTCGACGCGCCCGCCGATCCCCCGCCGCCGTTCCTCGTGGTGTCCGTGACCGTCACCGACCCGCCGGCCGGCACTGAACCCGACACGCTCAATGCGGACACCGTCAGGTCCGGACCGATGCGGATCGAGCCGAGCATGGTGTTGTTCGTCTCGAGGCTTTCGACGACTGCACCGTTGGCGTCGGCCTTGACGATCAGAAAGTACGAGCCGGTCGCCGTGTCCTGCGGAATCTGCAGCGATGTCGCCGCAGCCGTGTCGCTCGCGCCCGACGCGAGCACCGGAACCGGCCGGGCACCCAGCAATCGATCGCTGACCTCCCATATCGCATTCGTCGAGAGATAGAACGCCGTTGACGACGGCGGCGCGTCGACGACGCCGCCGCCCTGGTTTTTCGTCGTGTCGCCAACAATCACTGTTCCGCCGGCGCCTCCAATCGGCGGCACGGTGACGGCTGCAACGATCAAATCGGGACCGATTCGGACCGCCGTGCTCGTTCTGGTGTTGTTCGTCTCCTGCGTTTCGACGATCGCGTTAATCGCATCGGCTTTGCCGAGCACATAGTAGGTGCCTGTGGCCGTCGACGCGGGAATCGTGACCGTCACGGGGCCAACGCTGGACGCGCCTGCTGCAAGCGGCGGCACGCTGCGGGTGCCGAGCGGGAGGTCGGCCGAATCGAGCAACGTGTTCGTCGACAGATACAGTCCGGTGGCGGACGCGTCGGACGGACCGTTTCCCTGGTTCTTCGTCGTGTCCGTCACCGTGATCGCCACGCCCGCGCCGGCCACTGCAGGAGCCGCTACCGCCGACACGATCAGATCCGGCGGCACATCGTCGCTCACGATCGTGACGATCGCAGAGCTCGGCGATCCGGTCAGGTAGGCGGCGTCCCCAAGAAGGGAGATGACAACGGTCTCATTCGGCTCGACAAGCAGGTCGTCCACCGGCGTCACGACGATCGTGGCCGCCGAATCGCCGGCCGCGATTGTGACGGTGCCGGGGAGCGTGACGTAGTCTGTGCCGGGTGTCGCGGTACCCGAGAGCGTGTAATGCACGTCGAGAGGAGCGCTCAAATCGCCCGAACGTGTCACTGTGAAGGCACCGTTCACCAGACCCGCCTCACGCGCTGTGGCTGTTGTGGCAGCGACCGTCACGCGGGGCAGGTTCGACGCGGGCATGCACGACGGCCATGCAAACGATCCGACGCGTGTGTGCCAGCCGGCAAGGCTCGTCGACGCGTAGTATTCCTGCGTATACCAGAACGTGCATTGGTCCGCCGGGTCGACCGCCATGAGACTGTAATCGCCCCAGCGGCCCGATTCATGCGTTTGCGACCCAGAGCCGACCATGATGTCGGCTTCTCCCTGCGTCATCAGCCCAGGCGGATCGGTCGCGAGCCGGCCCGTGTACCGAATCGACGGTGACGTGGTAGTGCCGGACACGCTGAACCCGAGCGCGATGTCTCCCGCGCGATCCATCGCGATGCTGCCCATCCATCGATGATCCGCGTCCGGCGCATACGTGCCCTGCTGATAGATCGCCGGCGCGCTGCGCGGCGAGCGCACCTCATACCATCGAATGCCGGCATGGTCGCTGCCGTCGACGTCGACGGTATGGTTGAGGACGAGCGATTCGTGCGTGCCGAAATTCCGATACAGCAACCGGTACATCAGCCGATCCGACAGCGTATCGATTTTCGCAGTCGTGCCAGGCTGCGGAATGCACGTCGACGCGTAGCCGCACATGTCCGAGTCGAACGGCGCCGTCGGCAACTTGACGGGAGCCGCGAACGTCGACGACGCAGGATGGGCCCAATCGACATGAAACTGCCAGAGCTGCAGTTGATCGGGCGAGTAGCCCCACGCGTCGTCGTCCACCTCCATGAAATACGCCGGCGATCCAACCGGCGGGGCCGCGCCGACGAGATGCGACGGCAGCATGCCGCCGAGATTCATGTCGACGGACGCGAGATCGAAGTACACCATCGACGCGGGTTGTCCGCTCAGCATTCGATCGCGATCGAACGCGACGACGCTCTGTCCGGCCCATTTCAGCGTGATGGCCGAAAACTGGTTGGCCGTCATGTAATAGGCGTCCGGCCACAAGCCGAATTTCGGGTAATCGTTCAACTTGCTGAACGAGAACTGATACCGGTAATACGGACCCATCGGATCCGGCGTGGCGGACACGGCGATGCATTGGTAGAACGGGCCAAACAGAAAGCCGAGAAAGGCGTTGGGAACGGCGAGCTGGCTCATGAACCACCGATCGGCAAGATGGTCGTAGATGACGACCGGATCGCCGTCGTTGCGCGTTTCGCACGGGCCGCCAAAGCCGATCCAGAGCGTGTTGCCGGCCGCCGGTCCGTACAACAGTGCGGGCGGCGTCGTCGCGGATCCCTTGCTGAAGATCGCAAACGACAGATTCACCCACTGCACGTAATGATTCGAACCGACGTCGCCGTTCGCGTCTGGCGGCAGCACGCCGTTGACGTTGGCGACACCTTCGAAGTTGAGCGTGGGCAGTGGAATGACCGGACGGTTGTTGGGCGCCAATCGTCCCCAACGCCAGAACCGTGACAACCAGGGTCGCACAAACGCGTTTCGCCATGTGGGGCCCGCGGCAAGCGTCGTACCACGGCGATCGTGGCGGAGTTATTCAGCGATTGGAGCGATCACATTTTTTGTGCCGGCACTTGACCGGACAGATTGGTCGCGCCGGGGCGAAATCCGTGCCACGAGGGACGGAGGTCGCTGGGAGGGACGGAGGTCCCTAGGAGGGACGGAGGTCGCCCGGACGGGCCGCGCCAAGCGGAGACCCGCAGAATCGGCAGCGCTTGGCCGCAATCGGGACTTCGCTGAGGCACTCGGGGCACGGCTTGGTCGTTGGGTCCGGCGGCGCCGCGCCGCGATTGGCCCGCGCCACCAATGTGTTCACGGGAACCACCACGAAGAAATAGATGGCCGCGGATACCAGGAGAAACGCCAGCAGCGCGTTGACGAAGTCGCCGATCAGGAACTGACTGCCGTTCACGGTGAAAGTGACCGCGGAGAAATCGGGCGCGCCCACGACCGCGGCGATGAGCGGGGTGATGAGATCCTTCACGAGCGCGGCGACGACGGCGCCGAACGCGCCGCCGATCACAACGGCCACGGCCAGATCGATCACGTTGCCGCGAAACAGGAACTGCTTGAACCCTTTCAGCATCATCGCCTCCTGTCAGCGGCTCGATTTTGGCTTGTACCTCACATTCGCCACGTCAACAAGACACGCACTTGTGATTGTTCTTCGCGCCCAGCTTCTCGAGCAGCGCCAGCGCCTCCGGCCACGGCTGGATGCGCTGCACCGGACCGTTCGCCATGTCGGCCGTGGTCTTCCCTTCCCGATTCACGGCTTTGACATCGGCGCCTTTCGACACCAGGTACCGAATCATCTCGACGTCGCCGCGGGCCGCGGCGTTGTGCAACGCCGTATTGCCTTCATGATCAGCGGCGTTCACGCCGGCGTGCAATTCCTCGACGAGGTATTTCACCGCCGCCAGCATGCCTGTGGGCGCGTACCGATGTGAGTTCGCCGCGAACCCTTCGCCGTAACCGGATCCTGCGGCCGCGACGAGAGGCGGCAGGCCGGGACCGCCGACTGGGACCGGCGGCGCCTTCGACACGTCCTGCACGTCGCGCTCGACGTCCGCCACACGCGGCCGTCCCGCTCCCTTCATTGTCGGAATGTTGGGATCCGCTCCGCGTGCGACCAGCAGCTTCATGGCCTCGACGTCGCTGGCGTACGCGGCGCGCCAGAACGCCGTGCCGCCGATCTCGTCGACGCCCGACAGATCGAAGCTGTAGCCGGAGTACCACACTTTTTTCTTCAAGCGCGCGTTCGGATCCGCGCCCTTGTCCAGCAGCGCCTGCATCAGATCGAGGTAGCTCGCCTTCTGATTCAAATGCGCGCGCGGCTGCGGATACAACGACTTCGGCGCCCACTCGCAGTTCAAGACCGCGTAGAGCGGTGTCGCGCCGTTTTCAGCCGCGATTGCCGGATTCGCGCCGCGATCGAGCAGCGATTTGGCGAGATCGAAATGCCCGTTGATGGTCGCAATGAGCAGCGGACTGGTCCGGTCGCCCGCGCTCAGCTGATTCACGTCCGCGCCGGCGTCGATCAAGGCGCGCGCGGTTTCTGCGTAACCCTGTCGCGCCGCGAGCAGCAGCGGCGTCAGCCCGCCCTGCGCATAAATCAGCTCGTTAAGCTGGTATTGACGGTCGACGCCCGCCTTGCCCTGCGCTCCAGGATTGAAGCGCCCCTGCTGCTGCGCGAGCGGCACAGCCGGCACCTCCGCTCCCAACGGCGCCGATCCCGCCGTGGGACCGCGCCCTTCGGCAGCAGACGGAGCCTGTCCGGATCCCCGGCCGCCACGTCCAAAACGTCCGCCTTGAGCCTGCGGCTGCGGTTGAGCACCGCCCGGAGGAGGCGGAGCCGCAGGATTCCCAAACAGCACGCCCGCAAAGGCGGCGCTGTTCCTGCCGACGGCATTGAGATCGACGACGCTGGAGACGGCCTTCAGATCGGCGCCGCGCTTCGCGAGCAACTCGACGACCGGAGCGCGGTCCGACGCAGCGGCAAACATCAGCGCAGACAGGCCCCGCACCGGTTCCTTCGCATTCACGTCCGCGCCGTGGTCGAGCAGAATCTTCACCGCGTCGGTGTTGCCCGACTGCGCGGCCAGCATCAGCGCCGTCGTGCCATTCGAGGTCTTCGCGTTGACGTCGGCCCCCGCCTTCAACAGCGGCTCCATCACCACCGGGTAGCCTTCGCGCGCCGCAAGCACGAGCGGCGTGTAGGCGCCGATGCGCGTGGCAGCTTTCACGTTGGCGCCGGCATAGAGCAGCGTCTGCGCCAGGTCTCGGTCGTTCTTCATCGCGGCCCAGTGCAGGGCGGTCATGCCGTCGCCCTGCGCGGCGTTGACGTCCGCGGCCTGTTTCAGGAGTGCGCGAACGGCGTCGCGGTCGCCCTGCATCGCCGCGTCCGCGACGGGCGACGTCCCGGTCGCAGCCGTGAGCAGCGCGGACAGACAGAGCGCGGCCACGGGCGCCGTCGTTCCGATCCCGCGCACAAACCTTCTTCGGTTCATATCCGTCTCCAACCGGTCCTCAACCCTTCGCCGCGTCGGTCGGTGCCGGCGGCGCTGCGGCGTTCAGGTCGAGCGCCGCCGTGCTGTCGCCGAACTCACGCATGTCGTCAAACCCGAGCGTGCGCAGCACGGCCAACATCACGTTGGCCATGGGCGTTCCGTCGGCGGCTCTGAGGTGCAGCCCGCCCTTGAGCTGACCACCCGCGCGCCCGACCAGGAACAACGGGCACCGCTTGTGGTTGTGCAGGTTCGAATCGCCCATCGGCGAGCCATACATCACCAGCGAGTTGTCGAGCAGCGTCCCGTCGCCGTCGGGTGTGTTCTTCAGCTTTTCCAGCAGGTACGGCACCATGCTCACGTGATACGTGTTGATCTTCTGGAAGTCCATGATGCGCTCTTCGCGCTCGCCATGGTGCGACGAGGAGTGGAACGCGCCCTTGAAGCCGCTCTCCGGATACACACGGTTCGAGGCGTCGCGACCGAGCTTGAACGAGAAGACGCGCGTCGTATCCGCCGCGAACGCCAGCGCCTGCAGGTCCAGCATCAGCTTGACGTGTTCCGAGAACGAATCCGGCACGCCAACCGGCGCTTCCGGCAGTTCCCGGGCCTCGCCGCTCGTGTTGTGCGCCTCGACTTTCTGGATGCGACGCTCGATCTCGCGCACCTCGTCGAGGTAGCTGCCCAGCCGGGCGCGATCGGCCGCTCCCAGACGCTTGGTGAGCCGCGCCGTCGCACTGCCCAGCCAGTCGAGGATGCTGCGATCTTCCGAGCGCCGCTCGGTCCGTTCCTGCGGCGTCGACCCGACGCCGAACAACTGGTCGAACACCGTGCGCGGGTCGCGCGTCATCGGCAGCGGCTGCGACGGCGACGCCCAGCTGATCGAGTCGGTATACGTGCACGAATAGCCGTAGGAGCAGCCGCCGGCCTGGTCCACGTTCTCGATGCACAACTGCATCGACGGAATCGGCGTGTCCTGTCCGAACTTCTTCGCGTAGATCTGATCCAGCGACGTTCCCGCATGGACGTCGGATCCCTGCGTCTGCTTCGGATGCGTCTGGGTGAGGAACACTGCGCTCGACCGGAAATGGTCGCCGCCGATTTCGGGCGCCGTGAACGCTTCGGCGTTGCGGACGTCGGTGTTGCTGACAATGGTCAGGTAATCGCGAAACGGTTCGAGCGAGCTCAGGCTCGTGGAGCTCAGATCGAAACCTGCACCCACCCCGGCCGGCGCCCAGAGATTCTTCTTGATGCCAATGGCCGCGCTGCCCGCCGACCCGTGCACCATCTCGATGCATACGAGGCGAATCTTCTTGTTCGCCGCCGCGGCTCCCAACACGGTGCGCGCAGGCACCATGGCTTCGAGCAACGGGAGCGCCAGGGTCGCGCCCATGCCCTTGAGCATGGTGCGCCGCGGCAGGTGCCTGTTCGTGATGTACATCGACGGTGTCTCCTTATGCTGCTCTTTTCACCGTGAAACCGCGTCCGCCGTCAGAGTCTTCGACTCCGGCTTCACCATCCTGAACGCGGCGCTGTTCACGACGCCGAGGATGAATGAAGACATGTGATAGTTGTTCTTCGCCGCGTCCTTGATGATCGCGCGCACCGCCGGCATGTCCGTGTACTCGACGCGCCGGCCCAGGGCATAGATCAGCAGGTTTTCCGTAAAACTGCGCAGCACCATGTCGGAGTGCTTCATCAGCGCCTGACGCAGACCCGCGGGACCGTCCATCTTCATGCCGTCGTACAGATCGCCCACCGAATCGATCGGCATCTCGTTGTCCTTGATTCGCCACCGACCGGTCACGTCGAAGTTTTCGAGCGCCAGGCCGAGCGGATCGATCACGCGGTGACAGCTGCTGCACGAGGGGTTCTTGCGATGCTCCTCCATGCGCTCGCGCGTGGTCAGCCGCTTGCCGCCCGCATCCGACTTCACCGAGTCGTCCAGCGCCGGCACGTTCGGCGGCGGCGGCGGCGGCGGCGTGCCGAGGAGCACTTCCATCACCCACTTTCCGCGGAGCACCGGCGACGTGCGATCGGCCACTGAGGTCAGCGTGAGAATGCTGCCCTGTCCGAGGATGCCGCGGCGGTACTCGGGCAGCGGCACGCGGCGGAACGCGTGGCCGGTGACGTTCGGGATGCCGTAGTGCCTGGCCAGCCGCTCGTTCACAAAGCTGTAGTCGGCGTTCAGCAGGTCGAGCACGCTGCGGTCGTCGCGCACGAGGCTGTCGAAGAACAGCTCGGTCTCGCGCGTCATCGCGCGCGCCAGCGTTTCGTCGTACTGGGGATACAACAGGTAGTCCGGGAAAATCTGATCGAGATCCTGCAGGCGCAGCCACTGCCCCGCGAACCGCGTCGCCAGCGACTCGGACCGCCGATCCGCCAGCATCCGCCGGACCTGCTTCTCGAGGCCGACCGGCGTCCGCAGCGACCCCTCGTTGGCCGCCTTGATCAGCTCGGCATCGGGAACGGAATCCCAGAGGAAGAACGACAACCTGGACGCGAGATCCTGATCGCTGATGCGATACGCGGCCGCCGCCTTCGTGACCGTTGGCACCTGCTCGAGCCGGAACAGGAAGCGCGGACTGGCCAGAATCGACTGCAGGGCCATGCGGACCCCGCTCTCGAAGTCGGCTTGCTTTCGACCCTTCTCGTAAAACGACAACGCGTCCTGCAGATCTTCGGCGGTGGCCACGCCACGATAGGCAACGCTCGTCAGCCGCTTGACGATCTCGGCCGCGCACGTTTCCTCTTCGTTCGCGGTGGTCGGCCGGCAGACGAAGATCCGGCGCCGGCTGACCGTGTCCGACACGCCCGTCACCCGCGATGGACCGAGCACCGTCACGTCGCGCATGTGCGGGAGCGCCGTCACGCCGAAACTGATGTTCACGTCCGCGAGCGTGTTCTCGAGCGGCGCGATCAGGTCGTCGACCGGACCGTCCAGCCGCTGGATGAACGCCGCCGTCAGCCGCTGCGGCCCCGCGGTGATGTGGATGGGCGGCGTCTTGATATCCAGGCCGTTCTGACCGTTCTGCTGGTCCGTCTCGCTCATGCGCGGGTTGAGGTCGAGGAGCGCGACCCGCTCCCCGTTCACCGACACTTCAATCTGCTCGCTGATGCCCATCGTCAGCATCGAGTAACGGCCGTAGATGCCGCCGAGCGGCTCGTTGTGCATCGAGATCTTGACGATGTAGTCGCCGTCGGCTGGAAACACGTGAACGACGGAGATGCCGCCGCGCGTTCCCATTGGCGCGCCGTCCACGTGGCGCATCTGCGACGCGGTTCGGCCGATCTTGTAGGTTACCGAGGTCGCCGTGGCGTTGCGGTCCCCGACGGCGAGGCGGCTGATGTGACTCGCAGCGCGCAGATACCCTTCCATCAGGCTCGGCGAGAAGTTCTGCACATCCGCGACGTTGTCGAAGCCGCCGCTGATCGTGTCGGGCGGCAGGAACGCGTTCAGGTCCACGGAGATGCCGAGCAGGTCGTGCACGGCGCGCGCGTATTCCGCGCGGTTGAGGCGCTGGAACGGGCGCCATCCCGGATTCGGGTTGGCCGCGGCCGCCGCGTCGATCGTGGTTTCGAGGGCGTCGACGAGAGCCGAAATCGTAGGGGCGTCGGGACGCCGCGCACCGGGAGGAGGCATCATGCCGGCGCGCAGCTTCCGGATCATCTTTTCCGCCACGTCCGCGTGGCTGGTGACCGCCGCGGCATCGAAGCCGACGAGCGCGAGTCCGCCGGCCTTGCCCTTTTCGCTGTGACACGTCGCGCAATACTGGCCGACCAGCTGATTCTGCGCGGCGACGGTCATTCCGACGAGAGTGGGCGCGTGCGATGCCGTCAACCTCGGTCGCGTGACCGCATTCTTTGCGCCGGGCGTTTGCGTCTGCGCGTCGACGGCCGTCCAGACGGCGCCGCAGAGCGCCGCCACCGCGACGGCTGTCGCCATCTTCTGCATACCCAAGAGTATAGGGCGTTTCTTGTCATCGAGTGTCATCCCGCGATCGGGTATTCTTGACGCGTATGCCGCTGTACGACTACCACTGCAAGTCCTGCAATCATGAGTTCGAAATGCTGGTGCGCACCGGCGACACACCCGAGTGTCCGTCGTGCCACGGCCGGGACCTCGAACGTCTGCTTTCGAGCTTTGCCGTGAACTCAGCGGATCGGCGGGCGGCCTCGGTGAAGAGCGAGCGTAAGCGTCAGGTCGCTGGCCGTCGCGACGCGGTCGTCGCGGAAGAAGAGTACCGGCAGAAGCACGAGGGGCATTAGACGAAAAAGGGATCTACTTCGTCGCCGGGCCGTATACCACTCGCCCGGGGCGCGCGGCCGTCATCTTGCCACCCTCGAACGCCACCTGTCCGTTGACGATCACGTACGACACGCCCTCGGCATACTGATGCGGCCGCTCGAACGTCGCCAGATCGCGAACCGTCTGCGGATCGAAGATGGCGATGTCGGCTTTCAACCCCTCGCGGAGCACACCGCGATCGGCGAGGCCAATTCGCTGTGCCGGGAATGCCGACATCTTGCGCACCGCATCCTCGAGCGAAATCACTCTCAGGTCGCGCACGTACCGCCCGAGCACCCGCGCGAACGTGCCATAGCTGCGCGGATGCGGGCTCGCACGCCCGAAGATCGGAATCTCGCCATCGGATCCGATCATCGTCACCGGATGGCGAAGGACACGCTGCAGGTCGTCTTCGCTGATCGCGTGGAAGATGCCCTGGCAGCCCCCGCGCTCGACGATCCATAGCGCGGTTTCGGCGGCGTTCTCGATCGTGACCGGCAGACCGCGCCCCTTCGTCACGTCGCCCAGCCGCTTGCCGGCGAGCGACGGATCCCAGTCGCAGCGGGCGAGCTGCACGTTCTGCGGATCGCCGCCGCCGCGCTCTTCCATGATGATCCGCGCCGTTTCTTTCCGCAGCTCGGAGCGCATCGACGCGTTCTGCAGTCGCTTGAGCACGTCCTGACGCCCACCTTCGAGCGCCCAGGCGGGCATCAACGCCGCCTGAATGCTCGTCGACGACGCGGTGTACGGATACTGATCGATCGTGGCGTCCACACCGCGCACGCGAGCCTCGTCGATCAGCTTCAGCGTGTCGACACTCTTGCCCCAGTTCGTCTTGCCGATGATCTTGTGGTGCGTCACCTGCGTCGGCAGGCCGCCTTTCTCGCCGATCTCAATCGTCTCCTGCACGCTTTGCAGGACGCCGGCCGCTTCGTCGCGCATGTGCGAGATATAGATGCCACCCATGGCGCCCGCGACTTTCGCCAGCTCGACGACCTCGGCCGTCGGCGTGAACGTACCGGGGACGTAGAAGAGTCCCGAACTGAGGCCAAATGCGCCGTCGAGCATGCCCTGCCGCACCAGCCCGCGCATCTTCTCGATCTCGTCGGGCGTGGCCTTGCGATTGACCGATCCGATGACCTGCTCGCGGACGGAGCCCTGCCCCACGAAGATTCCGAAATTCGGTGTCACATGCTTCGCCGCCACGCTGTCGAGAAACGGCTTGATTGGCAACGGCGACGATCCGTCCGGGCCTTCCATGATCGTCGTCACGCCCTGCCGCACGTAGTTCTCGGCGGTCGGCACGTCGAAGATCCCACGGCGGGCGTGCGTGTGGAGGTCGATGAAGCCGGGCGCGATGACCTGACCTCCGGCATCGATGACGCGGGCGGCCTGTGCGTCGATGCGCGGAGCGATGCGCGCAATCGTGTCGCCGCGCACGCCAATATCACCACGATACCACGGACTGCCCGTGCCGTCGACGACGCGGGCGTTCTTGATGAGCAGGTCGTAGGCCGGACCTTGTGCGCGAGCCGCCACCGCGATCGCAAACGCGGTCAAGAGGACGGCGACAAGAGCTGCAAATAAAGCGCGCATTGGGGGGACTATAGCTCAGTCGTCAGTCACCAGTCGCCGGTCCGCAGTCGTCAGTCGGCGTCGATCGTGTCAGTCGGCGGTTGGCGACGTGAAGCGAATCGTGTTCCGCGACGGGTCCTTGACCAGGAAGCCGTCGTTCGCTGCCTCGATTGACACGTTCGCGGCGTCGAGACGCCGTTCGACGTCGGCGACCGCGGCGGCGCTCGAGACAACAACGTCGAAGTGTCGCAAACCGATCGCGCCTGCGGGCGGCGGCGGCGCGCCAACGCCCGCCCACGTGTTCAGGCCGATGTGATGGTGATAGCCGCCGGCCGAGACGAACAGCGCGCTGGGACCATAGCGCTGCATGAGATCGAACCCGAGCACGTCCACGTAGAACCGGCGGGCTTCGTCCAGGCGCGACACGTGCAGATGCACATGGCCGACGATGGTGCCGCTCGCAAGGCCGCCGCCGCTGAGCCCGTCAGCATCTGCCACCAGCTGCTCCAGGTCGATCGGGTCGGCGCCCATGCGCAGCTGACCATCGACGATCGGCCACTCCGCCCGCGGCCGATCGCGATAGATCTCGATGCCGTTTCCGTCGGGATCCGCAAGATACACCGCCTCGCTGACGCCGTGGTCGGCGGCGCCCTGCATCACGGTGCCGGTTTCGACGAGACGCCGCAGCGACCGGGCGAGGTCGACGCGCGACGGAACGAGAATCGCGAAGTGGTACAAGCCGGTCGTGCCGCGCACGCGCGGTGCGGTTTCGGATTGCGCGAGCGCGAGCAGATCGGCGCCGCCCGCGCCGAGGCGCGCGGTGCGCTCGTCCCGGCCGTGGAGGCTGAACCCCAGGTGCGACTCGTAGAACCGAATCGAGCCGTCGAGATCGGCAATCGTGAGGTGAACCGCGCCGATTCTGGCCGCGGGATCGAGGCTTCGGGTCAACGATGTGACCGCGCGACGTTATCGCGCAGACGACCGGGCGCTCTCATTCAGCAGCCGCTCGACCGTGGCCACCGTTTCCGCCTTGGCTTGTTTGTGGAAGTCACCGCTGGCCACGCTGGGAAACCCCGCATGCACGCTGCGTACGCGGCCGTCGCGCCCGAGGAAGAACGTGGTCGGAAACGAATTGAGATTCACGCCCTGCGACACCTTGTCGGCCAGTTCTCGCGGTTCTCCGGGAATGAGCACGGTGTATTCGATGCCGTACCGCTTGATGAACGCGCGCAGCCGCGCCGGGTTCTTGATCTGCTCCGCTTCCTCGAACGACAGGCTGACGATCTCGAGCCCCTGACCGCGGTATTTCTTGTACAGCTCGCTCAGGAACGGCGCTTCGTCGTGGCAGTTCGGGCACCAGCTTCCCGAGATGCTCACGATCACGACTTTGCCGCGGAACTTCGGATCGGTATTCGAGACGACGCGGCCGGTGAGATCCGGAAAGCTGAAACGCAGCGGCTCCGTGGGATCCTTCACGCTGGTGAAGCGCGAGGGATCGGCGGGCTCCGGCAGCCCTTTCGCGCGGGCCTGATCGGAACGGATGGCCGTCAGCGGATTGTCACGGTTCTGAACGACCGACAATGTGCCATCAGCAGCGGGAGTCAGCTCCAGCAACAACGGTCGAGCGCCGGAAAAGTGACTCAGCACGAACGTGCCGTCGCGATACGAGCCGGTCAACGTGCCGGTGTCGCCGTCGACGCGCAGGATCGCCGCCGAGGCTTCGGCGCCGGATTGCCGGACGATCAACTGCCACGCCGATTCGCCCTTTGAGCTCTTCACCTGAATGTTCCACAACCCGCCGATCGACGGGATGTTGGTGTCGCCGACCGGTACTGGCGCGAATCGTCTGGCCTGGAACGCGTACGGCGCCCCGCGTGTGCCGCGGTTGTATTCGCCTTCGAGCCGGCCGTCCTTGAGCGTCGCGATCACTTTTGAGCCGTATTCATCGAAGCTCAGGACCAGGGATCCGTTTTCGAACTGGCCGCTCGTCGACGTGACCTTCTCGTCGCCGTTGAAAAACGAGCCCTTGATCGCGGCACCGGTGCCGGCGATTTCGAACCGAAACGGAATCTCGATCTTGTTGACCACGACGGTCGCGTCCCAGATGCCGGCGAGCGACTGCGCGGCGGCACGCGCAGGCGCCGCGACGATTCCCGCCGCGGCCACCAACGCAGCGATCGACAGACGTGTCAGGTTCGTTCTCATCACCACTCCTCTTGTCTGGTCCGGCGCGCTGCGCGCGCGGTCATAAGGTGAATCATCGGCGTTTTTGCCGCCGAAGCCGGCCTCCTAGGAGCGTGTTCCTGTTTCTCGGACACGCTCCTGGGCGGACTCGACGTTCGCACTGAAACCCGTACGAAAAAAAAGCCCGGGAGGCTGTGCGCCTACCGGGCCTGCAATCGGCTGGAATCCTGGTTGTCTCGACGGCTATGTCGACATGAACCCCTGGGATACAGCATCGGGCAGGCCGGAGGCATCTCCGGCCGGGCAACACGAGCATTCGCAACAACGGACGCCGTTCATGTGTGACCTATTTATCGTCGGAAACGCGCTCGGTTGTCAATGAATGCGTTTCAAGTCGATTTGAAGTGATTTGATCGGTCGTATCGAGGCTGGTGGTCAAAGTGATCTTCTGAGCGCTCGAGACGGCCTGAAGGCCGTCGCCCTACAGGTTCATCCCTTCAGCCGAGCGTCTGATAGGCCACGTCCCAATGCACCGCGCGCCTCGCCCAGGACTCGAGGAGCGCCTGGGCTTCCGCCGGTACGACCGCCATCTCCGAATCGGGGCCAGCGAACGCCGTGATGGCATCGATCGATTCCCAAAGAGTGATCACGGTGAATGCGACCTGGCTGCCGACGTTGCGGCGCAGCACGTACGCGCCGCGGTGTCCGGGCATGTGCTCGAGCAGCGGAAACGTCTTCTCACGCAGGTGTGTGACGTATGCATCTGCCTTCTGCGGCTGCGCGCTGCCGTTCCAGATCCTTGCAATCACGCAATACCTCTTTTCGGTCTGCAGTTTCGCCCTCGTGCCGTCTTGCAATTCTGACGTCCTGCACTTGTGCCATCCTGCAATTTCCTGTGGCATTCTAGCCATATGCCCTATTACGCGCTCTTCTACGACACCGTCGACAATTTCGCCGAGCGCAAGCAACCATATCGGCAGGCGCATCTCGGGTGTGTCGACGAAGCCTATCGCGCCGGTCGCCTTGTGCTCGCCGGCGCGCTCCAGCCTGCGGGCGCCCTGATCGTGTTTCGCACCGATACCGTCAAGGAGGTCGAAGAGTTCGCGAAGACCGACCCGTACGTCGCGAACGGCCTCGTCAGCAACTGGCGCGTGCACGAATGGTCCGTGGTGGTGGGCGAACACGCCGTGCCGAGGTGATCGAGTGGTCAGTCAAGCTTTGGAGTAGCATGACGCGTGCGGGCGCCACTGCCGTTCCTTGCCCTTCTCACCGCATCCGCCGGCATCCTGGCGCAGTCGCAGCCGCCCCTGCGGGATAACCGGCTGTTCCGCTCCGGCATCGAGCTCACGAGCATCACCGCCACTGTGACGGATCGCGAGGGCCACCTCGTGACCGATCTGCCGCGCGACGCGTTCGAAGTGTACGAGGACGGCGAGCGGCAGGTGATCACGCAGTTCACACGCGCGCGGGTGCCGGTCGGTCTCGGGGTCCTGCTCGACACGTCCGACAGCATGTTCGGCAAACGGATCCAGGATGCGCGCGCCGCCGTCTATCGGTTCCTCTTCGACCTGCTCGATCCCGGCGACGAGTTCTTCGTGGTCGGCTTCAACCATCAGGCCCGGACATTGACAGGCTGGACCCACGACACGGAGGACATCCGGCGCGCGCTCGACGCCGTTCGGCCGACCGGAGGCACGGCGATCTACGACGCCATTCTCGAGGCGATGCCCATGATTGACCACCGCACGCGCGAACGGGCGGCGCTGCTCATCATCTCCGACGGCGCGGACACCGCCAGCACGACGACGCTGCGGGAGCTGCGGTCGGCACTGGTCCGCAGCGATGCGTTCGTGTATGCGATCGCGATCGACTCGACCGACGCGCAGGCGATCAACGCCCGCATCAACGCCGAGACGCTTCGCGAAATAACCGGCGAAACAGGCGGCCGCACGGAGATCGTCAGGAACTCAGCGGAGCTCTCTGAAGCGACCGCGCGGATCGCCGAGGAACTGAACAGCCAGTACATCCTCGGCTACACGTCGCCGAAGGGCTCCGATGGCAAGTATCACAGCATCCGCGTGAAAATCGGCGGCGCCGATTATCGAGTCCGCGCACGAAATGGCTACGTCGCCTCGTCGAATTGAATGCTCGCTCCAGTCCTGATCGCGGCGGCATTGCAGGTGTCCGCGCAGGCGCGATCACTGCAGCCAGGGGAGCTCGTCGTGTTCACGATCGTGACGTCCCCGGCCGTGAAGCGGATTCGCGTTCGCGCGTTCGATCGCGACGTCCCCCCGTTCGCGGTGCGCCCGAGCCAGTGGCGCGCGCTGGTCGGGATCGACCTCGATACCGCTCCCGGCCCGTACGTCGTGACGGTCGATGCCGATGGAGAGGGCGGCCATGCCATCTATCGCCTCGTCGTCCAGCCGCGCAAATTTCCCACGCGGCATCTGACGGTCGATCCCGACTTTGTTACGCCACCGCCGTCCGCACGAGATCGGATCGATCGCGAGCAGGCCCTGCTCGAGTCGGTCTGGCGCTCGCCGGCGCCCGAACGCCTCTGGACGGCGCCGTTCCGCCGGCCCGTGCCGCAGCCAGCCAACAGCGCATTCGGAACGCGCAGCGTGTTCAACGGCGTCTCACGCAACCCGCACGGGGGCGCCGATTTCATGAGCCCGTCAGGCACGCCCGTTCACGCGCCCAATGCGGGCCGCATTGTCGTGGCGCGCGATCTGTATTTTTCCGGAAACACCGTGGTGATCGACCACGGCCTCGGCCTCTTCTCGACGCTGGCGCACTTGTCCGCTTTCGAAGTCCGCGAAGGCGACCGCGTCGAGGTGGATCAAGTCATCGGACGTGTGGGAGCGACCGGGCGCGTCACCGGCCCGCACTTGCATTGGGCGATCCGCGCCGGGAGGGCGCGCGTCGATCCGCTGTCGGTCCTCTCGCTGCTCGGCAAGGCAGACTAGAGGCAGACTAGAGCATTTTCCACTTGTACTCAGTACGCGGCCATGGTACTTCTCGCGCCGAGGAGGTGCCGATGGCCGCGGCGTACTCAATGGATCTGCGGACGCGCGTGCTGAAGGACTCAGACGCGGGGCTGTCGTCGAAGGA